>SDBT01005391.1_pt1 | contig 21479 bp, 21 predicted proteins | sample 2277101 | NCBI WGS metagenome assembly SDBT01 (sample SAMN10404973, study PRJNA504765) | marine sediment metagenome | isolation source: marine sediment core GS10_PC15, 103 cmbsf | place: Arctic Ocean: Southern Knipovich Ridge | collected 2010
GTTTTATGGTGTATTCTTCCAAGAGTTTTCTTATTTCTGGAGGATCATTAGCTTTAAAATCTTTCCTATTAGTCTGTTGTTTCTTCCTTTTTACCCGTTTCATATCTGGGTAATACGCCATTTTTGGATACAAAGTTTCTCCTATGAATATTGTTTTCAATCTGTACAAAAATATCCTGACTTCCTGGTCAAGTCTTTGTTTGTAGATTAGACCTGTGAATCTATCCGGATTCACGAAGGGCTCTATCAGTATCTCATCGATTTCTTTCGAAAGATCCGATGTGATACTCGATTCTTCGATTATTTTGATAAGCTCTTGTTCCATGTCATGAAAATTGAGAATTGTGTTGCTTTTCTTTATTTCCTCTTCAGCAAATATAGTTTTAGTGATTGGGCTCATGTACTGGATCTCCTTGCTTGAATTAGACGCTAAGGAGATCATTTTCTTTATTTTTGTTCTTAACAACTTTTCAATAGATTCTTCAAAGTACTTGTTTTCAATTGGATGAATAGCGTTGTACCCAGAGAATATTCTTGTCGCTTTTGTAATAAATAAAAGCATTTCTTTGCTTTCATACACAGAAAAAATCTTATCAACCAGAGAGTTCCAATATACATCGTTGAAAAACTTTTCCTTTAATACTTCACTTGTTTCTTTTGATACAGAATGAAGTATGTTTACTTTAGAGTATTCTTCCTTTGACATAGTTTCCATGTCCGTACGGACAATGCGGGTCTCGTGATGAAACATATTTCTTTTTCCAATTAAGGGAATAAAACATCATTATTTCAGGGAGAACAATACTGATCTTGATTCATTCTATTAATTGGAAAAAAAATATGGATTCTTCAGAGTTAACCAATATCACGAGTGCAAATTCAAATGATTATAGACATATGGTGGCGCTTTCTATCACATTAGTATCATTCACGGTATTATTACTAATGGTGATGATAGTTTGTGTAAATGCGAGAAAAAAAGTAGGACGCTACTCAGAGTTACCCTAGTTGATACATCGTGTTTAGTGTCTGTTCAACTGGATATATTTAATCTCCATAGATTCCTAGAATAACGCCCTGCGACAACTCCAATTGAAAACATCAAACTATCTGTGGCACAATTTATTGCTGAATCTCCAGTGTATATCTTCCACCCAAACCCGAGATTGGATAACATGGGCATCATACTGGACCAGAAACTATTGGAAAAGAAGCGAATTCCGTAACTAGAATTCTCCCATATCTCAAAGATGAGGTGACCCACTATTAAGATCCATACCACTATTTTGGTAAGTAGGCCTAAAATGAATCCAAACAAAAAGTGTACGAAGGAGAAGGGCGTCAGCGCAACCGGTGAATCTGGAGTATCGTCAATTACCATTTAATGTTTTAAGTTCGATTGATTTATTCTTACTTGAAAACATAGTTTTTTTTCATCTGGGAAGTGACAAACGTAAAAAAAACCTTACGCGCGACTATTCTTCAAAAGAACTTTGTATGTTGCTTGGCAAAACTTTCACTACATTATAGTGAAAAATCGACTGTTCGATTATTCAGATAATCCAAGGCTTTTTTTATCCTACTCAACCACGCCCAAATCGTCTCACGTCTCAGTATAAATTTCAGGATGATAAATGAAGTAAGTTAACTTCTTTAAGATCTCTGATCCTCGCTCTTTTTTTTACAATTTAAATCATTAATCTTGATCTTGTTCGAAGAATACAACTTCTACAATACTTTTGTTTTGATTCTGGAACTCTAAAGTACCGAAAAGTTCTCTATTTTTGTCAATAATCATTTGGATATTGCGCTATTCAAGAATTAGGAACGGGGTTCGGTGCGGCGGGATATTTGGAATAACATTCTAGTGTTTATTACGAATAAATTTTTGGAATTAAAATACAATGGATATCCCAACAACGATAAAAGACTATACTATTCCTTGCCCGGAAAGATTCAATACTGATAGGTTATACATCGAAAACAATAAAGAACTAATAGGTAAAACTTTCTATTTCAAAATTCAAGAACAAACCGAGACCTACGCAAAAGTAGGTTCAAAAATATATATTATGACTCGAGATTCATTGCCATCATATTTCAAAGCAATAGTTTCTAATGCTATTCTATCTTCAAAAGTATTTTTACTCGTTTCTAACATCACACAATTTCCATACTCTAAATTAGGAGAACTCAGATATCTGTTAACCAGAAAGGAAACAACTGAAGAAGAGTTAAAATGGTTTGTCCTGTCCAATAGAGATAAATTAGAGAAAGATCTAACTGCCTCTCGCTTTTTAATTAAAACTCTAGGACTAAAAAACGCCTCCAATACATATCTTGATGTGAGAGATGTGAACATCAACAATAAGAACATAAAAGATTTACTTTTACTCACAGGTCTAAATTTAAATGGTAAGTTTTTACGTTCGAGCGCCGCGATAATGATTGCATTAAGCACTAGTTTGATTACTCTTAATATTGACAATAATCGCATTGGATTGAAAGGAATACGCGCCTTATCTGAAAATAAGGTACTAAGGATATTATCTTTGGCCGATAATGGAGTGACAGATGAAGGAGCTGTATTGCTGTCAAAATCATCATTAACGTCGTTGAATCTTGGATATAATCGGATAGGAGATCGTGGTGTAGCGGCATTGACTAAGAATGGTACACTAACTTCTCTAAATCTACGCAATAATCGGTTTGGAAACATTGGAGTATTAGCTCTATCGAGAAATAAAACATTGCGACACCTCAACTTGAGTTATAATGAGGTATGTGAGAACGCGTTAATAAAAATAAGCGAAATACCCTCTCTAACTTCTTTATGCGTCTGTGGTAACGCATCCAACGCCGTAATAGTACGTTTTGTCTCCTTGATATATCTAGATGTCAGTAATAATTCTTTAGACTCATGTACAGTGAAAATACTATCTGAAAGCAAAACATTAAAATCCTTGTGGTTGAGACAAAACAGAGGCCCCGTCGATATTTATGCGTTAGTATTAAGTAAAAATATTACTTACCTGGATCTATCTGGAAACCACGTGAAAACAGAGGATATTTTCATATTGTCTAAGAATCTCACTTTGAAAACTTTGGTTCTGAACAACTGCGGTGTATCTCGAATAGGAGCAATAACACTGTCTCGTAATTTTACACTAACATCATTATCATTGTACGAGAACAATATACACAGTGAAGGCGTATATGCTCTGTCTAGAAGTAAGACCTTAAGATATCTCGAATTAGACGAGTTTGATGATGAACAAGAACTTTTTGACAGCAGATCTCTCAGGGAAATAAGAACAGTTGGGCTTTATACGATCCCTATTACCAATACAACTCTCTTGGAATATGCAAGTTATGTTGATATGAATGATTTAATTCTCATGAGAAACAAGATTTTCTTGGCGTTTGACAGGTGTTAAAAACCCTAGGGTTTTTATCTGTAAATTACGATATTATAATATCCGGATATTATTTAAAGTCGTAGGTCACAATCCACAAATTGCATTTACAGCTTATTTCTTGAGATAAATTTCCCTATATTATAGAGAAAGTACGAGGATATATTTTGGAAGGAAAATATCAAAATAAAGAAATTTTGGTTTCTAAAATAGATTTTTTTATTTCGCTTAGATGGTGTGATACTCGGAGAGAGTAGATATTTCTTAGATAAAAATGGCGCATTAGAATATCTACTGAATCATTCAGAGAAAAAGGAATTAGTTCGTTAAACACTGGCAATTTTATCTTACATGGATCACGATTATCGCTTAAACTTATAGCTTGAGCGAAACTATGTAAACAGGTACAACCACTTGTCGAGCGAAAGTGTTTATCATTTCTCTGTATTCGAACCAATCACCCCCGGTATATCCACATCCTATATGATCAGGAAAGCCACACTACCAAGTCCTTTCACTTTAGAAAGTTTATTCAAACACTGTTTGAACCATACCTTTCTTTTAGTTTTTGTATCGTTGTCATACTTAGGTTTTCCCGGATAATACTGAGCCAGCATGTTTACGACATACTTTTTCCCAGTTCCTCTTATGGCTATAGTTCCTGGGGAATCTTTTCCCTTTCTAGTTTTGTAGATATTTGAGAAAGGATACTTAGCGAATATCTTACGCGCAATCCCCGCGCTTCCAGTAGTAACACAGTTGCATTGATGACATATACACTTAACATCACATGTTAATAAAGCTCCTTTTAACTCTTTGGCCATTTTTAATTGGTCTATCCATGTTTGAATCAGTTTTACTTGGTCGGTATCAACACGACTTAAAATCAAACGAATATGGATTAAGAGAATTAAATTTTGGCAAATAAAAATCATTAAACAAACGTTCGTTTATCGAAAATATAATGTCTTCTTATGTTGCTTTGCAGCAATACCTAGATCATCCAACGAGGTACAGTATTGACAATAGAGAACTTAAATTTATAGGTATGGTTTATACTGGGACATTGGAGTATGTGGTTAGATGGAATCTCAAAATAGAAAGAGCCAGTTTCATAATTGGAGAAATAACGAAGTGTTTAGGCGTTTCTCTAATAAATGTAGGACAATACGACAATAACCCCGTTAAAATAATAGATTACGGTGAGATTATTTCTAATCTCAATCCCCGCGCTATACGATGCGATATAAAGACTATAAAAAGAAACAGTAATGGTGTATTAATTGTTGTGTCAAATGTGAAAATAGCGACAGACAAAATTCGGATTCTTGAAGATTAAAATTAACTAAAAGTAATATGATAAACGAGAAGATATTCGGAAAAGAACTTGAACGTATAACAGATTATATAATTACCCGCGTGGAGCTTAAGAATGGCAAGTTTTACTACAAAGGACAGAAAACAAATCCGGAATTGAAATATCCGATGGATGTAAAACTATTTCGATTTAAAGCCGAAGAATTTGAAGAGACGGACATTCATCTTGGGAATAATGTGTATTTAGCTCCTCCCGCGGGGGTTGAAGTGTGGGAAGTTCCATATTTTATGAGTGTTCAGATTGACGGTATTAATTTTACTGATGTTGTTACTCTGACGACAAGTCATATCAGTCCTATTAATTATAACACGATATTGATAGATAGGAAACTGACAGATTACGAAAGATGGAAGATTAATGAGGATAAATTGATATCGCTTATGTCTCACTTGGTTACTTTTGGTTCTGTACCCGCGTATTTGTACTCACAGTATAAATACGATATTAAAAATGCGATTTTAGGTGTTATACAATCTGGAGATACGATAAATGATAGAGTAAGAGAATTTGTCCATCTATTTTATAGTAATGTAAAGGAACAAAATTGGAATAGGATTTTTCAAGATTTGTTGAATGACTATGATAAATTCAATGATAAATTAAAAAAGGATATTATACGTGGTTCCATCCCTATTCCTATAAAAGATATCAGAAGAATTGTCACCGAATATTAAGTTTCAGTTTACACGAAGTTCGTGTAATAAAACATGGCTGAGAATAAAGCTCTCAGGGTATCTTTTGTCGGAGATATAATGATAGGAAGATCGTTTAATCAACGTCTAGAAGAAGACGTTGACATATGGGGAGACACCACTGAACATTTGAAAAACTCGGACTTGGTCATAGGTAATTTAGAGACCACATTAACAGATCATGAGGTGAAACTCCCAGGGAAAGTGTTTAATTTTAGGCTTGGGATGAAATACGCTTCTATCCTGAAACAAATAGGAATTGACTATGTCAGTTTGGCGAATAATCATATATTGGATTACGGAATTGTTGGAGCTAAAGACACGATGAAAGTGTTGGATTCCATGGATATAAAGTACTCGGGTGCAGGGGAAAATGTCCAGAAACCAGCTGTATTTAATATTAGAGGGCAAATAATACATGTTTACTCGATAGCTGATCATTACCGAGATTGGAATGTGAAAGAAATGGGGGTTGGGATATGGTATGTTGATGTGGAGAAGCCAGAAGAAGTTTATTCAAATCAAAAGAGAAAAAATAGATGTGGTTATAGTTTCGTGTCATATGCAGCCAAATTATGTCGATAATATTTCCCCGTCAATAAAAAAGTTCTACAGAGGATTAATAGATAATGGAGTAGATATTGTTCATGGTCATTCTCCTCATCATGTTTTACAAGTGGAAATATATAAAGAAGGAGTTATCATGTACAGTTGTGGAGATTTCATCGACGATTACGCGATTAATGATAGGTACAGAAATGATCTGGGATTTATAGCAGATATTACTCCAAATGAGGTAACTATTTATCCCACTCGAATCTCAAATATGACGGTTAATTTCGCTATAGGAGAAGACAGTGAAAAAGTTTTTCATAATGTTGAAGTCGATTAAACTAATATTATTTCGAATACGAAAATGCATTTCAAGGTTTCACTTACAACACGCATTATTAATGCGTGTGTTTGGTTTTCCCGGAGATTTTTCCTCCAACATCGACAATTAATAGGAAATTTACACATTCCAGAATTCTAGTCCTTTGGGGGTATGTTCGTCCACATCCTGTATGTTTTGAAATAAATAAGGATAATGTATTTTACTCAGTGTGGATTTTTTGTACCCAACATATGGGTATTGAATATTTCCTTTTAGATATACGAAGGGAGATCGTGGAGGAAATTTAATTATTTCTGATCTTTTAAGAGCTGTCTCAGATATCTCTGAAGGATCAAGTATTTGAGGTATCCTATTCTCAAACTCAAAATTGTTAGGATAGTTCTTGACAAATAAACGGTATACGTCGCTGTCTCTATTGTGTGTTGTAAAGGGGTATATCTCTGTTTCGCTCACTGGTAAATATGTATTGAAGGTAATCGTTGCTCCTTTACAATCAAAATCTACCATATATGCCCTAATCACTTCATGCCTTCCTCCAATATTCATTAGCTCAAGATATGGTCTATATCGCTCGATAATAAGATAAGTCGGCATTTCTTGATTTACTCTTATTATGGAGCCATACTTTTTGTAAGACACGGCGACCGGAGACTCAGGAGATCTTTCCAATACTCTATCTATCCTGCTCCTAGTTTTTTCATCCACCTTCTCCCCTTTGTGAATGGACAATATAACATTTCGGAGCCCATATTTGCTTTGTCTGAAGTATTTTTCAAATATCTCGAAATACACGGGTATATCATCACCTTTTGGTATTATTAATTTAAGAAGTCTATCTATTTGATCCACAAAGTCTCGTATTCCAAGCCATGAACTTACATGTAGTATATCTCTTATTCGTTCAATAGGTGTCGCCCTGGAAATTCTCAAAACGCCAATGGCCAATCTAGATATCACGTATTTAATCGCGGAAACAAGAGGAATTGATTCAAATGGAAGTTGAATCTCTGTTATATCTTCCGATAATATAGCACGTACGAATTCTGAGTGTTTGGATATAAGAGATCGTGGGACTTTTATCTTTTCCTCATTGACCGTAAAAGTAAACTGGTTCATTTTATACGCCATCAGTCGTTTATGCTGAACATTTATTCATCACAATCAATAAAATATGTGCTGTTGAATATATAACACACATAAAACAATCGTGAATACAAAAATGTCGGATCAAAAACTCGGCGATGCGAAAGCGAAAGGAATGAAAGCTCTCTTTGATAAAATAACTGTTCTTGAGCAAAAAATCAATTCACTTGAGATAAGAGTGACGCCTGTTATAGTCGATTATAAAGAGAAAGAGTCAAAAATTAATAAAGTTGTCGCTGACTTTGTCAATGCAAAACTCATGAAAGCCAATGGTAGTTACACTCTGGAAAAGGATATGGTCACAGCATTTGTCAAATATTCCAATGACCGCGGTTACAATACTGATCCGAGGCACTTGAAGAAATTAATAATAATTCACAATATTATTTATGTAAATGTCAAACCAGAGAGGTTTTATAGAGACGTTGTTATAGTCTGAATATATAAATAGAAATGCAATTCTCGTCTTATAAATAAAAACATATTGACAAAATGATACAAACGAACTTAAAACAATCATGAATGATATATGCTCTCGATTCAAAGTATCAAGTAGGAACATATGTAAGGTAAGCTCGGAAATTCTTAGACGGTGCAATATCGTAAATGACAAAGGCAATGTAACAGAAGAATACAAAACACTATTCGGAACTGAAAGAGTAATAATCCCAGTACCCTAATAATTCGAGAAATAACTGATGTGCTTTATATTCTTTCTGATCTTGTTGTTATAATGTCAGAGGATTTTCTTTTACAAGAAAATCAGAGTATTTAAACGAGGATGTTATTTTTCCGGATGTGAATGTGAAATTTCATCCTTACACTTTATCTTCGATTTCAAAGAAACTCATTTCCCAATTACCAGAAGAAGAGATAAAGGATGGAAAACTTATAATTCCATATACCAACAGTCTACATAGAGAATTATTTAGTTTATTTCGTCCTGGAAAAATAAGCGAGTGTGAAAATACCTATCTGCATGAGTTTATGTCAGTTATATTTCGAAGTAAATTTATAGAGTATAAGACAACACATAAGGGATACTGTTACGTGCATAAAAAATCACACCCAAAATTTAGTATTTCCATAGCGATACCTTTGACAGAACTAACAGATAGGATTCTGTTGGCATATTCCAGGAAGAAATCAGTATATTCTGAACATATAGATATATATTTTAGTATATCGGACATGATTTTATCTCCTGTGATTCCCCGTGTTTATATGTTGTGTTATGGTTTATGAATCTAACAAACGGTTAACGAGCCTAATCGCCACAGAGCACAATCTATTGTACTCGGCTATTAAATGTATCAAAAAATTGTACGTCGGAAGAAAAGGAATAGGAAAAGAAGACAACGTCAAATATGTATTACTGGGATCTAACCAAAAATGCAGATTCAATGTTTTATGTCTCAATGATTGAAAAACACTACCAAGTAGTGTTTTGAAACTTTCCAATTTAGAGTTTTATCAGAATCATGGACTTTCTCAATCCGTATATCTTCCGATACCCATTTTTACGATATTGCAAAGAACGCAATCGAGTTTCGAGTCCTTTAATGTGTTTAACTTTGTTTGTTTTAAAAATCAAAGATTCGCTTCTAGTAAATCCTGAAGGTAATTCTGTATATTCAATATCCTCAAGTAATGTTTCATCGTCCGGATAAGGAAAACAATTGATTTTAAACAAAGGCCATTTGATAGCCAATGCATTCAGAAAATTTTTATGTATTGTAGGGCGCATTTTCCCATAAGACACAAGTTTTATATTATGCAAACGTAAATATCTGAGTAATCTTTTTAGTTTGAGAAATCCATTCTTTCTATCCTTAAGTTTATCCAACTGCCCGGTTTGAATAGTTATGTATTTAAAATCTCCATCTTTTGTAGCCGTGAAAACTTTAAGAAATTCCTTTAATAAAACCGGGTCAGTATGTTTGAGTATAAGTCCCATGGTTTCCCCAGAAACATATTTCTTAAAAATCATTGAATTTCCTTCGTGTTTGTGTGGAAATAAATGCTTAAATCTTAAGATTTCAAGCGTGTATTTTTTCCGTGTTTTTACACCGAGATAATTAACCATGAAATTCCCAGTTGAATTCTCGGTGTTCCAAAAAAACTTACAATTGCTTGATTTGTATTCTTCGAGAATACAAAGTAAATTATCGACAGATTTCTTTGAATTGGTATATTTCACCGAGATAGGAGTACCACATGGAGAATACATTTTTTAACATGAGGACACCCGTACTTTCATTTTTACGAATTTCACAATGAGTTACACCGTAAATGATAATTTACGGGATCAAACGCAAATGAAACATGATTTCATCATTTGTCATTTTTCTGTTTTCACCGATCGGGTCTACGAATACCTCACACGTAGGAAATCGAAGGGATAACAATATGAATATTTTAACTTTTGGAATAAACAGTTGTTGCTCAATAGAATTCCGATACAGAGGGTTTGTTGCGATTTGTCACGAAGACTTGATTCCAGACAATGTTAAATCTTATACGTGTTTCTCAGACATGGCAAATGAATTTGACACAAACGATTTTTCTATGACGTGTCATTCCGATTCATTCAACACTCCATTAATGGATAAAAGTAGCCGCAGATTAACAGCTAGAAGCACATCCAATGACATTTTACTGGATGTGCTTATGATAGCGATACTTATTATTATGTCTAGTTTGCTGATAATGATATGTCTTTGCCCTGATAATTTAACGCGTGAAACTAAAGAAAGTATATGTTGATAGTGCATTCAGGAACAATACTGTCATCAAGGGTAAAATATTAGCCTTTTCATACGTCATGGTCAGACCCAACTATATGAACTCGTTGCTCATGACGCTGATGCGTTTTCAATGTAGATTTTTGTGAACTCCTGTAATTCTATTTTTATCTACGAAAAGATACGCGTCATGTATCTCCATCGTAGGGTTTTTTACGATTAAAATTCTTTAACATAACGAAATTTTCGCATCACGACTAAAAATAAGATTTAAGCATAACGTAACATATTAAATCTCAATGTTACAATCACTTCTTAAAATAGTTGGCGAGTCATTAATAGATAAAGTAGCAAAGGAAATATTCAAAGATGTATTACCAGAAATACTTCCACGAAACATATGTAGGGTGGACGAAGAGACTCTTTGTGGACGTGAAATCATAATTCTCAAAGGAGAATTAATAGGAGAATATAAGCATATCTTTGGAACGCAGAAAATAGAATGCGAGGAATTTGGCACTCCGGCTTTACGAATAAACAATGAGATATCTGAAGCTCTTAATATACCTAAAGTCATACTGAATATAATTCTTGAATATTTAAATGAAGATGTTTCCATGCCTAAACTTAATATCACGATCCTTCCATACACTATGATACCTGTTCCTTATAACCCAGGGAATGAAATAAAGGTGCCTTATACTAATAGTACGTCTGTGCAACATAGAAAACTATTTAATCTTTGGTCCTCCGATACAATTAATGAGACCGAGACTATTTATTTATATGAATTGGGTCCAGTGATAATAAGGATTAAATTCATAGAGTACAGAGCAACAAACAACAAAGGGTATTGTTATGTACATAAAACCTCGCATATGAAATATGATACCTCAATAGTTATACCTCTCACAGAACTAACAGATAAATTCTTATATTTTTGTTCGGAAAAACATGTTTCTTTTTCAGAGTGTAAATACTTGGGTACTAATCCGAAAGACATACTGAAGATGCCTGAAACCCCTCATGTTTATATGTCATGTTATCATGGTTCGGATGATAGTTCTTATAATCTACTTGATATGAAACACCCAAATAGCAACGGTGTATTATTATCGATAGAAAATGCATATAACGACACTAACCTATTTTATGAAAACATCAGAAGTATAAAGAAAATATGTACCAGTGACCATAGGGGTATAGGACTGGAAAAATCCGTCGATTATATTTTTTTAGGATCCAAACAACCACAGAACTTCAGGATAATATGTTTGAACGCTTAGGACTCAGATGGAGAGTTTTAAAGTCGTAAAAACGTTTAAATCCAGTAATATTACTGGAAGAATAACTATGATGATTCAATCCTCGAGGTTGATTATTATACGTCTGTTCAATGAAACGAATTCCCTCATAATAAAATTGCATGAGATCTATATCTCCGTATAACATGTTAATTGGATACATGGAGTAGTTATAATGACACAACATATAAAAATGGGGTATGACTGGAGGCATGAAACTTTCGTTGGTCACACCTCTTTTAATATAAATCACGAGGGCTTCTGTGAAGGGAATACATGCACTTGCTGATGTATATAAAATATCATTTGCCATTTTTGATAAAGGTATGGCTATTGAAATATCGTGGTCCAAATGTTCATTTTTGTGAACATGGCAATAATGTTTCTTGTGGTCTCTCATCTTTCGTCGATATTCGATGAAAGAAATCTTGGAAATTCCAAGTGATCCTTGATACAAATATGAAACTCTCACCTCGTCAAAAATTCCGGGACCAAGTAAATTCAAAACTTCTCTATGTTGACTTGAGCATCTACTTGTATACGGAACTTTTATTTCATACACTTGTTCGAACGATCTCTTTTTCATGGATTGATTTAATACACTCCTGGGTAAATTGATAATTGTGTAAGGATGGACCACAACGAAAGGCGAGGGTAGTACAACGTCCTCGTTCAAATAAAACATGATTATTTTCAACAACTCAATTGGAAATTTATGGTCGTGATCCAATACTGTGATTATGCATTTCCTGGGGCTGTGATATTTGTCAGAAATCATTCTCCCTGTCCCAAGAGAAGTTTTATATTTCCCTATTAATTCTCCGGCAGAATTAAGAATTCCGGATCGTACAAAATTTTTGAATTTATTTCCTCTCGTTAATTTCTGGCCTGTAATGGGGGAAATAACAAACATTATTTTTACATTTTGGTCTTATTTTTGATGGCGTAACTTTGAAACAACGTGGATAATCTGATATAGCATCTTACTATAAAAGTGAAAAATCTTTCTAATAAAACAATGTACAGTACTGTGCGTGATTTTAAAATCGTTGATACTGGAAGGTTCGAAGAAGATAGAAAGTACATAGTTGAGAATCTAAAGGATTTGGAAAATCGGGAGTTTTATTTCGAAGTGATATCTCGGGGTAAAGATTATGTTGAAGTGGCCCCAAATATTTTTATTGGAGGAGGGGATACGATTTCTAACTTTGTGGCTGTCGTGAAAGATGTGGTAACAACAAATTATCCGTTCCTGATTATCGACAACATTCGGAGATTCGAGTTCTCTCAACTCGGAACGGGTAAATATCAACTTACACTTCCAGAAACAAGCGATGACAGTTTAGAATATTTCATATTGAATAATCAGAATCGAGTAGAGATAGACAGAACATTATCGGAAATTATTTTCGACTTGACGGACAATAAAGATATCCAAGTGAACAAGCTCAATCTAACTAACTATGAGATATTCAACGAAGATATTAGAGGGATACTGGATAATAAAGGAATAACATCTTTGGATTTATCCGATGTTACATTTGAAGACGGAGGAATCGAGATATTATCTCAGAGCACTACTCTAAAAACTTTAAATTTATCTAACGTAGGTTTAGGAGACAAAGAAGCTAAGTTAATCGCAGGTATTAAATCGTTAGATCATGTAATACTGGAAGAAAATAAAATAGGACCGGAAGGAGCCAAATCACTTTCATCTAATGAGTCTATAACGACCATAGATTTATCCGGAAATGAAATAGGAGATGTTGGAGCAGCAGCTTTTTCAGGTAGAGTTATAGTATCCCTTGATTTAGCGAAAAATGGTATAAGTGATAAAGGTGCGTTAGCGTTGTCTCATATGGAAATGGTCGCATTTCTGGATTTGGGAGAAAACAAGATTGGCGATAAAGGTGCTAAAGCTTTGGCTCAAATATACGGATTAATTTCGTTGGATCTGAATAATAATGACGTGGGAGACGAGGGCACTAAAGCATTATCTAAAATAAAAGAATTAACATATTTGAATTTGGGAAACAATAAAATTGGACCAGAAGGAGCCGCAGAATTTGAGCATAACACTGAGCTCAACAGCTTACACTTAAATGGCAATAAGATAGGAAACACAGGGGCTAGTGCATTATCCAAGAACAATAACATACCTTCACTGGATGTGTCTAATTGCGGAATAGATAGCAAAGGTGCTTCCATGTTTAAAAACACCAAATTTATTTCTTTGAACATCTCTCAGAATAATATAGGAGATGAAGGAGCCATTGCTTTAAGTAGAAATAAAACCTTGTCACACTTGGACGTGAGAAAATGCAATATTGGGTTGAAGGGAGTGGATGCATTGGCCCGTGGTAATGTCGTATCCCTTGATCTGTCTGATAACAAATTAGGAAACGAAGAAGTAACGTCCTTAGCAAAGAGTCGGTCTATTACCTCATTAACTGTGCGAAACAATCAAATTGGAGATAATGGCGCTAAAACTCTAGCTGACAGCAAAGTTCTTGCTACATTGGACATACGAGATAATCCGATAGGGGACAAGGGAGTCTTAGCTCTGGCCAAAAGCAGGACAATTACTTCACTTTCTATCAGCAATGTGACCCCGATAGGAATAAAGGCATTACTTAGCAATAGAGTTCTCCGATCTCTGTATGTCGGGGAAGAATTAAATCAAAAAGAAATGCTTGAAAACACCATGCTCCTAAGAAGCGATGAGGATAATCTGGTCTTATTGAGAAATAGAATTATACATTCTTTAGATGAAGCTTAAAATTCAAGTTGCATCTTTAAATTACAGTTCGTAGAACTGTAAAAATCTCAAACTCAAAAAAGATCCCAGAATATCCGGAATTGAAAAATGTGCCACTGAAATTTAGAGCTATGGTATCCGGAAGTCGTGTGATTGCATATATTGGAGACGTAGACATCTATGTTTTGAATAAACTATTTCTTTCGTAAAGACTATATAATATCATCCATCATTCAAAGACGGAAGTGATTACGATCTTCAATCTAACATTTTGCCAGGTCTGGAATGAAGATAAAAGCTACTTATCCTCATCTCTTCAACCAGATTATATTGAATCACTCTTGGTCCACAACAAATATATAAAGAAAAGAATCAAGAAGCACGGGAAAGAGGATTCCCCCGTGGAAGTCAAGAGTAGTGTCCAGTTAATAAATTTATACACATCAAAGACTCGTTAAGAAGTATCGACAACCAACGAATCTAAATTACATAGATAATTATGTAGAAAAAAGAATTCAGTGTAAAATAATTGTCTTTAAAATAATGACGACAATCGATGACTATATGATCTTGTATCCCGAGAAGTTCAAAACTGACAAGAAGTATATCGCTGAGAACCCAGACTCATTAATAGGAAAGCAATTCTATTTCAAGATTATGTCAGAAGAAAAGGAATATATTGAGGTAGCGGACGGTATTTTTGTACTGGGTTCAGATTTTCTCCCAGTGTTTGTGGCAACAGTTGTAAATGTACAATACACTAACTATTATTTTCTAACGGTAAATAATGTGGCGAAATTCCCAGATAAATCCGCGATTTTTTCTATGCCTGAAAGGGAAAAGTTTGAACATGCAATGAGAGCAGTGAGAATCAATGATATAAAAATGTTCGAACAAATCTTGCCCGAATCAATATATAAAAATCCCTATTATTCAGAGGAGATATGGAAACTCATTATTGAAAACGATAGACTACCTTTCGTGAAAACTCTAGTTCGTAAAAAATTGGTGGTACCTCCTGATGCATTACTTGAATCTGCGTGGAGAGGACACGTAGGAGTTGTCAAATTCTTAGCTCCAAGAACAATCGTGTCGACCATGTTGGACAGAGTACTACAACCTCCTAGAGATTTTGGAGCGAAAGAAGAAAATATACTTACCATTGTTAAATTTTTGTTTCGCAATCGACCAATCTCAGAGGATGATTTTAAGGGAGCCGCTAACTCCGGATATTTGGATGTTATAAAATTCTTTGTTAATAGGAATGTTCCAGTACCAAAAGATGCAATATTGGAGGCTGCATGGAGAGGACGCGTAGATATCGTATGGTATTTAAATCATATAATGTCAGAACTGCTAGAAGTACCAGAAGTGCCAAAGGACACATTAAGTAAAGTATTCTTACCTCCGAGAGATTTCAAAACAAACGAAGTTGAAACACTCGCCATTGTTGAAATACTGTATCATAGACAGTTGGATTCTCGCGATATGTATAACGCGGCAAGCAATGATCTACAAAGTGTTGTTAAATATTTAATGAGCGTTGGATCCCCAATTGATACCTCGACCATGACTAAAGCTATTGAACTAGGAAATCTTAACTTTGTCAAGATGCTACTTAAAAATAACGCTCCTATAAATGAAAATACTATAGTGTATGCTTTTACTTTATCAAGGAATAGGAGGCAAGCAAGAATTAGATTTGTAATAGCTAAGTACTTATTTGAAAATGGTGTTCCCATAGATACAAAAGCTATCGAGAATGCAGCATGGAGTGGAAATCTAGAAGGTGTTAAGTATTTGGTCGAAAATAAAGCACCGGTGGAATTAAATACAATAATGTTCCATGCAGTGACAAGCGGGGAAATCAGAATAGTAAAATATTTGGGTGATAAGGGATATCCCATAACAAGGTTGGCGATAAAAGCGGCCGATGAAATAGAAGATGAAAAGATCATCGATTATTTATATAGGAAATCTGCAGAACTGGGATTAGAGGAAGAGACACCTTTGATTCCTGATATTGCCAAACTTACATTATCTTACTTATAATGCGAAAAACAATGCTAACTTGAAAATATTTTCATTTAAAATCTTCGCAGTGTAAATAAGTACTATGGACAATTACATGATCAAAGACAAGGGAAGATTTGAGAGGGATAGAAAATATATAGAGGCAAATCCCGAATCCTTAGTGGGAAAACAATTCTACTTTGAGGTTCTGGAAGAAACGGAAGAATACGTGGAGATAGCTAAAGACATATTCGTAATGGGCGAAAATTTTCATCCTTATTTTGTCGCAACAGTTAAACGTACGCAGTACACTAATTATTATTTCTTATGGGTTGATGAGATTCAAAGATTTCCGTATTCTCGTTCAGGACAACTCAAGCATGGAATGACCGAGGAAGAAGTAAAACAACTCAGATCAGTCAAAATCGAATTTAAAAAGGAAGATCCTAAAAATATCAAAGCATTAAGAGACGCGTCTGAACTTGGATATCTAAGCGTGATTGAATACTTGTTCGAACACGACAGAAACTTAGCCGAAAGAAAAAGAAACTGGGTCGATATGGTAGCAGCTGCTGAGAACGGACATCTTCAAGTTGTCAAGTATTTCGCTGATCATAAAGTACCGGGGGTTAAAGAATCTTTAGTGGCAGCTTCCAAACGTGGTCACTTGAATGTTGTAATGTTTCTTATTCAAGAAACGGATGAAATACCAAAACTAGCCTTATTGGAAGCAATATCTAATGGACATCTCCATATTGTCAAACTTTTGCACAGTTACACAACCTCTCCCAAATTATTGGAGCGAGCTGTGATAACTGAACAGAAGGAAATAGTTGAGTATTTAGTTGATAGCAAGTTTCCTATAGGTAAGAAAGAAATAGATCTCGCTATCACAGCTGGATCATTTGAGATCTTTAAAATTCTGTTCTATAATGACGCCCCTGTGGATGAAGATACCTTGACTGACGCTGTTAGAGCTGGATATTTCTCCATTGTCAAATTCTTAATTGACAACGGTGTACCTGCAAGTGAAAATGCTATGTTAATGGCCGCCTACAATGTTAACTTTCCAATTATAGAACTTCTTATCGACGACAAAGCTCCTATGAAAGAAAATGAAATATTAGGAGCTGTGATAGGCGGAGGGCAAGGAAAAGAAAGGGATGTAGTCTTTGAAATAGTGAAATATCTGATTAAAAATGGGGCTGAGGTATCTGAGAATGATGTTGAGCTAGCTCAAGAGTTGGAGTATCCGGAGATATCGGAATATTTAAGGAAAAAATGGATAGAAGAAACTGGATTGTTATTGTCCGAAATCGCGTAATCGTTACATTATTTAATAATGTAACTCACATATTGTTCCTTTCCTGTACATCGAAGATCACTCGCGTATTAAATTCTTTCAAATCACGCTTGGTATAAGTGCCGATTATGAATCTATCAAGGAGCTCGACTCCTTGATCAGTGACCTTACAAACATATTTGTTTTTCCCAATCTTGGACACGATATCATATATCTCCTTTTGAGTATCTTTCATCCTGGAATCTGGCTTCCTTCCAGACGCGATCTTAAGAAAGAACGCCATGTGAGATAAAAACACAGGTCCCAATCTTTCTTTTTTATGTTTCTTTTCATGGACAATGGATCTGGCTGTTTTTCTACCAACTGTCCAATGCAAGTATTTGTATAAATTTACAGTCACGATGTTGGCATAACCGAGTTTCTTCTGCAATTTTTCTATTAGAGTTCTGGGATTACCTTTATTTTGAGCACGGAGTGATTTAGCGGCGTACCATTTATTAACATGGTAGCTAATTTGTTCACTGAGCAACATGACACTTACTTTCTTCTTGTCAGTCATTTTGAATTATTTGCAACTCAAACAAGATCATTATTTACGTATCTTAGAAATCACTTCGTTCAGGAAATATTTTCCTGGTCTCATTTTAGTTATGTAGTCACGCAATAAAGATAACTCAACTTCGGTGTATGGATGTGCATTGTTTATTAGTTCTGTGTAACTCTCTCTAATAATGTTCCCTTCAAAAATATCTATGATAATATGTTTCTCAGCCTTATTTATTTCTGACATTATCCAATTTCTGGAATATTCTTGATATATGCGCTTTACATTAAGTTCGTCGACATATAGAGTGAAATATTTTGCACTAATCACGAGAAAAATAAATCCATACAGAGAAGGATTCGGTCGATGTTTTAAAGTATTTATCTTAACGAAATATCGATCTGTCATATCAAGCGCATGAAAAAGACAAACGTTGGAAAAGCATCGTTTTGATCTCTTCATATCCAAGTCGAAAATACTTAATATTTCACCAATACAGATAGTCCTTTCTTGATAATACTTATCCGAAACTATTGTTATTTGCCTTGGTTTTGTTGTCCACATTCCATATTTGTTAATTCCGCTTTTCAACCTAGATAAACCTATTAAATTCTTATAAGAAGAGAAAAATGGGTGATTTACGACATCTGTGGAAGATAATCTTTTGATTGGGGGAACTTTTAGTGTTTTCGCGAGAAGATCCAAAAATTCGTCGAATGTACCACCAGGAACCTTATTAAATCTCAGAATTTCAGAAAATGGAAGATTAAGTATGGTTTTTACGTTTGGTAAGTTTTGAGGTATTTGTAGTTGAACTTTGGTTCTCGACGCGAAATCTTTACACAGTGTGTCCAATTCAAATAATTTGGATATTTTGCGAACTAATACTGAGTCTGATCTATCATATTCAAAATTAAACAATGAGGTTTTCTTTATGGCTTCATACGCCACAACTCCAAAAGCCCATACGTCAACCTTATATGAATACTGTTGTATTGTAGCTATCTCTGGAGCTCTATACTCCAGAGTCACAACATCAGGATCAGACTTTCTCTGAATCGAGTGTAAAATTGAATGCCCAAAATCAGACAATTTCGCAGACTGTAATTCAGAATCTTTTGACATAAACCCTATTATATTATGAGGTTTTATGTCGTTGTGTATTAATCCTCTACTGTGAACATATTCTATTGCTAAAGCCAAGTATAAAAGGAATAATTTTCTATCTTTTATAGTGAAACTCTTACTCGGAATGAGACACCCGATGTCAGTTGTACCCCGTTCCATACAAAAAAATAGCGGATCACTATACTGTATATGTGATCCCACTGCCGGACTGAGAGGAACTGAAAAAGGATTATTATACTTTGCCTCAATTAAGCAAAGGCAATGATCTGAATCCTTCATTTTTGTCATAATGTCATATTCTCTGACACTCGCTATTCCACCACGAAAGTTGGTGGAATAAAAATTTCGTTTTATCGCGACGTTCCCAACGCCGTATATTTTACCAAAAGCGCCGGTTCCAATTACCAATTTAATATCTTCCATTTTTTTTTGTCTTTGTTTATGCCAGATTTTCATTTTCACGCGTGAAAATGCTAACCTGTTCTTTGTTTTGCCCCACACTTAGTACAAAAAGCGTATCCCCCAGTAGCCTCGTCTGCGCTAGCTGTTTGTTTACTTATATTGCCGCTTAATAATCCATTACACTGTCTGCATTTCAATCCAAGTCCGCCGGCCACTAATTTTTCTCCACTTACGGCCTTTTTCTCGTATTCCGTATATTCTTTGCTTCTGTCAAAAATTTGCCCGCTAAAAATGAAATCTTTAGGGTTTCTGCTTATCATCATTTTAACAGATCTGTTCATAACTCCCTCTATCCCGGTTCTCTTCATTTCAGCGAATATTTCAAGTATGTTTATATTATACATTAGATCTTTTATTTTCTCGAGAGATCCTAACTCCTTATTACTTAAACCCATAGCACGCAATTTATCAAAAGCCGTGATCTGTTTGGTCTTAAGAGGTTTAGATTCGGCTCTAAATTGGGAAAACATAGCGGCACGATGGGGTTTTTTTTTATTATCTAAACTTTATTATTGTCAAATAAACATGGATATTAAGAGCCAATCCGTTATCGAGAACAAAACTGACTATGAAGAAAAGAAAATAAAGGTACCGAACAACGATGTTAGGATAGATATTAATGAGGAATATAAAGAAAGAGATATGACATTACAAGGCAATGTGGATGCCGTCGTGAACGTTATGATGGGGAATAAAATGACGGATCTTCGATCTCTGGAAAAAATGAGAAAAGGAAATGTTATGGGAGGTTCTAGATTGGAAGAAGACAGCGATCCAAGATTTGACGGTGATACACTTAGAATGGCATATGAGAACGATACTACATGGTTTCAAGGACACGGTTTTCGTTTTGATCTTGTAAATTCAAGTTATTTTTTCACTATTGTCATATCGATATTAACAATAGGCTTTTGCATTTATAAATTAGCCAATACAGATGACTGTAGCGTTATGAGCACATATGCTCCTATATTAACTTGTATCATGGCTTGGACAATGAAAACGGCATATACAATGCAAAATAATTAATCTTAATGAAAAGAACTTCAAATAAAAAGATGCCGTCTGGATTCGTATATCCTCAAACTATCCGCGATTGTTCCATTAATAAATGTTCTACTGCTCCTTCGAGTACTTTTTCATTTAATAATGAGTTTGTACTAACAGCAGTAGTGATAGCAATAATTATTATTATATTGTTTACGTGTCTTATAATCGGAAAAATCAGAAATAATTAGTAAAATAAATTAAACCGGGGATCGCATTAAAAACCTAAACAGATTAAAAAACACAATGGGAAATCAGCAATCGTTCAATGATATTATTCAAATCGAGGGGGTGGTGTCTAACGTTTTTAAGTATGGGAAAAAACAAGAGATAAAAGAAGAAACCTCAGAAGGCATACTCAATTATTTTAAAGAAATAGGTAGTGCAAATGCGTCGAGTTTTGTCAAAGATATCCTCGATGGCGGAGAAACGTCGGTTCCGACAGATTCTTATGGTCTAGTTGTTCATGAACTTCTAGTTAAATACGCGAAAAACCTAAAGTATCACACAATTAGAATGGAAATATCCAGAAAGATAATTAGTCTAACAGAACTAGTTAGAGACTTTGACATAAATAATCACGTGGATTTAGGAAACATACTCAAAGAATGCGAGCGTGACATAGAGTCAAAAATAAATGAAATAATTGAGA
>SDBT01005392.1_pt1 | contig 21478 bp, 9 predicted proteins | sample 2277101 | NCBI WGS metagenome assembly SDBT01 (sample SAMN10404973, study PRJNA504765) | marine sediment metagenome | isolation source: marine sediment core GS10_PC15, 103 cmbsf | place: Arctic Ocean: Southern Knipovich Ridge | collected 2010
CTCTTCGCCAAGTCCCTGAAATGAATAGGGTGAAGTACGTGGTTTATATGCACCACCACGCAGTATTTGTGCTCCCCGTTCCTCAACTGCTATGGCAATGCGAATCGTTTGCTCTTCATTCTCAACAGCACAGGGTCCAGCTATCATCACTACATTTCCGTCCCCAAATTTCACTTCTCCCACATGTACAATTGTATTTTCCTGATGTGTTTCCCGACTAGCTAGTTTGTACGGTTTAGAGATTGAAATAACCTCTAACACCCCACGCAAACTTTCTAAATATATCCTATCTTCAGTTCCTCGGTTTCCCAGAACACTAATTGTTAATCGTTCGCGACCAGCAATGACATGTGGTTCGTAACCCAATTCCACAATCCGTTCTTTTACCCGTTGAATTGCTGCCTCAGAAGCCTTTTTTTCCATAATTACCAACATCTCATTCTCTCCTTAAAATCTTCCCTCGTACTTCAGCGATAGATTTTTCCAATTTTTCGATCATCGCTGAAGTATATGGATTATAGTTTTGTAAATCCATAAACAATTCCCAACTATCATTACAGGTTTGATCTATTACCGCTAATAGATCTGAAAATCCTACTGTATCAATTTTGGTTTGCTCTACTCCGGCATTGCGCAATACACGACCTATGAAATGTGTAATTCCCTGTGTCCGTGCAGCAATCCGGTCATGCTGTTCCGGTGTGATATGTATCACTTCTATGGCTTTTGATGAAAAATACATTGACCAAAATTCAAATTGATTATAAGTATCACGAGTATTATGCATCATTATCTTCAGTGAATTCGGATGTTCTATAGAGTCTGGACCGAATAATGGATGTGTCCCGATGATACCAACTGTTGATGGTAGAATTTCTTGCATTACATTTACCGGATAAACTTTTACTGAACATACGTCAATAATGGTACAAAAATCCGGTAATCTTGAAGCTATGTCAATCACTACTTTTTTGAATAAATAAATTGGTACAGCTATAAATATTGTCTTTTCTTTCAGAACAGTACTTAGATTGGTTAATTCCACACCAAATTGTGGTTCTACATTTAAAGGATCATAGGCGCTTACATTAAAATCGTCTGATAGTATTTTACCCAGAACGCGACCAAAGCGTCCGAATCCAATTATCCCAATACTATCTCTTGATTGATTGTGATTTACCAGTTCATCACTCATTGCCTTTACTCCACTGTTTAACTCCGATAAACAAAGTAAGATTATTTTTTAAATCATGGATATCTTCCTTAAGGACTATTAATCCATAGAGATCAGCGCAGGATTTTGGAGCGATGACAGCGGCGGTTTTCGACAGCTTACCTGCTTTTAGTCGCCGAGCCGATTCTGCAGTGTCATCTTCTTCGATAAGTGGTCGCGTCCAGAAATGCTCTGCCAGGTAATCCCGGCACTGTCGTAGAGCTTGTTGGTGGGAATGTATCTCAGTAATGTCCCCGAGAAAAACGCCGCGGCGAGCTAACAAACATTGTGAAATTTCGACATAAAACATTTCGACAATTTCACAGCGGTGGTGCGCCAAAGCTTCAACGCTTTCAATTACTACTCCGCCTTGAGCATTTTCCATCGCAAAAACACCATAATCCATCGAACCATTTTCAACTGCCTCAATTACCTTTTCAGAAGTAATTAAATACTTCATATTTAAATTCTTAAATCCGTGATTTTTCACGAATTTTTTCGCTGCTTCTTCGGAGAAACTACCTTTACCACCCTGAATCCCGATATTTGTCATATTTTTATTCCGATCATTTATTTATAAAAAGAAAAACCCCGAATCAATCGGGGTTGGTTTCTATCGCCTTATATGTAAATATCCTTAAGGTAGAAGCTCCAACCCTCCGCGGATAAAATAATAGCTATAGAATGTCTTTTTCATTTGAAGAAAGTTAATGTATAGAATTAAGCGGGTGCAAGAAATATTATTCCTCCTGTTGGATTCCTTTAGCTACTTTGAAAATGGTCTTAAATATTAAATCTATGTGGTTCGATGTTAAGGAATCACCGGTCATTTGATATAATCTTTCCAGTATTTCCTTTTCGCGTTCATTATCAACAATCGGAATGCCAAGTTGATATTTTAATTTTCCAATCTTTTGAACATTATATAATCGTTTAGAAAGTAGATTGACAATTTTATTATCAATCTGATCTATCTTTTCCCGATATTTGAATATTTTATCTGACATTTATTACTCTACAATTAATTTATTAACAGTTTAATAGAAAATTAGTTATTAAATAGAATGAAGCCAAGATAATGGTTTTTGATATAAAATATATCTGTGTTTAAGCAGAGATACTTGTAAATACAAATTCAGTATTATACTTGTATCTCTGCTATATTAAGCTATTGTAGTTTATTTGATCTTTTCCAGGCTATCCATATTTTTATTCAACTCAACATCTGATAATGTATGATCTTTTAAATTGCCAGCAAGGTAATCTGAATAAGCTGACATATCAAAAAAACCATGCCCGGAAAAATTGAAGAGGATTGTCTTTTCTTTTCCCTCCTCGCGCGCTTGAATTGCTTGTACAATTGCACCGTGTACTGCGTGGCTAGTTTCTGGAGCCGGAATGATTCCTTCTGTTCGAATAAACTGCATAGCCGATTTAAAAACATCATTTTGCACATAAGCTTCTGCTCTTATCAAGCCCTCTTTAATCAACTTACATAACTGGGGTGCGCTACCATGATAACGGAGACCTCCGGCGTGAATAGCCGGCGGTATGAAATTATGTCCTAAGGTATGCATCATCACCAATGGCGTTAATTGAGCAATGTCTCCAAAATCGTAACGGTATTGTCCTCTTGTCAAGGTTGGACACGAAGCTGGTTCAATTCCGATAAAATCGATATCCTTACCATTTATTTTATCTCTAATGTAAGGAAACGCTAATCCTGCAAAGTTAGATCCGCCGCCAACACATCCGATTATAATATCAGGATATTCTCCTGCTATTTCCATTTGTTTGATGGCTTCCTGTCCAACAATAGTTTGATGAAGCAGTACATGATTCAATACTGAACCAAGCGAATATTTTGTATCTTTATCACTGACAGCTTCCTCTACGGCTTCCGATATCGCGATACCTAAACTACCGGGGGATTCAGGATCAAATTCCAATATTTTTCTTCCTGCTTGTGTATATGGACTCGGACTTGCTACTATTTCAGCTCCGAAACTTTCAATAAACGCTTTACGATACGGTTTTTGATCATAGCTAATCCTGACCATATAGATTTTGCTTTCGATACCAAACATTGATCCGGCAAATGCCATGGCGGAACCCCATTGTCCTGCACCTGTTTCAGTAATTATTTTTTTTACTCCTTCTTTTTTATTGTAATACACTTGAGGGACTGCAGTATTCGGTTTATGGCTGCCTGCGGGACTTACACCTTCATATTTATAAAATATTTTGGCAGGTGTTTTTAATGCTTTCTCCAGTCGGCGTGCTCGCATAAGCGGCGATGGTCTCCATATTTTTAGTATTTCCAAAACCTCTTCCGGTATATCTATAAACCTTTCTTGACTCACCTCCTGTAAGATTAGTCCCATGGGAAATAACGGCTGTAAATCATCAGGGCCGATTGGTTTATGTGTTCCTGGGTGCAGTGGAGGAGCCGATGTACCCGGCATATCTGCTGCAATATTATACCATTGCTTTGGTATTTCGCTATCATTTAATGTTATTTTTACTTGTGTCATAATAATTCCTCTTGATTAAATATATTCCTAAACGGAATAATATTAAATTATTGTTTATGATTAATATGAATATATGTATAGAAATACGCCCTAAGGCATATTGAAAATTATATGGCCCGGTTGGGCCACCAAGAACGATGATTTAAACCGTTGGTTTTTGGGAGTAAGATGTTATTAATTGTTTTCATTATAACATATAAATGTCCTTAAATAAGACAGTATTATGCAAGTACTATTTACTAATAATTATAATTGTTTAGGAAAATGAAAAAGGGAAGTTTTTACACTTCTCTTCTCTACCTGATTAAATATCAGTCACTTAATAGTACCCGGAACCGAACTTGAACCGGCATGAGCTATACGCTCGATGGATTTTAAGTACTATGGGTTGTATACCTATCTATTTATATAACTGCACAGTATTCTGTGTTTTGCCTTATCCCGTGATTATACCATAAATCCAAGCTCCACAGTGTGAAAACTGTGTTTTACTAGGAGACATTTTCAAAGTGGGCTACACTATTACCCATTTCTATCCACTTCTGTCCATAAAAAACCCTGCAATTAAGCAGGGCTTTTTATGTCACATCAATCTAACTAGATAGATTATTTCAATAATATCATCTTGTGAGTTTGTTGGAATGTACCAGCTCTAATCTGGTAAAAATACATTCCTCCACTCATTTTAGTACCATTATCATTTGTCGCGTTCCATATCACTGAATGATTTCCTGCTGGCTGAAACTCTTGCACTAATGTTTTAACCTTTCTACCCATCAAATCGTACACAGCCATTGTCACTTGACTAGCTTCAGGTAGATTATAAGAAATCAACGTTGTCGGATTGAATGGATTAGGATAATTATTACCGAGAGAAAATTCCTCCGGTGTTGTAGTAACAGTTAAATCATCTGTTGGAGTACTGTACTTTCCTAAACCAACCTTTTTCAATGCATGATAAGCATGTTCCCATGCCTTTTTGTATTTATCTATGGCATGGTCCCAATGTTCTTTGTCTATCTCTTTTTGGGCTTTGTCAAATTCCTTCTCTGCTTTATCAATTTCTTTTGAATCACCACTATTAGCAATAGCCTTATCAATCATTAATCGTGCTAAAGATTCATCTATAGCAACAAGTTTATCAATTGCTACTTGAACTTCATCTGTTAATAAACCTTTCTTCTTACCTTTCTTTTTATCTTTTACAATATGACCAAGCTCTTTAACAGCTTTCTTTTCTTCATCAAATACCTTTTTACCATGTTTTGTAAGGTAATTACCATCTTCCCAAAGTTTATCAGCTAAGCTTTTATCGATGTGCTTGATGGCTTTCTTGATTCGGTCATCAGTTTTCTTGTCGCCGGATGGAGATAGAGCTGCAAGATCGTCACGAACACCGTATTTATCATCAAGTAATGTACCACCTATACAAGACCCATCAAGATCAGAAGTTACAAGCCATGGTAAAAACGTAACATTATCTGTTGCAGCATCTCCGCTTCCGCCTGAATTAGTAGTGTGAGTTGGTCCGCTGGCATCGCCCCACCAGTTGCAGGTTGCGTCCCACAATATTCCCGTGCCATTATAGATGCCATTATCTGTATTCCCAGTGATGGAGTTGTTGTTCACGTTGAACGAACCTTCAAAGTTACCACCATAATTGTAAGCTACAATTCCGCCACCCCATCCGCTACCATATGATCCATCCGCAATGATATTGTTATTGATTGTGAAATTCTTGATTAAGTTACCAGAATAAGTAACTATTCCAATGTTACCGACCCAACCAGTAGAACCTGTGATAGTGTTTCCAATGATCGAAATGTTGTCCATCACAGTTGCACCTCTACCTGTAAATAACAGACCAGTGTATGCACTGGAAACATGATTGTTTGACACTGTTGAGTTTGCACAATTTGTGAGCTCAATACCATATGTATCAGTGCCTTCAACTATGTTACAATTAACATTAATGTTATCAAATGTGCTCTGTCCTTCATTAAAGAAAAATACTCCAGACCATTTGCAGTTGTTGAACTGATTATGCTGTACTGTAATGTTAGTGGTTGGATCAGTGCTGGTGCCATAAGCCCAGACACCACAACCCTCACCCGCAGTAGACGAAGCAAAGTTGCGGATAAAAAATCCCTCGATAATCACATTGTCTACACCGGGAGCAATTTCAAAACCATTTGCAAAAGCATCAGAACCATCAACCACAGGTGCACTCGGATCTGGTCCGCATGTTCCCGGAATGCCGGTAATTGTTAATGGTTTGTCAATCGAAATGCTATTCTCATAGTATGTTCCCGTCGCCACATTGATCACATCATCAGGATTCGCTGCACCAATTGCAGCTTGAATGCTAAAAAAGGACGTATTTTGAGTTAAATTTACAACTGGACCAGTACCATCACAATCTCCACCTACGCTAGTAAGAAATGGTAGAAATGTAACATTACCTGTTACAGCATCTCCAGATCCACTACCTGAACCCGATGGTCCGTCTGTTGCTCCCCACCAATTGCAGGATCCATCTACAGTTTCACCTGAGTTCTTTACATTTAGACCATAATCAGTATTTCCCGATATATTGTTGTAATTGATTACAATACGTTCGGTTGCAAGTGTGTGTTTGTCAATAATGATACCATCATGACCACTATTTATAATATTGTTGTTAATGATGGTGATGTCGTCACCTTTTATGGATATACCAGCTCCTTTAGTATACGTTTGCACATTATTGCTTAAAGTATTGTTACTAATTGTTACATGATGTGTATTACTCCAGAAGGAAATTCCATCATATCCTGTATTATTGATGACATTATCATCAATCAATAAATTATTGTTGCTACTTCCAGTGATTCCTTTGCCCCTATTATCTGATCCAATAATATTTTGCATTGTATTACCAATAATAGACCCAGACGAAGAAGTCAAATACACCCCAGCGGGATCTGCAGCCATACTGCTTCCACCTGTTATCGTATTACTAGAAATGTTTAAGTTGCTACAACCACTTTGAATAACAACAGCATTTTTATTGAATGTAATATCGTTCTGTACAACATTAAAAAGGGTTCCATTCTTAAATAGAATGCCCATATATCCATTTAAAATATTATTGCTGATGGTAATATTACTATTTGTACCACTACTGCTACCACATCTTATAACAGAGTCGTCAGAGTGATGAATATTTGGAACTCCAACTATCTCAAATCCATCAACAATAACATTGTTTACACCATTTTGGATTTCGACCGCAATGTGGGGATTTATTATGGGCAAACCAGATACATCAATAGTTGTTTGATTTGCACCAGCTCCCTGCAAGGTTAACGACTTGTCGATAATAACATGCTCGTTATAAATTCCCGCAGCCACATTGACCGTACTGCCAATTACTGCATCGATCCCTCGTTGGATACTGCCACTGTTGGGAGTGATGTATACATTCTCTGTCACCCAAGTAACCAATCCAAGTTCAGCATCATCAAGCTTATGTGTGATCATATCTTCGATGGCGAAGTTGTCCGATAATCCTGTGAAAATGGCAGAACCGGCATCGACACTGACGGTAGCTTTCGGATAGGTATTACCGCCACTCTGCTGTCCGTGTCGGCCCAGAGAAATATTCCCGTTGCCAAAAGTACCGTTGAAAGTGATGCCGCCGATATCGAGAGAACCATTCATGGTTCCTATCTGTAGTCCGAATGGCGCCGTAGAATTCAACAAGACATTAGAAAATGTGATATTACCTCCATCCGTGTATCGACTTATTGCCAGGGCTGCACCAGGATACGTTCCTGATTGTGTCCCGCTTATTGTAACGTCTGTGAACGATACGTTTCCTGCCGGACCAACCGGTGTTTTATCGGAATTCTTTTTACCACTCATCCGAATCCCGCTATCCGCATTATTGCCGGTTATAGTAACATTCGAAAACGCGGCATCTCCATTAAATCCGGTAAGGACAATATCACCTCCAGATGAGAGACTTGTAGCATTATTCGAAAAGGCCGTGTTGCTTACTGTAAAGTTGGTACCACCATATGAATATACGATCAGTCCAATGCCCCCATTGTTTTCTATATAAGAGTTTGAAATCGTTAAATCGGAAAACGATCCAATGCTTTGAGGAACTCGGAATCCAGCACTACCATTGCTCGAGAGATTGCAGCCATTAACCACGATATCCTGTGCTGGAACTGTAGCATTAAAACCGATCCCATTTCCTTCATTACCAATTGCTGACACATTACTAAATTCGATGTGTTTACCACCTGTGGCGATCTCAACACCCATCCCTAGGTTTCCAGCACCGGTTGCATCAGTAACACGCAAATTTTGAATTACCAGACGGTCTGTTGCTGAGATCCCAGCCGCAGTGATCAGGATGACGTCCGTATTATGTGCAACTGAAGATATTATCGTGTTGGAAATTGGGTCGCTTCCACTTCCTGCACCTTGAAGTGTGAGCTTCTTGTTAACAACTAAATTTTCGTGATAGATCCCTGCTGCAACGTTAACAGTACTGCCAGTTACAGCATCTATACCATCCTGAATTGTTGCAAAAGCATCATACTCCCATAAATGACCATCATTAGTTCCGCCATCAAAATAATCATCATCTACCCATACTTCAGTTGGTGGAGGTAGAGGGGGAGCTCCTGTTGCATAGCCAATGGAATAGTCTCCATTTGCAATATCTTTACCAGTAAACCACATTTTATAGTTAGAACCATCTTTGATAACTGATGGAGTGTATGTTCGGTTATCGCGCCAAGTGATTCCATCATCTTTGTAGAAAATTGGATTACTTGTATCTTTAATCCAATTTATACCATCTAATGATGTTGCATATCCTATTCCATGGTTCATTGCATTATTACCACCTGAGTACCACATTTCGAAATCATTTGAAGCATTTTTAACGATAGTCCAGCCGACTGCGTAATTGTGATCCCACGCTGAAGCGGTTCCCTGAAGAATAGGATCGGCATCTCCATCAGTGTCAGCATCATAACCGTTCCATGTTATTCCATCAGTAGAATAAGCAAAACCTGTGCTTTCAGTTCCACCAGTCGTTCCTTCGTAGTACATAGTATAGGTATAATCAAAAAAGTCAGTTCCAGTATTTGTCGCTGTAGGATTATAAAAAATTGAACTTGGGCCATAACTTCCTCTATTCCAGGCTCCAGGTGTGTTGAAGATGATAGAAACGACTGTACCATTCTGCAATGGTTGATCATTTGTCCAGGTAACACCGTCTACTGATTCAGTATATCGAATATCCCCAACACTATATGACAAACCACCCCAATACCACATTTTGTAATATACTGAACCTCCAAATCCACTTGCGTCGTAAATAACTTGAGCGTGGTAACCATTCGTCATTACAGCACCTTGATCAGTCCAAACAATGCCATCGTTGGAATAAGCCAGACCTGTTTGGCCGCTTGATGTACCATACCACATTTTGTATAGATATGCGCTGCCGTGTCCTGAAAAAGAACTAGCGTCATACATTACGTTACAGTAATAGGCTTTTGGTCCAGCAGGTGTTGTTCCCTGCCCAAAAATTGGGTTACTGCCATATTCTGTCCAGATAGTCTGAGCATGGATTGGGATTCCGGCAGTAAAAAATAATACTGCACAGATTGTGAAAAATTGAAAGTACTTTTTCATTTTGATTCTCCCTATTGTTTATTTAAACAGTGAAGAGTACTAGCAATGCTAGCAGATGTTGGAATAATACAATTTGACAATAATTATTAAAGAATATTTAGTAACAAGAGACTAATCAACTCACCATTGATTAAAATATATAAGAATAATGCATATTTAAAGTAACAATTAAAGGTTATTTGCACTGAACCCCCAAATTACATCCCCAATTTTAAGCTAATAAACTCACCTAACTTAATATAAGTTAATAAGATCATATTATATAATCAAGAATTATCAGGAAATATCCTAATAGGTTATCAGGGATTATCTTAGTAATTAAAATGAATTATTTCAAACCATAATTTCAATTAACAATTGAAACGGTATTACTTCAGTATTACTCGATTAGTCTGCATATATTATATTTAGGCATATTAGGCAAAAGAAAAAGGAGAGCATTTACACTTCCCTCCTCCTCTCTACCTGTAAATATATCAGGTACTTGTTAGTACCCGGAGCCGGACTTGAACCGGCATGAGCTATACGCTCGAGGGATTTTAAGTACTATGGGTATGTCGGTTATCTGCTAATATTGTTTGACTTATAGGAAATGGCAAAAAGAGGTATTACAAAAGTATTACTCGATTTTGATGTTTTAGATATAAAGAAGCCCTGCAACCAAGCAGGGCTTCTTATTTCACATCAATCTAACTAGACAGATTATTTCAATAATATCATCTTGTGAGTTTGTTGGAATGTACCAGCTCTAATCTGGTAAAAATACATTCCGCCACTCATTTTAGCACCATTATCATTTGTCGCGTTCCATATCACTGAATGATTTCCTGCTGGTTGAAACTCTTGCACTAAGGATTTAACCTTTCTACCCATCAAATCGAATACAGTCATAGTAACTTGACTAGCTTCTGGTAGATTATAAGAAATCAGTGTTGTCGGATTGAATGGATTAGGATAATTATTACCGAGAGCAAATTCCTCCGGTGTTGTACTAACAGTTAAGTCATCTGTTGGTGTACTGTACTTTCCTAATCCAACTTTTTTCAATGCATGGTAAGCATGCTCCCAGGCCTTTTTGTATTTATCAATGACATGATCCCAATGTTCTTTGTCTATCTCTTTCTGGGCTTTGTCAAATTCCCTCTCTGCTTTATCAATTTCTTTTGAATCACCACTATTAGCAATAGCCTTATCAATCATTAATCGTGCTAAAGATTCATCAATAGTAATTAGTTTTGCAATTGCGTCTCGAGCCTCATCTTTCAATGGTTTATCCTTCTTCTCTTTCACAATTTTATTGAGTTCTTTGACAGCCTTTTTTTCTTCATCGAAAACCTTTTTACCGTCTTTTGTAAGGTAATTTCCATCTTCCCACAATTTATCAGCTAAGCTTTTATCGATGTGCTTGATTGCTTTTTTGATTCGGTCGTCAGTTTTCTTGTCGCCGGATGGAGTTAAAGCCGCAAGATCGTCACGAACACCGTACTTATCACCGAGTAATGTACCGCCAATACAAGATCCATTAAGATCAGAAGTCACAAGCCATGGTAAGTACTTAACATAATCTGTTACTGCATCTCCCGATCCACTTCCTGAACCCGAAGGTCCATCGACTGCTCCCCACCAGTTACATGTAGCAGTAATAGGTACAGTATTCGAGGTCATATTGATAAGCCCGCCATAGGTGGTTCCATCAACTCCTGAATAGTGTTGTACATTTCCAGAGATATTACAACCCTCAACTACAACATTTATTGGAGTTAAATTTCCTTTATTTGGTTCCCCAAAACGAATACCACGCTCATTATTAATAAATGAGCAATTGAAGATTTCTACATTATTAACAGAGGCAGGATTAGCACCGTATGTACCACCATCATCTCGACCTTTAATCATCAATGCTGCGCCTTCTTTATAACCATGGGCATTTCCTTCAAAATTACACCCATCAAAAAGGAAATTTGAATAAGTTCTGTTTCCCTTCAAATTGATGTCAACCCCAGCATTCCAATCATTATTCCAGAATGGATGTGAGCCATTGTTTGTAAAGTTGCAATTTGTAAAAGAAATTTCTTCTAATTTTTCAACATAAATTCCCTTAAAGTAATTTCCGATGAAATCAGTATTTGATACAGTGAAATGATGGGCATTACTGCCACCTGGACCCCAATCACCATGCTTTGCAAAATACCATCCATAATCTAGATTTGTGAAGAGACAATTTGATATTTCAACATATGAAAGGTTTCCAGTAGTTGCTATTCTTAAACCAACTAAATTTTCAATAGTTGGATCTCCACCATCAATAATAATGTTATCCATCTTGAAATATTCGATATTTTGTCCATTATGAATTTCGATTGCATACCTATTTATTGGCTCGATTCTAAAGTTCTGAAATAGTATCGGATCCACTTCAGAAATGCCTGATGCTTCAAGATAAAAAACATTACTGCCTGTCTGTTCAACAACTGTATTCGTTAAATCACTCTCTCCGCTACCGGCGCCAATCAATTTAACATGCTTATTAATATGCACAGATTCTATATAACGTCCTGCTGCTATATTGACCGTACTACCCGATACTAAATCGATACCTTCTTGAATATGTCCAACAATTCCATATTGTGGGCTATCATCATCGACCCATAATTTAGAGAAATCACCCTGGAATCCAGGATTTGGATTAGTGTCAGTACCGTTGGCAAGCCATGGACTGTAATCTACATTCCCAACAACTTTGGCTGCTACACCAGACGGTGTATTCGTTCCAAACCAATTTAGTGGTGCATCAAGATTTCCAATACCACCATGATATATACCACTATTAGAATTATCAGATAAATTATTATTGTTTATCCTAATATCTTTTCCAGTTATATCAAAAGTAACCTTTTCCCTAATACTTATTCCATTATAAGAGCCGGAAATAACATTTCCAGTAATTGACACCCAACCTAACAATGACTCAGGATATTTAAAGGTTATACCTCCTTTATCTGGCTCAGCCGCTCCAAGCAAATTGGCATTTGTAATAACGTTATCCGAAATTTCAATATTTGCACATTGTGTAGATATGTAAATGCCTTGTTGTTGAATGTTTAGAACTTGGTTTTGAGAGATTATGGTATTATGCGAAGAGTTTAATTGAATACCAGCATAAGTAGTTCCATCTATCTTATTACCTATAATATAATTAGGATTTGCCACTGGAGCACGATTATAATAGAATATAATGCCCGTTTTATCGGTTCCTAAAATATTTGTGATCAGATTATCTTCAATTACAACACCGCCAGGGTTTGGAAGTACTGCTTCACCAGAACGCTGAAAGTTTATTCCATGACCTGTAATTGTATGAATCTTATTGTTGCGAATAGAAATATTATCGCTTGTTTTATTACCAATATTTGGTCTATCAATACCTGCAGTACCCGTATAATTGCGAATTTCGAATCCTTCTATTATAACATTAGTTTGATCTACTGCTAGCGTAGGCATATCCAAGAGAATCCCAGGTCCTGTTGGTAATCCAGATCCATCAAGAATTGCTTCTGCAACACGTGTGGCCGTAATCGGGTTGATGCCGGCATTAGGACCACGTAATGTTAGGTCAGATTTGGCAATCACCACATTTTCGTAATAGATCCCAGCCGCTACATTGATCACATCGCCGGAACTTGCAGCATCAATTGCAGCTTGGATTGTGTTATAATCATAAGTCGGACCCACACCTACTGTTTTAATACCATCAAAGGTATTTCTTACCAGTGTTGTTGAACTAGTGGTTCCAATAATATTATTAAACCAGATATCCAGGTAGTTACTTGAAAAAGTTCCATTTACTGTAGCGGTATTCCCTTCATTATATCCGTTTTTTATTCTCACTGCATATAGGGGATGATTAGAGAAGCTGCAACCAGATACTGTCATAATCTCACTAGCGCTAAGTGCATTATATGCCGTGTAGATAATAAGACCAGTCCGTTCGATGTTAGAAGCACCTGCTCCGTTATTGGAAAAAGTGGAGTTTGTAACTACTACGTGTGGTACCGATGCTTCATCAAAGTTGACAAATTGTAATCCGGTTTTTTGCCAACCATTTGGTAATTCGTCCGAATAACCATTATCAGTAACCGTACAATTTGTCACTGTTCCGGTAAGAACTGTTTTTCCAATATAAGCACCAATAAATTTGTTGTTTGTCAAAGTAACATTGTCCATGCTTAAGTTAGTAACTGAAGTAGTTAAAAAAACACCGCCAGACCAATATTCTGCTAAATAAAGAGCAACTTTACAGTTCCTAGCAATGACATCCTGCATTGTAAGTGAATTAATGTCAATTGAACTACCTGCATATATTCCAAGATTTGTATCGATACCTTCAACTATCAAATTCTGAAAAGTGAAGCTCTTACCGGTTACGGTTAATTTTATCACCCGACTTGCTGTTGATGTAATTATTGTGGTTGGGTTTGAAGTCGGTCCTGAACCAATAAAAGTCAAAGACTTTCCAACGGTCAATGCTTCCGTATAGGTACCGGCATCAATCTGGATGATATCGCCATCTACTGTTGTCACTGCATCAATCGCAGCTTGGATTGTAGGATAGTCACCAGGAACATTAATTGTACTTGCAAATGCAAAAGTAGCAGTTGCAAGAAGTAATATCAATTTTCTCATTTTGATTCTCCCTATTTGTTACTTAAACAGTTAAGAGTACTAGCAATGCTAGCAGATGTAGGGATAACACATTTTGACAATAATTATTAAAGAATATTTAGTAACGAGAGACTAATCAACTCACCATTGATTAATATATATAAGAATAATGCGTATTTAAAGTAACAACTAAAGGTTTTTTGCACTTCACCCCCTAATTACATCCCCAATTTTATACTAATAAACTCACCTAACTTAATACAAGTTAATAAGATCTGATTATATTATCAAGGATTATCCGGGAATTCCTTAATAGGTTGTCAGGGATTATCTTAGTAATTCAAATGAATTATTTCAGACCATAATTTCGATTTACAATTGAAAAGGGTATTACACTAGTATTACTCAATTAGGTCTCAAAGTGTCATATTTCGGCTTTATTGGAAAAGAAAAAGGAGAGCTTATACACTCTCCTTAATCTCTCTACCTGTAAAGATATCAGGTACTTGTTAGTACCCGGAGCCGGACTTGAACCGGCATGAGCTATACGCTCGAGGGATTTTAAGTACTATATACAGAATGCGTATATTGCTATATATATATTAACTTACAGGTATTCGTATTTTGACTTATCACAGGATTATGCCGGTAAATGAATCTTTAGAAATTTTAACAAAGTATCATCATTATTAAAATGTACAGGCTATCGTATGCCAAAATGTGAACATCTTGTAATAAATTAATATTCTTCCCAAGATTTAATCTCTAATCCATACTCTTTATAGTACTCCAGTCCGCTAACATATTGTATTGCAACCTTTATATCAGTTATTAGAGGTATATCAAAATCTACGGCTGTTCTCCTAATTAAGTAACCATTTCTAAGTTCTGTTCTTAAGTTATTTTTGGGTACGTTAAGTACCAATTCGATCTCTTTATTACGTAAATAGTCCATAATATTAGGCTGTTTTTTATCAAGTGGCATATGTAACGGTACTGCCTTTATATCATTATTATTTAAAAATTTTGCTGTACCAATAGAGGCATAAATCACATAATTTAATTTCTGTAATATCCTAGCGCTTTCAAGAAATTGTGCTTTACATTCAACCGGCCCCGTAGAAAGTAAGACATTTTTCTTTGGGATATTCTGTCCAACTGCTATCATTGCTTTTAAAAAAGCATCATCAATTTCGGGTCCGATGCAAGCGACTTCACCGGTGGAAGCCATTTCAACGCCAAGAACAGGATCGGCTCCTTTGAGTCGCGGGAAACTAAATTGTGCTGCTTTGACTCCAACATAGTCTAAGTCAAATACTGATTTCTCAATTGGATCAATTACATCGCCCAATATTGCATTTGTTGCAATTTCAATCATATTCTTCTTGAATACTTTTGAACAAAATGGAAAACTACGTGATGCACGCAAGTTACATTCTATCACTCTAACTTTATTATGATAGGCAAGAAACTGAATATTAAAGGGACCCGTAATGTTTAGCCCTTTAGCAATTTTTTTAGCAATCCGCTTAACTTTGCGAATTGTTTCAACATACAATCTTTGAGCTGGCAATAACATAGTTGCATCACCACTATGAACCCCCGCATTTTCAACATGTTCAGTCATTGCGTAAATAATTATTTCACCATCTTGGGCAACGGCATCTATTTCAATTTCTTTAGAGTTCTCAATAAATTTTGTTATTACAACCGGATGTACAGGATTAACACTTACCGCATCATTTAAATACATTTCCAATCCGGCATTACTCCATACTACGTTCATAGCAGCTCCGCTAAGTACATAACTAGGTCTTATTAACACCGGATAACCAACCCGATCAGCAAATATTTCTGCTTCTTTTATACTAGTTAATTCCTTCCATTCAGGCTGATCGATACAGAGATGATCTAATAGTTTAGAAAATTTATATCGGTTTTCAGCTCGATCTATATCTTTAGGTGCTGTTCCCAATATCGTTACACCTGCATTATTTAGTTCCATTGCAATATTATTAGGGATTTGTCCACCCATAGAAACAATAACTCCTTCAGGGTCCTCAAATTCATTTATATCGACAACACGTTCAACACTTATTTCATCAAAATATAATCTGTCACAAACATCGTAATCGGTACTTACCGTCTCAGGATTATAGTTTATCATAATAGTGTTAAAACTCTTTTTCTTGATAGCTAATAAGGTATTTACACAACACCAATCAAATTCTACGCTGCTTCCAATTCTATAAGAACCACTCCCTAATACAATTACACTATTTTTGCTTGGGACAATATCGTGATTCGATGCATTATAAGTTAAATAAAGGTAATTCGAAACAGCCGGATATTCAGCACTTAATGTGTCTATTTGTTTTATAAAAGGAAGAACATTATATCGTTTCCTAACAGATCTTATTCGATTCTCATCTTTTTTCAAAATTAAAGCAAGTTGTCGATCACTAAAACCTAGCTGTTTGGCATGCAATAACAATTCTTTACTTAACTTAGATTCAACTAATAGCTTTTTTTCGCAATCAATAATGTTTTTTATCTTATAAAGAAACCATTTATCAATTTTCGTAATGTTATGTATTTCTTCGATCGTCCAACCTTGCTTAATCGCAATTCCAATTGCGAAAACTCTAGAATCAGTTGGGTATTTCAGCTCCTCTTTAATATCATCAAATTCAATATCATTCATAGTTAAACCGTTCATTCCGGTTTCTATCATTCTTAATGCTTTTTGTAATGCTTCTTCAAACTTTCTGCCGATGCTCATGACTTCACCAACTGATTTCATCTCACTGCCAATTTGTGTATCAACATCCTTGAATTTTTTTAAATCCCAACGAGGCATTTTTACAACCACATAATCTAAGGCGGGCTCAAAACATGCTTTGGTTATTTTTGTAACTTTATTTTCCAGTTCCGTTAATGAATAACCTATTGCAATTTTTGCTGCAATAAAGGCTAAAGGATAACCCGTTGCTTTAGATGCTAACGCAGAACTACGTGATAGTCTTGCATTGACTTCAATGATTCGATAATTCTCAGATTTTGGATTCAAAGCAAACTGAATATTGCATTCACCAATTATATTTAAGTGCCTTATTACTTTTAAAGAAATACTTCTAAGTTTATGGTATTCACTATTTGTCAAGGTTTGTGAAGGTGCAACTACAATACTTTCTCCTGTATGAATACCAAGTGGATCAAAATTTTCCATATTACATACTGTGATACAATTGTCGTATGAATCTCTAACAACTTCATATTCAATTTCTTTCCACCCGCCTAGCCACTCCTCAACCAAAATCTGTGGTGCCGCCGAAAATCCTTCTTTACATCGGCTTATTAATTGCGATTCATCTTTGCATAAACCGGAACCTCTTCCGCCTAAGGCATATGCTACTCTTACCATTATTGGGAAACCTATCTTTTGTGCCGCCTTAATTGCTTGTTCGATATTATTTGTAGCAATGCTGATTGGAGTTTTAGCATCAATTTCATTTAACTTTTTAACAAACAAGCCTCGATCTTCGGTATTTTTGATTACCGTAATACTTGTACCAAGAACCTCAACATTATATTTTTCTAAAACACCCTTTTCTTGTAATGTGATACCGCAGTTAAGTGCAGTTTGCCCACCAAAAGCAAGCATGATACCATCCGGGTTTTCTTTCTTTATTACTTCTTCGACAAAAAATGGAGTTATCGGAAGGAAATAAATCTTATCCGCCATACCCGGCGAAGTCTGGATTGTAGCAATATTAGGATTAATTAAAACAGTTTTAATACCTTCTTGGCTAATTGCCTTGATAGCTTGACTACCGGAATAATCAAATTCACCGGCTTGCCCTATTTTCAATCCTCCTGATCCAAGAACTAATATCTTTTTAATTCTATTTCTCATTCTACATCAAGTTAATAAATCTATCAAATAAGAATTCTGTATCTGTTGGACCCGGTGCTGCTTCAGGATGGAATTGGACAGAAAAGAAAGGTTTTGTTTTATGTTTTATGCCCTCGTTTGTATTATCATTTAGATTTCTAAACCAAACTTCCCAATCTCTTGGTAGTGTGTTGTCGTCAATAGCATAGCCATGGTTTTGGGATGTAATATAACAGCTCTTTGTACCAACCTCAAGGCAAGGTTGATTTTGACTTCGATGTCCATATTTTAGTTTGTATGTTTTTGCGCCACCTGCAAGAGCCATAATTTGATTGCCTAAACATATTCCAAAAATTGGTTTATTCTGATTCATTGCTACCCTAATATGATCTATGAGAACTCCATATTGCATCGGATCTCCAGGACCATTGGAAATAATCAATCCGTCATATTCCTCTTTTGAGAAATCATGATTCCATGGTACTCTAACTACCAACACTCCACGTTTAAGAAAACATCTAATAATATTATTTTTTACACCACAATCAATTAATAGAACTTTTTTTGTACCACTTCCATATATGATTTTTCTTTTTATACTAACTTCTGAGACAAGATTTCTTTTATTTGGATCATCAAACGGTATTATTTTTAGTTGATCCTTTTCGGTAATCAATTTCCCAGGCATTACGCCATGGGTGCGTATAGTTTTAGTAATTTCCCTTGTGTCTACTCCGCATAAAGCAGGAATGTCATGTTCTTTCAACCATAGGTCTAAACTTTTTACTGCCTCCCAATGGCTATAATTGTTGGAATAATCTGAGACAACAAGCCCTTCTAAATGGATTGTATTAGATTCAAAATTCTTCATCAAACCATTTTCTTGTTCATCGTTAGGAATACCATAATTACCTATTAAGGGATATGTTAGAACTAATATTTGCCCACGATAGGATGGGTCTGTTAATGTTTCTGGGTATCCGACCATTCCTGTATTAAAAACGACTTCACCGGCTACCGATTTATTGGCACCAAAAGATTCACCCATATAAATAGAACCATCTTTAAGTATTAATTTGGTCTTTTTATTTTTGGGCATAATTAATTTGTGTTATTTATATAGAGAGATTATATGTTAAAATTAACCAATCTTACAATTTAAAAGTATTCCAAAAACTGTCGTTTATGAAACTTTCAATTTATTTCTCATAAGTCATCTCAAAACCTAAAAATAACGTCTCAAAACTCATCTCAAATTCAAAATCTCAATACTTGCGTAATTAAACGTTTTTGATACATTCAATATCTCCCTTTTTTACGGTATATTAATATTGTAAAAATGAAAAAGGGAAGTTATTACACTTCCCTTCTCCCCTCTACCTGTAAATATATCAATAACTTACGGTAGTACCCGGAGCCGGACTTGAACCGGCATGAGCTATACGCTCGAGGGATTTTAAGTCCCTTGTGTCTACCAAATTCCACCACCCGGGCATTACTGAGGCGTCGGCCGGATTCGAACCGGCGAATGACAGTTTTGCAAACTGCTCCCTTAGACCACTTGGGTACGACGCCAATAATTTTAAATAGCTACTTTATTTTACGCAGAAGTTAAAAAGTATTTGCATCCAATTCAATCATACTAATCATTATAATCTATAGAATTTCAATATTTTTATAGGACTTTTAATATCGTATTTTTAGTCATGGATTTATTAAGAATAAATATATATGAACGCCTGCGCGATTTTAATGTGCCTGCTGCGATTCTCGATGGTATATTCAGTGACGAAGAAGATTTATATAAATTAATTACCGCATGGCAAGCTTTGAAAAAAGATGACTTTTCAGATGATGACACAGCTAAAGAACTAGCCAATATATTTATTAAAGAATTGAGTTTATCCGGTGATGAATAAAAAGGGCTGCCTTCGCAGCCCTTTTTTCAATTAATTAAAGTATTGATGTAAATTATTGATTAAGTAATAACTCTTCCATTTGAATTACTAAACTATCGAATAATTGCATTGCTTCTTCAACCGGTTCCGGTGAGGACATATCAACACCTGCCTTTTTCAGGATCTCAATTGGATAATCGCTGCCACCGGATTGCAAAAATTGCATATAATTTTCAATTGCCCCTTCCTTACCATCAAGAACACTTCTTGCCAAAGCTGTAGATGCGCATAAACTAGTAGCGTATTTATACACATAGAAAGTGCGATAATAGTGTGATATCCTACCCCAATTAAGAGCGTAACCATCATCAATAACCACTACATCACCATACCATTTTTCATCGATATCGTGTACAATTTTATTGAGCGATTCAACAGTAAGCGGAATACCATCTTGCACCATTTGGTGAGCCTTTCTTTCAAATTCTCCGAAAATTACTTGTGTAAACACTGTGCCTAAAAAGTTATTTATCCATTGATCTAACAGAACAAGTTTTTGTTTATCATCATCAGTATTCTTCATAAGATAATCAAGTAGCAAATTCTCGTTAAAAGTTGAAGCGACTTCTGCGACAAATAATGCATACCCTGCGGTTGCATAGGGCTGAGTTTTATCAGAATAATGACTATGCATAGCATGACCAAGTTCATGTGCTAAAGTAAACATATGGTCCATTGTACCATTATAGTTCATGAGCATATAAGGATGTGAAGTATATGTACCCCAAGAATAGGCACCGGTAGCTTTTCCTTCTGTTTCAAATACATCGATCCATCTTGAGTTTAATGCTTTTTTGATCATATTGACATATTCTTCACCAAGTGGTTGAAAAGCTTTTTCAAGAATTGCTTTGGCTTCATCATATGGTACTTTTACATCTACATCTTCAACTATCGGAACTGCTGTATCATATAAATGAATTTCGTCTAACCCCAGCACCTTCTTACGTAACTCCATATATTTAGTAATACTGCCAACGTGGTTATAAACTGTATTTAAAAGGTTATCATAAACCTCTATTGGAACGTTATCCGCTTCTAACGCCATTTCAATCGTACTATTATATTTGCGTGCTCGTGCTAGAAAAAGATCTTTTTTTAATGATGAATTAAGAACAGCCGCATTAGTATTTTTAATTTTATCAAATGCTGCGGTTCTTGCTAAAAAGGCTCTTCTTCTAACTTCCGGATCAGTTGATAATAGCATTAAACTATATCGTCCACGAGTTAAACGTACGGAATCTCCTTCTTCATTAACAACCATAGGAAATACCAAATCAGCTTCAGTAAGTGCTTCAAATATTTTATATGGACTTCGATAAAGCTCTCCCGCCATAGCGAGCAATTCCTCTTGTTCCGAAGATAGTGTATGTTCTCTTTGGCGAATTAAATTATTAAAGTAATGTGTATATTCCTTTAAACCATCAGTTTTGGAAATGAATTTCTTGAGTTTTTTCTCAGAAATATTCTGTAACTCCGGCTCTACAAATGATACCGCTTCACTATATTTAATATT
>SDBT01005393.1_pt1 | contig 21472 bp, 26 predicted proteins | sample 2277101 | NCBI WGS metagenome assembly SDBT01 (sample SAMN10404973, study PRJNA504765) | marine sediment metagenome | isolation source: marine sediment core GS10_PC15, 103 cmbsf | place: Arctic Ocean: Southern Knipovich Ridge | collected 2010
GATATTGAAGACAAGAATTTAACATCAACTGGTGATGTTCGCATATTGAGCAATTCCAGTCAACTCGAAATAGGTGCTTCTGCCGGTGGTGATTTCACTGTCGTACACGACGGCACAGATACCACTATGACGAACAACGCGGGCAACTTAAATGTTATCTTGCCTACTGATGGAAGCTTGAAAGTTGACGGTACAACCAATGCTTTTGATATGTCGGGAGGGTCAGGCGTTGACGTAGGCAATTTAATTTCGAGAGAAATGACGGGGACGATGCCTAACGCATCACTGATGATAGCAAGAGTAAATCAATTTGATGGTGACTTTTCTGCTGACTTTACCGGAAATAAAGAACGAAGTCCTAAGGCTATTGGTAATTCTTTTACTGGGGTGGTTAAGAATAATACATGGTCATATACTACCGGCGGCAAACAGACATTTGCCGCCCCTGAATATACTTGTTTGGAACTATCATGGCAAGTAACCAATAGCCACGAACTGATAAACAATAGTGGTGCTGATATTACTGCCACGGTAAAAGCCTTAGATGCCGAGGTGCAGGTTGTTGCAGCTATAACACAAACTTCCGGTGCATTAACAGTGGATATGATAGGTGGTAATTTCAAGCATGTGCTTTTAGGTGGTGGTGTAATAACCGGAACGCCAACTCTGAATTATATTGGTGGAAATTTTGTAGGTGATGCCGAGAGCGTCTTTACAGGAACAGGAACCCCAACAGTCACAAGTACCGGAGGAAGATTCTGTGCAGGTAACGCTCCAACGAACACAGGTCTTTTGATTCAAACAATAACCGACGCAGAGACTTTGAACATCGGCCTTGATATTCAAGCTATTTCAGGGTCGACGACAAATTGGGCTATACTGAGTAGAGGTGGTGATTCCCAATTTAATGGTGATATACAAATAATTGCAGGGAATAAACTAAACTTAATTGCCTCCGATTCAGACCAAGGCGATATTTACCATGATGCAACAGACCTCGTTATCGACCCTGCTGTAGTTGGGAGTGGTTCATTAAAAACTTTGGGCGGTCGGATAATAGAAACTTCTCGTTACACGACTACGCAAACGTTAGACACTACCGACCACATTGTATTTGGCAATACTGATTCAGCGGCGTGGACAGTATCTTTGCCCGCTGGTGTGGCTGGTACAACATACAAAATAACAAATACCGGAAGCTCTGGAAATAATTTAACTGTTGCACCAAACGGTGCTGAGGATTTGTTGGGTGCTAATTCAAACTTTACTTTATTTGATGGCGAGTCGTTAATTATAACATACGACGCCACAGACGGGTGGTACTAATTATGGGCAGGCAATTTACACGAAACTTTAACCTTGAAGTATCAAAAGGAACCATTCCTGGCCATTGTACTGTCAATAAATATGGCCGTGCGCCCGCTGGTATACAGCTAACACCCACTGACATATGGGATAGGGCCAACGCAACCCCTACTCAACAGATATGGGCAGCACCTACAGCGGCAAGGGTGCATGAGATATTATCTTCAAGCGACGCTGATAGCGATTCTGGCGGAACTGTTGCTCAAGGTCAGGGAGCTAGGACGATTAGGATTTTTGGGCTAAAGACATGGGGCACTGCCGAGACAAGTGAAGATATAATAATGGACGGGACTGCTACGGGCGTCAATAGCGTAGATACTGTTGAGGAATATGTGATTATCCACAGGATGAAAGTTCTTACTCACGGCACAGCTGGGCCAAACGTAGGCATTATAACCGCAACTGCCGTTGTTGACGGAACTGTAACTGCTGAAATCAATCCCGGCAATGGCCAAACCGAAATGGCAATCTATGGAATACCTTCTACGCAAACAGCTTTTATGACGAGTTTTGATGTCAATGCTCATAATTCAGGAAATCCTTCACAGGTACTTGAAGTGGACTTTGATTTGCTGATCAATGAACATCCAGACGTAGATGAGACAACTGCTGCGTTCCTTATTAAAGCCAACGTAGGCCTGATAGAGTCAGGCTCGATGTTGTTTGGTAAAACGTTTGACCCTCCCCTCTCAATCCCCGGCCCTGCTATTATAAAGTTTCAGGCAATAGCGACTGATGTCGCTGATACCGAGGGTGTAGCTGAATTTGATTTGATACTTGTTGATAACTAGGAGAATAAAATGCCAGAAACATCAAGGAAAGACGGCGATAAGTTGGTCGTAACAAAAACAACTGTTAAAGTAGAAAAATACACGAAAGAGCAAATACTAAAAGCACTGGCGAACTTAGAGGCAAGTCTTGTGAAATGGAAAGCAAGATTAACGGAAATAAATAGTAAATAAATTCGCAGGAGCGATTGACGAATAATGGCAGATGAGATCAAAATAAAATACCAACCAGATGAAACGAGTGTATTCGCTTGTGTGCGTAACGCGGCAGGGCAAGTCGCCATTGTTTCTACGGGCGTCTTTGAGACGTGGGTAGACGGCAATGTAGGTACTTATGATATTCCTGCTGCCGAAAAGGGTGGCGGTGGTATGTTCTACGCTAATTTCCCTGCTGCTATTACAACAGCGGGGGTTTATGATATAGAGGGCTTCCAAGGTGCAACTAATGGAACTGCTGATTCACTTGGCAGTAATCCTCTTGTATGGGATGGCTCTGCGGAGATCGAAACATCTTCACCACTGATAATTCCTGCTGGTTACGTCGGTGATTACGAGATTCTCGAAACGGTCTATTTCACCTTCTCAACAAATAAGACGCTAACGCCGGGAGCTACTTTAAAGGTTTACAAAAACGATGATACCACACCGCTTACAACTGCTCAGGCAACCTTGGACACTAATATAGGTTCTGAGGTCAATGTCCACTCGGTATCCGTTGTTCTTGGGCAGGCTAATTACGATAAGGAAGAAGATTATAACGTGGTACTAAGCGGCGCTACGGTAGGTGGTGAGACCGTTACAGCGATAGTCGGAACATTCTCAATAGAAAACAGGTGGCAGGCGCCAAAGCACAGGCACATAGCCCGTTAATGAAGGAGTGAAAATATGGCACGTGGAGATAGAAAAAGATTCAGCGGCACTGACCCTGAGCAAGCCAAGCAGGAATCGATTATGGAAAAACTAATGTCGAAGCTCGTTCTCAAAAAAGGCGGGCTGTGCTTCGGCGGTGACTCCAAGAAGAAAATCGAGATCATGGCAAAAGGTGACCAAGGCGAACAGGGATTAAAAGGCGGCAAGGGTTCTAAAGGCGATAAGGGTGATGTTGGGGAGCAAGGCAATGCCGGAGAACGTGGCAGGCCGGGCTTCAAAGGCTCAAAGGGTGAGCAGGGAGAGATGGGCTTTCAGGGAGAGAGGGGGCTTCAAGGCGAAATGGGCATAATTGGTAACGTGGGCCCACAGGGAATGACCGGTGACAAAGGAGTCAAGGGCGATACGGGCGATGTCGGTGAGAGTGGCGATATTGGCTTACAAGGCCTCAAAGGAGATATACCCGCCCATCGCTGGAAAGGTACTAAAGTCCAGTTCCAGAACCCTGACGGCTCATGGGGTGAACTCGTTGACCTCTTAGGCCCGGCAGGAGCTAACGGTAGGCACGGTGAAGATGGTAAGGATGGCAGGCTTGGTGAAAAAGGGTATCCGGGACCACAAGGCAAGCAGGGTATTCCGGGGGTTGCCCCAACCGAACTGGCATATTTTACCAACGAAATCCTAATAATCAAAAAGCGTCTCTTAGAGGCCGGAATTAAGTAAGAAAGGAAATATCATGGGATCAGGTTATAGCTTGGTCAAGCAGGCACAGGTCAGGAAGTTGGACGCTGTATTGGAATCGGGACTCGATACCACATTGATAGGTTCGGTTAATCTGAATCAGGCGTATCGTAAAACGACTCTCACTGCAAGGCAGTTTAGGTTGAATGAGTTTACGAACGGAGCGTTCGTCTCTTTAAAGACAACTGTTGACGGAGATACAGGGACTCTTGAGATGTGGGGGTATGCAGAAAAAGGGGGAATAGCAAAGTTCCTTGGAACTCATACGTTTACAACTGACAAAGCGGTTGATGATGAAGGGTTGTTTTATGTTGATGCGTTTGTTGTCGGAACAGCCGCACAGCATACAGTAACTATCGTGAATTTCTCAGATGGCGCCGCTGACCTCAAATTCGATACGCTCGGCTTTAAGTTTATCGTTTGTTTGGTAACAGCATTGTCGTCTTCGGCTGATCCCGGAGCGGCAACGGTGGAATTACGTCCGTGGTAATTTTGTTTAAGAAAGGAAAATCCAAATGGCAGAGTTAGTGAAATTTAAAATAGGCGATGTTGTCAACAGAGCCAAGATCATTCTTCTCCACTCACGGAAGCAAACTTGCATTATCTGTGGTGAAAAACGATGGGGTGTTCTGATCAGGCCTACGTCACCTAAGAAGCTTAAGGATACGTGCATTTGCCTTGAGTGTATTACCCAGATAGGTCTTGGTATGAACATACAGATGGCAGACAACAACCAGTTCGGATTCTTCAATGAAGGAGAGATTCTAAAAGCCTTCAAGATCAGAGAGAACCTTAGATGCAAAACTGGTAAGTATTATAATACGCAGGTTAAGCAAGAGAAAGATTGCAAGTGCCCTTATTGTGATAAGGTGTTTGCCTCGAAAGGACTTGGCCCTCACATACGTTTCAAGCACCCTGAGACTCTAACCGAGGGCGTTCCTGTGCCTGAACCACCCGTAGAGCCTAAAGTTGAAGAAAACACAGTAGAGCCTAAGCAGGAGAGTACTGATGGGAGCTAGGAAAGATTCACCGGTCACAAGGAAGATTAACGAGATAAAGACCTTCCAGAAAACCATTGTCGAAGGTAAGGACAGTAACCAGATCGCTAAGGAAATGGGGCTACATCCTGTAACGGTTCGTAAATACAGGCAGAGTGAAACTTACAGGAAAATGGCTATCGCTTATCTTGACGACCGGGTTAAAGGTGGCGCACTCAAAAAATCTATGTGTAAGCTGATGGACTCACTCGACGCGACCAAGCCACACAATAAAGAGACCAAGAATGCAGATGGAAGTACGAAGATTGAGGTTGAATTTGTTGCAGACACAAACGCACAACTAAAAGCTGTTCAGGAGATACAGAAGATCTATGGAACTTACGCACCACAAAAACGAGATATTACAGTTGCAGTTTCCTTTTCATCGGATGAGGACCTATTCGCAGAGATTGATGAAGCTCAGAGAATTTGCAAGTATGTCGATTCGTACGAAGAAAGGGAAGGAAGCTTTGAATTGGCTCCAGACCCACAGGGAACAAGTAGCGGAGATTTTAAGTCGCGCAAAAGAGCCTTACTACAGGGAAGTCCCGTACAGACAGCGGACTGACGGTGGGCCAAGCTGGCAACACGAAGTAATATGGCAAACGCCTAATTGGAAGGGTATCGTAGTAGCTGCCGCCAACAGGACTGGCAAGAGTAGGCTTGGCGGGTTCACTACTGCCTTAATGGTCACTGGTGAGCATCCTACATACAAAACTCCTCAGAATGGACGTGCGTGGGTTGTAGGGCTTGACAGTAAGCAGGTTGAGGCTGTTGATAAGCCATACTTCGAGCAGTTCATGCCAAAAAGGTATATAGAAAACGGTCATTGGAACGGCAAGCACAACTATTGGACATTTAAATCCGATGGCCGTGAGTGGGAAGTCTGGTTCAAGTCGGCTGATTCAGGGCGAAGAAAGTTTCAGGGTGACAAAGTTGATTTTGCGTGGATCGATGAGGAAATAGTCAAGGAAGGCCTTTTCGATGAACTTGAGATGAGACTGACTGATAATGAGGGGATATGGCTGTTGACAGCAACGCCTGTTGAGGGGACGCGATGGCTCAAAGAAACTATGGAACGTAAAGATGTTTTCTCTACCTCTACGGGTATGATGGAAAACCCATATATACCTGTGTCAGAAATTGAAGCAAAGAAGCATACATTGTCAAAAGATGATTACGACGTTCGTGTTCTCGGAAAGTACATCATTTTTGGTGGCAGACCCGTCTTCGATATTGATCTTCTTACAAAGATGGAAGAGAACGTAAAACCTTACAGAGAAGGAGTAATCATAGCCGCATGAGTTATTCGTTTATTGAACAGGATTACGGACAAATCAGGATATTCAGAGAGCCTGAACCGGGAATGATCTACACTTTTGGAGTAGACGCAGCTACGGGTCTCGGAGATGATTACTCCTGCGTCCAGATGCTCACTAACAGCATCCCATTCGAGCAGGTAGCTGTCTTCCGTGGTCAATTGCCTGTAAACGAATTCAGTAAACTGGTTAATGATATTGGCAGGTATTACAACGAAGCCCTTAACGTCTGTGAAGTAAACTATCCGGGTAATTCCGTTCAGGATGCTTTACTGCAATATTACAGGTATCCAAGGAACTACCAGTCTGAGACTCATCTTGACGAGGATATTGATATTTCAAGTAAGTTTGGGTTCAGGACTACTGAGGGCAGTAAGTGGCTGTTGATAAATGAAATGCTGCTTGCTATGGCTCAGGGACAGATAATTATAAATGACGTTACAACCTTGGATGAGTTCAGGAACTTCGTCTTTCAATCCTCAAAGAGAAACTCAAAACGATCTACCGGTGCAGGTGCAGGATTTAACGATGATACCGTCATGGCTCTAATGCTGGCTTATCACGGTGCGAAGCTGTACCCGATAATCCGGCCACATACCGAAACAAAGGAACGAAAGGAATCCGAAGACCCCGACGTAAGGCGGTGTTGGAGGGAATTTCGAGAAGGAATCAGTAACCCACAAAACAGGAAGAAGGTACTTTTATGAAATGGATAGAAGTGAGTCGTAAAGAAGAAGGTGTGATAAAAAAAATATACATACTTCTGAATCGCATAACCAGCATAGAACAGGGAAACAATGAAGCCAACCCCATAGAGGGATATAACAGGGCGACTATAGTGAATTGTGAGAACGAATATTTTGGATGTGACCAAACCATTGACGAAGTAAGAGCGAGAATGGAGGCGGCTGAATAATGTTTGACTTTATCAAAAGAGGTGAAAGCCCGCCAAGCCCAATAGACTTCATGGATACCGCTCCGGCAATCCCACCATCCGAAGGCATGATCCAACTGGATAAGTTCTTCCACAGTTGTTGGATGAAATTGAAACACAAACGCCCAGACTTGTGCGAAGTAATGCAGGAGGTTGAACTGATAATCGCTGGCTATGACCCAGAAGGCGATAAGCCGGAAGAGGAAACAGAAAAGAAGCCGGAAGGAACTGTACTGTAATGCTTCAAACAGCGACAAATATACGGTGTGAAGCCTGTGCCTTGAAACTCTGCAAGCTCAAGGATGTTGACGGCACTCTTTATGTTGAACTCAAACATAAAGGAAAATCACGGGTACTCGCTAAGGAAATAATCATACATTGCTTTGGTTGTGGTGTTAAATACCGTGTGAACGCTGAGAATAAAACTATTGAGGAGATTTCATAAATGGCTCATGAAGATAACTTTGGGGTAAACAATACGACGTTAGGCCAATTCGTTCTGAAAGATGAGAACGGTGAAGTTCCTGAGATCGTTCAGTTGGTTGCTAAGACCATGCAGGGACGTATCGACTCGTTCAACCCGCACAGGCGAAGGTTGCTTGTTGAAGTGAAGGCCAATATCAGTTATCTGGTTGGCGAACAACATATCGAGCTTATCGGAGATGCTATCGTGCCGACTGCTGTTGAGCGTACCGTGAATTGTACTGTCAATGTTCTATTGCCTGCTGTCCAGAAGGATATTGCTATATCCACGAGCAGGCCACCTGCATTCGATATTGTTCCTGCCGGTACAGACGACGACGATAAGGCAACCGCTATCGTAGCCAGTAAGGGTTATAAGCACATGCAGCGAATGAACGGTAAAGACCTCAAAAGAGGTGAAGCTGTTCTTTGGTATGATATTTCCGGTGTCGGTTGGCGAAAGACTATCTGGAATCCAAACGCTAAGGTTGTCGGTATAAACCCGCCTGCACTCGATGAGAACAACCGGCCAATACCCCAGCACGTACCAGAACTTCCAGTAGGGGCAGCTCTGGTTCAGGGCGAAGTAGAGACTATGGTAGTTCCAACTTCGCAGTTGATCTACGATTTCAGAACCAATGATCTTCATAAGCTGTCTTGGATAATCCACGCAAAGCGAGTTACATCCGCTTGGGTTCTCAATTCCTTTGATACTGAGGTGCATGATAGATTGACGGGCCAGTTCAATTTAGATGGCAACTCTACGGAAAAACAGTTTGAGACCAACGTAATGAACCGCTTCACCTACACTTTCACTCCCGACAAACAGCGCATGGTTACACAGAAGCAATTTGATACAAGTAATATCCTACTTGATTCAGACCAGTTTATTGACTATTACGAGTATTGGGAGAAGCCTACGAATCAGAATCCTGCCGGTGCTTACGCTATTATGCTTGGCACTCAGGTCGTATTACACAGGCCGTTCCCGATAGAGCAGTATCCTCACGGCGAAATACCTTTTGTTCCAGCAGCACCAATGTCGATTAACGGAGCTACGCTTGGCGGGATACCGAGGATATCACAAGCCCGACCTTTACAAAGGAAATTCAATCGTGTTGCTGAGATGATAGATGACAATATCGACATTATGGGCAACGCTATCATAATGGTTCCAAGGGGGTCTAAATTGAAATATACAACCTTGGACAATGGAGCAGGGAACTTAATTGAATACGATGGCCCTGTTGGTAAGCCGCATAGGGAGCCGGGAGTTCCAATGAACTCTCAGGTATTTGGCTACCTGCAAATCATAAAGACCGCTATCGACGACCTGTTCGCCTTCCACGGTACAATGAGAGGTCAGCCACCGCCCGGTATTGAGAGCGGTAAGGCATTTAATTCCTTACAGCAGGCCGATATAGAACATATGGGGCCTATAGTTGAGGGATTCGAGGAAGCTGACCAGAGAGTTCTGTATCAGGAATTGACCTTAATGATCGCCAATTACGAAAAGGGGCGAATGGTTCATGTAGTTGGTACGGATTACGAATGGACTCTGCATGAATTTGACCCGGCTCAGTTGCAGGGCAAGTTCAATGTTCTCGTAAAGCATCGCTCTTCAATGCCTATCGACAAGGACAAGGAAGCTGAATTAGCCTTCAACTTATGGACTTCCGGCTTACTCGGCGATCCCCAAGACCCTGAACTTCGCGTCTGGACTATGAACCAGATGAGCTTTGGCAATAAAGAGAATATCCTTCAAAAGCATTCCAAGCAGCGCAACTTTGCTATGCGGGAATTCACAATAGCCTTCGAGAACTTGAAGACGCTAACTATCCCAGAGGGTATCTCAAAAAAAGAACTTGCCTTGATCGTGCAGCAATACACCTTCGTTCCATCTATAAATCCGTTCGACGACCACATGATCCATATTATGTGCCACAACGAGTATATGATCGACAAATACTGGACATTTAAGAGTACAGGTAATCCGCTGTATATCGAGCTGCTCAACAATATGGGCAACCACATAACTCAACATCAACAAATAGTTACCCAGCGTGAGCAAGCTCGATTCCAGCAAAACCTGATGGCTCAAATGTTATTGAAGAAGGCCACGCCACAGCAAATTTTACTAAGTAAATCAAAGCCCGCAGAGGGCAATAACAATACTTCTAATTCAAAATCGAAAGGAAAGTGAAATTATGGCAGAACAGAACCAAAACAACGCAGGCCAGCCAGATGCCGGTACTAGCGATGTAACTCCAGCAGCAGACGTAGATGTCTCAACAGGATTCCCTATTGGTACAGACGAGGCTACTACGCCTCCTGAGACACCGGCAGGGACGCCTCAGCCCGACGCAGAGCCGACAAAAGAGCCAGATGGTACTACGACGCCCCCAGAGACTCCCGAAGCTCCTGACGCCACTGTGGAACGCCTGAAACAGCAAGTGGCTCGACAGAACAAATTGCTGGGCATAGCAGGGATAGACCCAGCAAGCGACATAGGTGAGCAGTTGGAGAACGGTTTAATATCAACAGAGGACGTACAGAATCATGTGAGGGCGAAGTATCAGACCCCTCAGACCACCAATGCCCCTGAAACTTCAGCACCGGCAAGCAATGACCCGGTAGCTTTAGCGGTGGCTTCGGTGGAAGCAGCACAGAAAGGACTTGTTGACGCAAAGGCAGCGGTTGATTCGGAGATCGCAACTGATGGTTCAATTTCAGTGGCAGCCAATAACGCTCTCTTTAACGCACAGCAAGCATCTAATGACGCAAACAATACCCTGAACAGTGCAAAGATGGATAAACTCACACAACAAATTACCGCCGATAAGCAATTCGAGCAGGTTAATCAGTCTGTGGAGGCAGTGAAGTCAATTGCTCGTGGAGGTGCAGAGTTTGCGAATATGGCCGCTCCGTTACAAAAGACAGTTGAAGATGTTACCTTGGCGTATGCCGGTGCTATGGCGGATAAATGGGCAATGGAGAATGGGATAAACCCAGCTACCTTGACCACCGCACAGTATCAGCATTTTGCTAATGAGGCATCGAAACAGCTTGAAAGCTTATCGGGGCACTTCACTAATCTTGGCAGAGGACAGTCAAAGGCAGGGTTCGTTCCGAATCAGCCGGCTAATCCTCAGCCATCTAATGCAAATGTTAATACCAACATACCTGTACCCGCGAATGCTTCCGGTGATCCTGTCCCTGTGAATAATCCGTATATAAATGCGGATGTAACAAATCACGAGGCACTGGCACGGCAGTATGCAAAAGGGAATCAGGCTGTTGTGTAAAGAAAGGTAGTTTATTATGGCAACCTCAGATGTTAATACAGCCAGTGCTGTCCCGCAACACCGTCCTGACTATCAGTTCAGTACGAGTGTGCGAGGACTTTTGAAAGATGTTTATATTCCCGCATTGAACAATACTACGTTCCATGCAACACCGCTCCTGTCCATGTTCGGTAAGTTCGGTGGTGATATAACTTTTGTAGGTAACAAAATTATCAAGGCCTTCAAGACCCAAGGAGCCGGTGGCTTCGGTGGTATCCCCGAAGGTGGTAGTTTTGTGACAAATATTCATCAGAAGGGTTTTCAGGGTGAGGAACGCCTCAGATACCTGAACGCCTACATGTCTCTTACCGGCCCGGCAGCGGCAACAGTTCGCTCTGGCCCCGGTGCTTACGTTGATGCAGTTCCAAGTGCTATGGACGATACCCTGAAAAAGGCTCGTCAGCAAATGGAACGTATCGTCGGCGGTGCAGGTAACGGTACAGTAGCCTCATTTACGGCTGCTGGCGATTCTGTTGATGCTTCCACGGGCGCTTCCTTCACAGCCTTGGCTGCAACAGGTGGATATTCACCTTGTCAGTTCCTAAGCGAAGGTATGATAGTCGATGTAACTGACGATGAGGCAGGTACTCTCGTTGATGGCGCCAATACTCAAGGTATGATTATCTCGAATGTTGATTACACAGCCGGAACTTTCACCTTGAAAGCTGCTACGGGTTTAACAGCAACGCTTGATAGTGCAACTCAGTACATTACTCTCGAAAACGCTTTTGGTGATGTTGATGCCGAAGGAACTGTAACGGCTAATAGTTGTCTTGAGCCAAACGGTTTGACGAACCTTGTAGATACCACAACTTATACGAGTTGGGGAAAGACAAGGGCAACTTACGCTCACGCTCTTAACAGTTACGTTGTTGCGGCTGCTGATGCAGAGCTTGACGAGGAACTACTGATGGGCTATATGCTCGACTTGGTAAACCTCAAGCAGAGTACCCCGAATGTCCTTGTGGTTGATCCTAAGAGCCGGGTGAAATTCTTCTCCAATCGGAAAGATGACCGTCGCCTTGCTACTTCCACGATTGATACCACGTTCGGTTTCAGAAGTGCAAGTGTTGTCATTGACAATTACACACTTCTTTTACAGAGCTTGGCTACTCTCAAGCCGGGTACGATGTTTATTCTGAACACCAACGCCTTCAAATTCCTCCAGTCGCCTAAAACAAATGGTTTCAACTGGATAGAGAGTGGTGGACAGATACTTCGTCCGAAGGAAGGTTCGGACGCAATGTTCGCAACGGCTGTTAATTACATGCAGTTCGTGTGCGAGGATCCAAAGGGTCAGGCAAAGATCACCGGACTCAGCTACTCTTAATCGTTTACTCAGGAAAGGAGCAAAAATCATGAAGATTAAAAGATTGTTAATTTACTTGCTTGTTCTGAGCATGACGATTACTGCCTATGGCAAATTGACGCCTCAGCAGGCATACAAGAGGTCAGGCGGTAACTTCTCGTTACCGTTTGCCGGTACGTCAACAGCCAGAGATGCAGTACCATCTGGTGTATGGACGTTCCGTGATGGTGACTGGTGGTATAACACTACCAGTAATACTTGGATGTATTACGAAAGTGCGACTTGGAACGCCTTTGCAGGCGGTGGTGGTACTACCCTCACAGGTGCTTACAATTTTGGTGGTGCAGGGGTTGGTAGAACTATTGTCGCCAATACCGGCGCCGTTGTTATAACCAAGAACGATACAGGTACCGAGAACCAGCTTGAGATCAATGCAACTCCGTCCAGTTCTGCTGATGGTGATGGTATCCTTATCACTAATAATTCAAACTCTACTGGCGTAGGTATTCAGTTTGCTAACAGTGGTTCTGGTAATGATGTTGCAGGAACAAGCGATACTTGGACTGTATCAAAGGCTGGTGCGGCTGTGTTCGTTGGGATAACCACTACCGGTACTGTTAATATTGACTCTGCTGATGTTCATTTTGACGCTACAGATGCCGGTAAGGATATTACTTGGGATGATTCAGAGGAAACTCTTGGATTCTCTGACGATGCAGTTCTTGGCTTTGGTAATACCGCAGCCGCTCCTGATGTTGAGATCTCGCATGATGGCACTTCGTTAAATATCCTTGACGATAACGGAGATATTCGGTTCGGTGCTGACGGTGTTGGGCCTGATGTTAAGTTCTTCACCGAAGCAGCCAGTTCATTCATTATGATCGATGAGGACTTAAACGCTTTCGTCCTTGACGCTGCCGATATATCATTAGGTGATGGCGATGAGATATTGTTTGGTGACACACTTGGGACTGGCGACTTTAGTATTTCCGATATAGGTGATGTTTTGGTATTTACCGAAGTTGTAGATGAGACAGGCACTATATCTTTTGGTATTAACAACGATGGAGTTGATGTTCACTTCTATGGCGAAACAGCGAGTGCCTTTGTGTTTTGGGATGAAGGCAATGACCATTTACTCTTTGATGGTGTAGCTGATTTACAAATCAGCCAAACAAGTCAACTTATATTCATTGACGATACCGATGCTGGTCTTGCTTGGACGATTGACAACGCAACAGACGACACTTTGCTATTCACGCCAGAATTAACAGATGATACCGCAGCGATTCATTTTGGCGATGCAACTAATACCTCTGACCTTGCTTTATTTGGATTATCTGCAAGTACGGTATTGTTTGATGCTTCTGCTGACTTGGTAACATTTGTTGATTATGATGTATTGTACGATGACGAAACTATTTTGTATTTTGGTACTGGCTCTGATTTCTCAATGTATAGCGATACTGCTGATACGTTGGAAATAGATCCCGGTGCTGCTGGCGACCAATTCAAGATAGGTACTTCAAATACAGATGCCGTAGATGTTACATGGTATTCTGATATAAGTGGAGCAATCCTATTTCTTGATGAGGAAGCTGCTTCGGTTAATTTTGGTGTTGATGCTACTGGTTTAGATGCTGTTTTTTATGGTGATACTACCTTGCTGAATATGAAGTGGGATCAGACCAATGACTTGCTTACCTTTACTGGTGGTACTGCAATGCTTGAGTTCCGTGGAGCCGCGGTTGATGACCATGAGACAACTCTCGCAGTCGTTGAGCCTACCAAGAGTAATATTGTTGACTTGCCTGATGACACAGGTTCTTTGATCTATATTGCCGAGGGTGGAACCGCCAACCTTTCAAATGGAGGTACTGTTCCATTAACGGACGCCGTTGTATTATGGACTTCAACTGGAGCAGATGGCGCAACACTACCTGATGGGACATCCGCTGGACAGATGTTATCTATTGTTCTTGTGGCTCAAAGTGGTGGTAATGCAACACTTACCCCTACTTCGGTTACTGGATCCGGTTGGGCAACGATGGTATTTACTAATGTTGGTGAGTCGGCGACTTTTGTATATATCGATTCCACTATCGGATGGTTATGCACAGGCACATTCGGCGTATCAACACAGCCATTGATTACACAGTAAAGTTAAAATTTGGGTTTTGGTTTCTGGGGTCGAGTCTTATCTTCTTGGCTCGACCCCATACGAAAGGAAGATTATGTCACGTTTACACCCTTGGCTCAGACCGGTAGCCAGTCATCAAGAACGTCTTGATGAGGAATTTCACGATAAGGAAATGCACGCTGTTTTCAATGTAAAGCTCCAACGTCCTGAGATATGGCTTACACCTGCCAATAGCAGCCCTTACATGATCTGCTCACATCCGAGCCTTGGCAAGTCTATAAGAATTATTAAAAGCCGTATGGATTTCGATAAGAGGCGGGCACAAGATATTCTAAGGGAGATGGATGAGTATAATGAAAAGATTGTAACCGACAGGGAAGATGACGTAATGCACGAATGCAGGAATCATTTAAGGGCTGTAGCGAGGGGCAGGCAGGTATTCACTCCGCCACCGCCAAGGAGAAAAGCAATATGAGATTATACAATACCGCAAATAGTATCCGTTCAGAAATGGAAACTCTGTACAAGAACATTACCGGCAAGCCTAGCTTTTCGGCAGGTGAGGCCGATATTGTCAATGGTGCTATTGTAGACGCTTACCAGAAGGTTATTACCGAATACGGAGTAACTGACTTCCGCTTCCACAAGCAGGACGTTACCAAAACGACAACTTCCGGTACAAACTTCGTCGATCTTGAGGAGTATATCTACCGGATAGTACCCGGTTCGGTTTGTATACCGGCAGGACTCATAAATCTCATTCTTATTGATGAGGTCGCTATATTCAATATTGATCCTAACGACGAACAGACCGGCCCACCTACAGCGTATGCTTACAAGAACTCAACTGACCCGAATATAATCCGTATGAGACTATGGCCTACCCCTGACGCCGCATATATTATCAACTTGCAGGTTTTACAGTTCCCAACGGATGTTATAACCAATTTTCCAACAGACTTAATGGCCGCTATCAAGAATAAGGCGAAGGCTCTCAGTTGCCTCGGTTTTGGCTTGGGTCAATACAAGCTGGGTTTCGATAGTGAATACGAGCAATCAATAGCACAGATAAAGGATGGCTATGAGGATGCTGGCCCAAAGCATGTTCAGAAAAGCTATTACCGCCGTCCTTCTCAATCTTTAGAGAGCAGGATTTCTGATTAAGAGAGGTTTATTATGAGTTTTTTAGGGAAAACACATTCAAAAGAAAACAAGGAAAAGAATCGACTGGCTCACTTAGGCAAAAAAGCCTCTGAGGAAACTAAAAAGAAAATGGGTTTAGCCCATAAGGGATTCAAGCATTCAGCTGAATCTATTGAAAAAATGAGACTCGCTTGTAAAGGTAGAGTGCCGCCAAGACCTTCTGAGGAAGAAAAAGAGAAGCAACGGATTAGGATGAAAGGCAACAAGTATGGGCTTGGATATAAATACTCCGAGAAACAAAAGGCTACTATGAGCCTGAAAAGAAGAGGGAAAAGCCATTATAACTGGCAAGGAGGCATCTCGCCCGTAACTAAAAGAATAAGGGAATCAGCTAATTATGTAAAATGGAGGTCTTCGGTGTTCCTTAGAGATAACTTTACTTGCCAGAACTGTAATGAGCATGGTATTAGGCTTGTTGCTCATCATTGCAACATAGCGTTCTCTAAATTAGTGAACACCTTCAAAAAGCAATTCCCTTTGGTTGATTTGTACGAGGGCATTTTAGAATACATCCCAATGTGGGACAAAAGAAACGGTATTTCGCTATGCGAAAAATGCCACAAGAAACTTCATAGAAAGAAAGCAGGTTAAAGATATGAGTTACCTAGCTTCGGATGTTATGACGCTTGCACAGCGGTTCCTGATAGATACCGAGGACGATGCTTATAGGGATACCACGACAAACTTACCTATGCTGGCATATCTTAATGAAGGGCAGAAGTTGTTTGCGGTTGGAACGCATTGCTGCCAAGCCCAAGTTAATATAGCAGTAACGGGCAATGCGATAACTTACGCTGAGATAGTTTCAGCGATAGGCTCTTCTGCTGAGGGGATACTGTTCCCAATCAAAGTAACACCTCAGATCGGCGATAACTGGCAACCGCTATATAAAGCACCAATGTCGGAGATGAAGGCTTTGCTTGCTACTGGCGTAACAGAGCCGACGAGGTTTTCTCTGTTTAGTGAAAAGATAATCTTCGATACTGAACCGGGGACTACTGTTTCATTCACAGCGACTATTTCAACTTCATTTGTACCAACTGACCTTGCTACAGCTGCAACAGCTATCTTGACCCCTGACGAATGGGTAATGGCACTTGTGAAGTATATTATATTCTGCTGCCGTGTTCAGGATAGGGACGCTGGGCAGGCCAACGGTGCTTTCGCTGAATATGAAGCTATCAGGCAGCAAGCAGCGAATGTATTCGTATCACAAATTGAAAAGATTCCGGGAGCAATTTAATGATTAAACACAAAATAATAGTTAAGAATATGCCGTTCAGTCTCGCACTTGACCTTCTTGGTAGAGGGTGTATTTGTGTAAGGGAATGTGAGAATGCGATTAGGTCTGGCACTGCTCCGGGGATAGATATATCGAATATAGCTTGGCTCAAAGAGGAAGATATTCTCGCACACGACTGGATGTTATTGGATTGTTGGAAGGACGAAGAATGAGTTACCCGTTACCACCACCAAAAAATATGGATTACCGACCCGATGACTTCCAGCAGTTGATGGTCTCTGACTTCACGGGTGGTTTGAATATAACCGATCCAATCGTAACTCTTCCACCTAACCAGTTTACTTCCATGCTGAACTTTTTATACAACAGGCAGGGTACGATACAATCACGACCTCAGTTCAGACCGGTATCCTTCAAAACAACCGCTCAGGATAAGCCCTGCATTGTCGATAAAGACTGGGAAGGTGATATGTACCAGATCAAGACATTGCACAATTATCAGGTATTCCGGGAGGAACTATCAAACGGCTGGTCGTACAATGATGAGGTTCATGTCGTTACAGCGATCTTCGAGGATATTGTTGGTGCTGGTGATGATCTTATGATGGTAGCAGTTTATAACTCATCCGACGAAGTATGGACTGCAATATGGATAGCAGCCAATACGAGTACGACCAAAATATCAGTTGTTCCTTATAAAGTAAATCAGGCGTTTGACCTGATTATCTTCCCTAATAATGTCAATCCTGAGCGATGGCTTCCATCTTCTACCACAAGCGGCGGTAGCAATGACCATATTGTCGGCGATCTTAGTGACCTTGGCCTCGCGGCTCCTACCGCTGCGGATTCATTTACTGCGATTGGTACTGTAAGCGATAGTGCCGAAGGGCTGGAGAGGATTGCGGCCGGAACTGTATATTACAAATTCTCATTTTTTTATGATGATAAGAACACTTCAACAAAAATTGGTGAATCCGCTGCAACAGTAGTAACTGACGGAGACACGGATACTGGTATCGCTTTAACCCTTGACGCTACCAAGAAAGGTAAAATATCAATAGCATTCACTACCGTTACAGTCGCTTCTAATATCTCGAAGGTTCGTATCTATCGCGCTCCTGACTCTACGCCGGAGGGTCCTTATAAACTGGTTGGAGAAACAGAAGTTACGAGTACAACAGCAATAACTACTTTCGTTGATACTACCCCTTGGGGCGAGGAAGGTATAGAGGACTTACAGGCTGGCTCGAACCCGTCGTTAAGCGGCTCAGACTTGTCTGTGGTCAACGTGAGGACTGTCGGGGCGTATATCATTGGGTTCGACGCTTCAATGACCCACAAGTTGATCTGGTGCGATTCAGGAACACCTGACGTGTGGACTCCAACCAACTTCGATTACCTTGAAGGTGTCGGTCAAGTAGCTATTGAGTTCAACCGCAGGGTGTATGCTTTTACTGACAACGGTTGTTATGAGAAAATAAACATGGATACTGTTGCTGTGAAGATAAGTAATATAGGCACAATCGACGGTAATTCCTTACAGGACGTTGGCTCAGGTTTGATGTGGATGGATTACGATACTGTCTATTTCGCTGACTTCGTTAATCAATACGGCTCAAAGGGTGACTTCCCGAAAGATGTCGGTCAGAGAATATCAAAGTCTGTACGGCGTAGGAGTACAACTGCAACGGTTAATTCGGTCTTCTTTGAACGCAGATATTACCTTACTTACACCGATACCGAGGACTTCCTTCCCCGAACGTATGTATTCGATGTTGACATTCAGGCTTGGACGGAGCATTCAGCAAAGCACCTTGCATGGTCAAGGGGTAATACTGTCCTGTATTCGTTTGGTTCGATAGAGGTTCAGAAAACCATAGAGAGCATGGCCTCAGCGGACGCAGGCGCTAAGATACTAATTACGATTACCGCTCACGGGTTCTCTGATGGAGATTGGGGTACTATTGCCGGAACTACCAGTTCCGACGGAGTAGAAGAACTTGAATGGATCAGCGTTGATACTTTCAAGATCACTGATACCTTTGTGGCCGATGAGGATGGTACGGTTACTATTACCAAATACTATGCTTACGAGCATGATTATTCTGCTACCGTTGCCGTTGCCGCTGGATTATCCACTTACGCAGGCAAGGACTACCACGATTACAACAGAGTAGCCGAAACCACCTATCACGGCATATCGACTATCACAACTTCAATAGGACGCAGCAATATCAAGCTTGGTGGCGACTTCCGCAAGGTTTACGTTTCGTCATTATCTATTGAGGGTGAGGCTGCTGTTATCAGTATCCTTGCTACTATCTCTGGTCAGGATAATGCTTTCAGCACCTCGAAGACCTTTGCAGCCGGTTCGGATGCCGATACAATAACGCAGTTTGCCTTCATATTCGATGATAGCATCTTCGCGGCTGGTTCTGCCGGAACGGGTGCTGCCGCCGATGCTGATGAGGCTGGCTTTGCGGGTTCCAAGACAGTATCAGCCGCCATGCACAAGAAGATCAACAGGACTATCAAGTCCAATGCCATTGGGATTGCTTTGACCTCATCAGATTCGAGGGGTCTGAGTATTTTATACATTGTTATATATTGGAAACCGTTACCAGCAGTAGCTTAACGAAAGGATTGTTTATGGCAGCCATAGAACGAGAAGAATTCAACAGCACTATGGAGAGAGTATTCGACAAGATGGATAGTCACCAAGCCACCGTAAGTGGCTCTATTCTGGCATTGACGGTGCAAGTTACAAAAATACAGACACGGTTCAATGATCTGAGCGTCCCTGAATTACCGAAAAGACCTTGTACTCAACTTGAAGAGCATCTTGGCGATCACAAAGATACCGTTGACTCATGGAAGAGACCGGTAGTTGTCGGATTTATTGTTACGGCGTTCCTGTTCATACAGCAACCAATCAAGGAATTTTTTGCAAATTTGTTTAAGTAAAGGAAATATATCATGGCTATTACAGGTCAAACATTTACCAAAGCATTCGTTGTGGCTGGTCAGAAGTTCTACGCTGCCGACTTCCTTGTTCTCATAGCGGAAATGCAGGCTTTGAACGATGAGGTCGTTTCGGAGGCTATTGCCAATGCAGGCAATCAATCCGTAGGAGGCGTTAAGACATTCTCGTCCGTTCCGGTCTTTTCGGCAGGTGCCAATATGGGTTCGGCTAAAGTAACTGCTGTTCTCGACCCAACTGCAAATCAAGATGCGGCTACGAAGGCTTATGTTGACATCCAAGAAAGGATAAAGTGTTGGGGAAAAATTACCCATCCAACAACCTTATCAACGGGAAGTCAAAACATATCAGGAGTTACTAATCCGGTTACAGGAAAATACGTTGTGTCATGGGATACCAACTTTGCTTCAGAGGATTACTCGGTCGTTTTTTCAACAAGGCACGTAGCCGCTGCCACTAGATTTGGACGAATAACAGCACAGACATTGACAAGCGTTACAATAGAGTTCCGCAGTGCCAGTTCAGCAGCAAATGTTGACGGGTTTAATGTTATTGCTTTCGGGGCACAATAGGATATTAAATGAGTGAATATACCGTAGAACAACTTGAAGACCCAAGCCACAAGGATATGGCGGATGTCCTGAACTTATTCAAGGGCATCCCCAGCCGGACTTGCAGCGCTGCTTCATACTTGGACTACCTGCACATGCACTGGATAAATGTAGGTTTATTTGTGGTACGGAAGGACAAAAAGGTGGTTGGCTTTACCCAAGCCGAAGCACCCGGCACACTGGAACCAAAGTGTGCATGGCTTCCGTACTCACACGCTATGCCCCAATGCCCTCACAGGTGGTCTAGGAAGGCCGTAGAGCTTGCAATAGAGTGGATGAAGGGTTTCGGTGCAACAAAGTTCAAATGTACCGTCACACGCAACGTGAAGGCTTTTGAGAGGCTTTGGGGTATGAAGCGTTCAAAGGAAGTTTTACTTGAAAAGGATATAACATGAGAGACCAATATGATTTCAAAGATATAATGGAACGGATGGCAAGGGATAGCAGCCCGCTTTGTTGTTTTAAGGGCGGTGGCGGCGATTCTGATCCACCACCCTCCTCACAATTAACCGATACTCCCACACGGCAATTTGCCAGAGAAACACTGTACCCACAGGTTTCAGAAGGTCTTGAGGGTAGGGGTTTCGGAACGCCTGAGCTTACAGCCTTGCGTAGCAGTTCACTTAACCGAGGCCTTGACGAAACCTTTGAAACAGCTAGAGGTGAGTTTGAGTCTCAGTTGGATAGAACACTTGACCCCAGAGATGAACGGCTCAGGAGCTTCCTTACAAATACACTGAATCGTGAATATGTAACCAAGAAAGATGACATTGCTAGAAGTATCCGTGCTGAGAAGATTTCTGATATTGACCTCAGCCAAGCATTCGCAGGTGAGTTCCTTGCCAGCGAAAAGAGGATGGCTATTGGTGGTGCTGAACTATACAACCAAGCATTGCAAGCGAATATTGCTAATCAACAGAGAGTAGGCACTTTCGGCAGTAACATCGCCTCCGGTATCGGTGCTGGGGCAACTGATTATTACTTTGCTCAGAAAATGGGAGGGGTAGCATGAACGACTCAATGGTAATAACAAAAGGCAGCGACGTCGCACGGAAGATGGAGTGCAGGGAAAAGATAACCGGCTTTGCCGATACTCTTATGAAGATGCCGGGTATTACGCTTGGCGATA
>SDBT01005394.1_pt1 | contig 21471 bp, 12 predicted proteins | sample 2277101 | NCBI WGS metagenome assembly SDBT01 (sample SAMN10404973, study PRJNA504765) | marine sediment metagenome | isolation source: marine sediment core GS10_PC15, 103 cmbsf | place: Arctic Ocean: Southern Knipovich Ridge | collected 2010
AATAACACCAGTGCTCACCAAATCACTGATACCGGCCAGCCAAGTTTGGAAAGCAGCGTCCGGCGGTTCGCACAGGTCAGTGTCGTAGAACCAGAACACAGACAGGTTAGTAAGGTTCGTCAGGGTTCCCGGCAGTGCCCCGCTCAGTGGGTTGGTGTACAGGTAGAGCTTTTGCAAATTGGTCAGGTTGCCCAACTCTGGGGGGATGCGGCCACTCAGTTGGTTGTAGTCCAGGCGGAGGGATTGCAAATCAGTCAGGTTGCCCAACTCCGGGGGTATGTTGCCGCTCAGTTGGTTGTAGTACAGCCCGAGGAATTGCAAATCAGTCAGGTTGCCCAACTCCGGGGGTATGCTGCCGCTCAGTTGGTTGAAGTCCAGCCCGAGGCTCTGCAAATTGATCAGGTTGCCCAACTCTGCGGGTATACTACCACTCAGTTGGTTGCTGGACAAGTAGAGCCATGTCAAATTGGTCATATTGCCCAACTCCGGGGGTATGCTGCCAGCCAGTTGGTTGCGGAACAGCTGGAGGCTTAGTAAATTGGTCATATTGCCCAACTCCGGGGGTATGCTGCCACTCAGTTGGTTGGTGTACAGCAAGAGATATTGCAAATCGGTCATATTGCCCAACTCCGGGGGTATGCTGCCAGCCAGTTGGTTGTGGTCCAGTATAAGCTGCCTGACATGCCCTGCGCTGCACAGTACACCGTACCAGCTGCACGGCGTGTTCGTGTCCAACCATCCGGTGTTGTTTGCCCAGTTGTCTCCGTCGGTGCTCTCGTAGAGGGCGACCAGGGCTTCACACTCGGCTCTGGGAATCTCATTGACAGTGTCGCAGAAACTGGGTTCGCTCCAGGTCAGCGTGATGTCTTGAGTGGTCTCACCTGCTTCCGAATCCACCAGGTGTAGTGTGATGGTGTCGCTCCCTATGAATCCGGTCTCTGGTGTGAACGTGAGCACGTCGTCCTCGCTGTACTCACCGCTAACGGTGCAGTGGTCCTCGCCCGTGACGTTCCAGTCCAGCGCGGACCCGCTGTCCTCGATGTCGTGCTCGTAGTCAGTCAGATCAACAGTGATAGGTTGATCCTGTAACGCAGATTGACTGGGCACAATTGGGGATATCCACGGGGCATCATTGATGCAGTTTACAGTCACTCGGAAGGTGTCGGTGTCCGACAGCCCCCCAGGATCGGTAACGCGGATCGTGACATCTGTCTGGCCGCACCAGTTCGGGTTGGGGGCGATATCGATGTAGCGGCCGGAGTCGATAGCCACGCCAGCACCAGAATCGGGACTGTTGTCGATAGTGTAGGTCAACTCGTTGTCAGAAGTCTCGTTGTCTGAGGCATAAGTCCACAGGTCAATGGTGTTGTCCAGACTTGTGTCCTCATCCAGTGTCGGGTCCGGCAGATCAGAGATCGTGGGAGGCGTATTCGGGGTGCTCCAGGTCAGGACGAGAGACTGCGTGCCTTCAAGCCCTTCTGAGTCAATGAGATGCAGTGTGACGGTATCGCTGCCATCAAAGTCTGTGTTGGGCGTGAAGGTAAGCACGTCGTCATCGCTGTCCTCACCGCTGACAGTGCAGTGGTCCTCGCCCGTGACGTTCCAATCCAGCGCCGTGCCGGTATCTTCCACGTCGTGTTCATAGACGGTGAGATCAATGCTGATAGGTACGTTGATATCTACTGTCTGATTCAGTACAGGTGGACTTATCCAGGGAGTATCATTCTCGCAGTTCACTGTCACGTGGAAAGTGTCGGTGTCAGACAAGCCTTCGAGGTCTGCGACACTGATCTCGACGTCGGTTTCACCGCACCAGTTGGAGGCGGGGTCGATGTCTATGTAGTGCCCCGCATCAATGTAGACGCCTGCGCTCGACTCGGGCGAGTTGTTGATGGAGAAAGCCAGCCCGCTGTCCGGCGTCTCTGGATCCTCGGCGTAGGTCCACAAGTCAATCGTGTTGTCAAGCTGGCCGTCTTCCTCCAGCGTACGGTCGGGCAAGCCAGAGATGGCGGGGGCCTGGTTGGGCTGCACGACTTGGAAGGGGCCATATGAGTTCTTGTTGTTATCCTCGTTCTTTTCCCACACGTCTCCAGGACTACCGTTGCCACCGTCATCGTCGTCCCACACGTTGAGATACCAGGTGCCTACATCACCGGACTGGAACGTGTAGATGAAGTCATCATCATCTACGCTGTCACCGGCAAGCACAGGACCTATTCGGTCATAGTCCAGCCGGCGGGAGTAATCACCGGGGCCCGTACCCAGGTAAAACCCGATTTCGTGGCGTGGCGCGTCGCCGGGGCCGTAGTTGGTTGCCACATACCGCCACTGTACAGCCTGCCCAACATCAAATGGCGGTGAAGCTCCACCAATGGGTTCTGGTTGAGACACAACCAAATCCGCCCACTCATCGAGATTAAGGACGTGTACGACCAGTCTAGGCCAATATTCCGAATTGCCTTCCTTGCTCACCCATCCGTGCTTCACTAAGTCCGAGCTGTCAGAGCGCAGGAAGAATCCATAATTGCTCGCCGGCTCATCCAGCCAGTCCTGAACCCATCCCTCTAGCTTCCAGTCTTCCCAAGTTTCCCAGCCACTGCCAGATACACTTTCGTCCACATGAGTGTATGAGTAATCATGATTCCACTCACTGTAGCGGATGTTCTCCAGCCAACTGTCCAGCATCTTGTGTGCTTCCACATCAATGGTAGCACCGTCATCATAGTCGAAATAGATCTGCAGCTCCGCAGCATATACCGTTTCATTTGCGATATTGCTCAAATCGAAACGAAGCAGGCCCCAGTCTGCCTGGTAGACCGGTGGGCCGGGGTCCACCCAGTTTCTACCCACCCACAGACGTGGCTCTATGCCGAACCTTGTGCCCGTGTGCTTCTGACTAATACTGGTGTCGGCTATGGGGTAGTAGATACCCTCAGCACCACCAGTCGGTGAGCCATAAAACGGATCCACGGACTTGTCTGCGCCTTCCACATGCACTGTCCTGGAGGTGGGATTGAATGTATAGCCTGCCTTGGAAGGACTAACTGAATACCAGCCATCGGGTACGCCTGTGATCTCATAATAACCACTGCTGCTAGTGTAGTCGCCCCGGTAGCCATCTGTTACCCAGACGCCATCCAGGCCACTGCCTCCTTCGTAGACATAGCCGTGGATGCGATAAGCATTGACAGAACAGGTGCCTGTGGTAGCGTTAGCTACATTGCTATAGCTAGAGTACTTGCCATCACCAGCTCGGTGAGCCCTAACTCGGTAGTGGTAGGGCGTGTTGCAAGATAGACTGGTATCGCTGTATGAGGTTGCATTAGAGCCAACAGAGCCGATCTCAGTCCAACTGTCAGAGCCATTGGGCGAACGCTCGACACGGTAGCCGCTCTCATTCACGCTATTGTCAGTCCAAGAGAGATCAATACGTGAAGCGGAAATGGCACTAGCACTGAGATTAGTCGGGGTAGGTAGGGGAAGACTCCCATAGAACTCAAATGGGTAGTTGGAAGCCATTGCGTAATTCTCATACTCGCCTGTCGCCAAGTCAAATGGTTCGATTTCGATCCAATAGGTACCATTCTGAGGGACGCTATAATAGATGTGCTCCACATTGTCATTTCCGCTGTGGGAGGAAGCCAGCGGGGGACCAGGAAGACTATTCTCTCTTACGTATAGATCAAGATCATTTACACTCGGAGGCGAGGACAAATAGTCGTCCACATGTCTTTCCCACACGATGGTTACGGCCAAAGTAGTGGGAGCATCAGTGATGTCAATCTTGTAAAACTCGTAATCCGAAGAAGAGGTTCCATACACTGATCTGAGAACGTGTTTTGAGGGATCTCGATAGGTATCATATGCAGCCAAAGCGTCGATTTGGCCTGCACCTTGCCAGAGATCCAAGGGGTCGGTTTCCGAGTGCGTCCACCCAGTGAGCTTCTGAGCCGAGTTCAGAATGACTGCCTTAAGAAGATGTGGGTCTTTTGCCAGAGGAGCCTGGTAACCATAATCCCAAAGCAAAGCTGCTAATCCTGTAACATGGGGAGCAGCCATGCTAGTACCGCTACTTATCTTGAAGTTATTACCAGCACCCTCCCATTCGTGACTAGCAGATATTATCTTCTCGCCAGGTGCGACCACATCTGGCTTCATCCTTGAGTCAGATGTTGGACCAATGGGACTCAACGGCCAGATCGCATCAAAAGTTTCATTGGTAGCGCCGACTGAAACAATGTTGTAAGCATCACCTGGATTCCCCACTCCGGTCCCCCCTCCAGGCTCCCAATAGCCAGCGACTACAACTAGCACGCCCCTATTATAAACCAAGTAGTCGACGAACTTCGACAGCTCACAAGATGCATCTGTGACAGTGGAATCACTACCCAGACTCATGTTCACTACGTCAGCCCCTTGATCAATGGCCCAAACGGCACCGCTTTCGATAGTACTATCATCTCCTGAGTTTATTCCCCCGTGAGTCACTTTCGCCGAAATAATATCAGCTACGGGTGCCATTCCGGTGAAAGTCGAATCAGAACTTGCGGCTATTCCAGCAACATGAGTCCCATGTCCGTCTTCATCATCGGGGTTAGGAGATGCACCTAGCCCCGTGAAATCCTCCCGTGCTATGACGTCGAGGGCTGGGTGACCACTGTCCACGCCGCTGTCAACAATGCCAATGTCAGTCTGCATCCCTTCCCAACCTAGATCGTGAACATCATCACCATTCACGGCAGGCACAGAGCTATGCAGCAGAAGGGAGCTTTGCCCATTATGCCATACGGCCGCTACCGCATTCAGACCAGCGATCCTCAGTAAACCTGTCAAGCTCAACTGCGTGGCCACGAAACGCAATGGCAACTCGATGATCGTCCCATCCTCTCTCTCCAAATCCGAACCGTTGATCATTGTCTCATCAAAGACAGTGTACTGTGATGTTAAGGCTTTGACCGCCTGCTCGATCTGGAGCAAAGCTGGCCTATCGGCCGCGAGGAAGATCACGGGGATTTTCGGAGCAGAAGCCTCCTGATTGGATAGATTCTCTGGACTCCACAGGTCACCATATAGTTCTCTGATCCTTTCCCTCAAGGTTGCGCTCATCTTGGCGTATGGCACGGGTAGTGTAGCAAGGTAGTCCACATAATCCTGCTGTATCTGACTCGTGTCTAGGGTTACCAGTCCAGTTGCGTGGTTAATCGTGGCTTTGAGGTTCTCATCATTGCTTTTGAGTTTTGCTATGGTGTATTGCGCCCCGGTTTCAGGATTGGTGTGAATGACTTTGTCCAAAACTTCAAAATACTCGTCCGGATATCTATCCTGAACGTATCTCACCATCTTTTCCGCATACGGGTCACCAGCTACTAGGGGAGACTCTAGAGGTGGGATCAAAAGAATGGTCTTTATGATCTCATACTCAAGACCTCTCTTCTCCAGAACATGGCGCTCTTCTTCGCCTATCTCGGCGACAACGAATTCCCCCCAGTTCTCACGGACTTGGATGCCCCAATCGGTGAGCAAGTCTACATCCGCAGGGCTGCGAATGGATAGTTTCACAATGTAAACCGCTGGCCTCTGGGCGGCGGCAAAGAAAGTCCCGTTGCTAAGCAGCACGAAGATCAGCAAGAGGATCAACCATATGTTTCTCTTGAGATTGGTTTTTGACATATCCCTTCCTCCTCATCCCGTTCTTGCAGATTGGCGCCGCAGCAGCCCGACCACCAGAGCCACAGGAGCCATAATCGCTAACAACAGTGTACCGGAAATAATCGAACTACGGGAACTCCATTTGCTATTGGGAGCAATCTTCGGATGGAGAGAACGAAGTTCAACAAACGCTAGCCTCAGGACACACAGAAGTGCAACCTTGGCTGGCACCGGGTTTGGGAACTGTGTTGGCTGCTTGGGCCTGGCACCACCAGGGGCGAACTCTTGTGCCCTATCTCGGCCAAATCACCGGGTGCCTACAATTGTATACCACCTTGGGGAAAAACGCAAAAAGGGGAAAGCTGTTTGGGGCAAGACATCGCTACCGGATAATCGAGCAGACAAAACAAAGCCGGTGCTCCTGAGCTAAAACGGTTGAGGAGCACCGGCTATGGCGGAACTGGCCTACAGGAATGAGTTCCGCGTTTTGAGTTTCGGGTTTCGAGTGGATTGAACTCGAAACTCCGAACTCGAAACTCGAAACTACCTAGACTTTGGGCAGCTCCTTCAGCGCCTCCTTGACCTTCTCGTCCGGGTACTCGTAGTCCGGCAGCCTGCCCGCGAAGTACTCGTCATAGGCCGCCAGGTCGAAGTGGCCGTGTCCGCTGAAGTTGAAGGCGATCACCTTCGATTCCCCGGACTCCCTGCACTTGAGAGCCTCATCCATGGCTACCTTGATGGCGTGAGCTGGCTCGGGCCCGGCAACGAGGCCCTCAGCGCGGGCGAAGCTCACTGCCGCCTCGAAGACGGGGTTCTGGTAGCGGGCCTCGGCTTCGATGATCCCCCTGTTGTAAAGCGCAGAGATGATGGGGGACATGCCATGGTAGCGCAACCCACCGGCGTGGATGGGGGCGGGAATGAAGGCGTGGCCCAGGGTGTACATCTTGGCCACAGGGGCCACCTTAGCCGTGTCGCCCCAATCGAAGGCGTAGGGGCCCTTGGTGAGGCTGGGGCAAGCCATGGGCTCGACGCAGACGACCCGCAGGTCCGGCCTGCTGCCATCCAGCTTATCCTTGAGGAAGGGGAGGAAGAAACCGGCGAAATTACTGCCCCCGCCGATGCAACCGATGAGGATGTCCGGATAGTCTCCCGCCATTTCCAGTTGCTTCTTGGCCTCCTGCCCGATCACCGTCTGGTGCAACAGCACGGAATTGATCACACTCCCAATGGAGTAGTGAGTGTCATCGCGAGGGCCTGCGTCAGCCACGGCCTCGCTGATGGCGATACCCAGGGAACCTGGATTGTCGGGATCATTCGCCAGGATGTGCTGTCCCACTGGGGTATCCGGGCTGGGGCTAGGTACCACCTCCGCTCCCCAGATCTCCATCAGCATCCGGCGGTAGGGCTTCTGGTTGTAGCTGACCTTGACCATGTAGACCTTTAGCTCCAGGTCGAAGAGCTGGCAAGCAAAAGCCAGGGCACTGCCCCACTGACCAGCTCCCGTCTCTGTAGCGAGACGCTTGATGCCCTCTCCCTTGCTGTAGAAGGCCTGCGCCACGGCAGTGTTAGGCTTGTGGCTGCCTGGGGGGCTCACCCCCTCATTCTTGTAGTAGATCCTGGCTGGGGTGTCCAGCGCCTTCTCCCAGCGCCGGGCCCGATACATCGGCGTAGGACGCCAGAGCTTGTAGACATCCCGCACCGGTTCGGGGATGTCAATCCATCGCTCCTTGCTGAACTCGTTATCGTTCATGGCGCGGGGGAAGAGGGGAGGTGGCAGGATGGTGGGCTCCAACGTGGCGGGATGCAGAAGCGGCGGCAGATCAAATCCCAGATCCGCCTGGATGTTGTACCACTGAGTCGGTATCTCCTTCTCGCTGAGAAGAATCTTGGTCTCTTTCATTATTGAGTTTCCTCCTTAAATGTGTTTTAATCTGCAAGATTTACGTTTGACGTCTTACGTTGGACATGAATGGCTCTTTCAGCTCGTCTTCGACGCTTCAAGAAGCCGGTTTCAGCCATAATCTCCCTCCCTTATTTTCAAAGCGTAGGTGCCAAACTCGTTTGGCCTACCACATCCCACATCACTCATCTCTCCCCTCCAGGCCACGGCGCAGACTGCGCACAAAGTCCTCCACTTTTCGCGCCGGCTGTTTCACCGCCGCCTCATCCTCCACCAGGCGCAGGATGGCGCTGCCCACCACTACCCCATCGGCCAGCTCGCCTACCCGCTGCGCTTGTTGGGGTGTGGCGATGCCGAAGCCTACGGCCAGGGGCATCTTCGTCACTGCTCGCACCCGGCTCACGAAGCCGGCCAGCCCTGGCGGCAGCCGATTCCGTGCCCCCGTCACGCCGGTGACCGATACCAGGTAGATGAAGCCCGTGGCCCGCCGGGAGACCAGCGCGATCCGCTCCTCAGTGGAGGTGGGCGCCAGAAGATAAACCAACGCCAGCCCATTGTCGCGACATGCCGCCTCGACCTCATCTCCCTCCTCGGGGGGGAGATCGGGGATGATGAGGCCGACGATGCCCGCCTGGGCAGAGGCACGGACGAAAGCCTCGACTCCGTAGGCCAGGATGGGGTTGAGGTAGCCCATGAACAGCAGCGGTACTTCCACACCGCGGGCCCTCAACTCCGCGGCCATCTCTAGACAGAGGGCCACCGTCATCCCCTGCCGGAGCGCCAGGTGGGTGGCCCGCTGGATGGTGGGCCCGTCGGCCAGGGGGTCGGAGAAGGGGATACCCAGCTCCACCAGGTCAGCCCCGCCAGCCACGGCGGCTTCCACCAGTTCCAGGCTCAGATGCGGTGTGGGGTACCCCAACGTCAGGTAGGGCATCAGTGCCGCTCGCCCTTCAGCCTTGGCTCTCGCAAAGGCTTCCGCAATGTGTTCGGGGCGGGGACGCCCCTTGATAGCAAAATCTGGGTTGCACGTTTCACGCTTCACGTTTGACGTTTTACGTTTTGACATTGTCCAAGTCCTTGTCTCCCCGCCCCGATAGGTTGACGATGATCACCCGGTCCGCATCCATCTCAGGCGCGCGCTTGATCGCCTCAGCCACGGCATGGGCCGACTCCAGGGCGGGGATGATCCCCTCCAGTCGGCACAGCAGCCGGAAGGCCTCCAGCGCTTCCTCATCGGTAGCATAGGTGTATTCGGCCCGGCCCAGGTCGCGCAGCCAACTATGCTCCGGCCCCACAGCGGGGTAGTCGAGGCCGGCGGAGATGGAGTGGGTGGCCAGGATCTGGCCATCTTCGTCCTGCAGCACAAAGGATTTGGTGCCGTGCAGCACACCGATGCGTCCCAGCCGTGGATCGGCGAAGCGAGCAGCGTGCTTTCCTGTCCCAATGCCCAGCCCGCCCGCCTCCACGCCTATCATCCGCACCGGATCATCTCGAAAGGCATGGAAGAGACCCATGGCGTTGGAGCCCCCACCTACACAAGCGATTAGTAGATCGGGCAGCCGTCCCTCAGCTTCCAAAATCTGCTGGCGAGCCTCGCACCCGATGACCGCCTGGAAATCGCGCACCATCATGGGGTAAGGATGCGGCCCCAGCACCGATCCCAGCAGGTAGTGAGTATCTCGCACGTTGGTCACCCAGTCGCGGATGGCCTCGTTGATGGCGTCCTTCAGGGTGCGGCTGCCGGCGTCCACAGGGCATACCTCGGCCCCCAGCAAACGCATACGGTCCACGTTAGACGCCTGGCGGCGCATGTCCTCGGTGCCCATGTAGATCACGCACTCCATACCTAGCAGCGCCGCCACCGTGGCGGTGGCCACCCCATGCTGTCCAGCCCCCGTCTCGGCGATGAGACGGTGCTTGCCCATACGCCGGGCCAGCAATCCCTGGCCCAGGGTGTTGTTGATCTTGTGCGCCCCGGTGTGGGCCAGGTCCTCCCGCTTGAGGTAGATGCGAGCTCCTCCGCAGTGGGTCATCAGCCGCTCGGCGAGGTAGAGGGGTGTGGGCCGGCCGGCATAGTCCCGGAGCAGTCCTTCGAGTTTCTCCTGAAAGGCGGCATCAGCCTGCGCCTCCCGATAGGCGGCCTCCAACTCATCCAGAGCGGACATCAGCGTCTCAGGTACGAACTTCCCACCGTAGGGGCCGAAATGACCGCCGTCATCGGGAACGGTCGGTTCTCCCTTTGCCCTTCTCTCGTTTGACACAGTCTAAGCTCCTTTCGCTGCCATGATGAAGCGCCGCACCTTATGGCGATCTTTGATGCCTGGCGCCGCTTCGACGCCGCTCGATACGTCCACGGCGTAGGGATGGACCCGTTCGATGGCGACGGCCACGTTGTCGGGCGTCAACCCTCCGGCCAAAATGATAGGCCCATGGCTTTTAGCTTCCACGGCCAACTCCCAGTCAAAAGCTTCTCCGGTACCACCGTGCTTGGTTGGGTGATAGGTGTCCAGCAGGTATGCAGCCGCCTGGTAAACGCTCAGCCGCTCCACATCCGCCGCTGTGCGCACCTGCACCGCTTTGATGGCTCGTGGTGCGAGGGCGACCACTTGCTCCGGCGGCTCGTCCCCGTGCAACTGAGCGTAATCCAGGTGGCAGTAAGCCATGATCTCCTTCACTGCCCCCCCTTTCATCCCCCCCAAAGTTGGGGGGGAAAGAGGGGGGGCAGTGACGAAGACGCCCACTTTAGCCACGAAGGGTGGCAAGCGAAGGATGATCTCCCGCGCTCGGTCTGGCGTGATGTGGCGAGGGCTTTTGGCATAGAAGACGAAACCCAACGCATCAGCCCCGGCCTCAGCGGCGAACAGAGCATCCTCCAGGTTGGTTATGCCACAGATTTTCACCTTGGTCATAGCGCGCCTTTCCTCTCCCCCAGAGTGGGGGGGGAAAGAGGGGGGGCGCTCAACTCCCTGATCTTGCCGGCCACATCCTCCGCTGTCACCAAAGCCTCCCCCACCAGAATGGCGTCCACACCGGCCCTCGTCAGTCGCTCCACGTCGGCGCGGCAATGGATGCCGCTTTCGCTGACGAGGATTGCGGAGCGGGGGATGCGCGGCTGGAGGCAAAGGGTAGTGGCTAAATCCACGCTGAAGTCCTGCAAATTCCGGTTGTTGATGCCGATGATGGGGGGGGCGAGGGGAAGCACGCGGTCCAACTCCTCTTCACAGTGAACCTCGATCAGGGCTTCCATGCCAAGTTTACGGGAAAGGGCCAGGAGCTCGGCCAGTTCCTTTGTATCCAGGATGGCAGCGATGAGCAGGATAGCATCCGCCCCGTAGGCCCGGGCCTGGTAGATCTGGTAGGCATCGAAAATGAAGTCCTTGCGCAGGACTGGCACCTCCCTTCCTGCTAGATGGAGGGCATTCTTGACCGCCACCAGGTCTGACAGACTTCCCTGGAAGAAGCGCTCGTCAGTGAGGACGGAGATGGCTGACGCGCCACCCTCGACGTAAGTCACGGCCAACTGACCTGGGTCAAGCTCAGGGCGGAGGAGGCCCCTGGAGGGTGAGGCCCGCTTTATCTCGGCGATGAGGCTGACCCCCGGCTGTCGCCCTTCGGCGGGCTCAGGACACCGCAGCGCGGCAGCGAAGTCGAGGGGCGGCGCCTGTTGAATAGCCGCCTCCTCGATATACACCTGCGGCACGGTCGCCTTCCACCCCGCCAGTTCCTTTCGCTTGTGAGCGACGATGGAATCCAGGATCATGCCCCCTCCACTTTATCAGGCCGCTGCACAGGCCTGGCTGAAGGCCACCAAGCCCTCCAGCTTCTCCCGCGCCATCCCCGAATCAATGGCCTCGGCCGCCTGCTGCAATCCTTCTTTGAAATCCCTGGCCATGCCGCCGGCCACTAGAGCCGCGGCGGCGTTGAGGAGCACCACATCTCGGCGCGGCCCCCGCTCACCCGCCAGGATCGCCTGGGTGATCTGAGCGTTCTCCTCGGCCGTCCCGCCCCGAAGATCCTCCAGCCGCGCCCCAGGAAGCCCAAGCTCGGCCGGATCCAGGGAGAAGTCCTTGACCGAACCGTCCTGGAGGTGACTCACGCGGTTAACCCCCGTCGTCGAGAGTTCATCCAGCCCGTCGGCGCCATGCACCACGAAGGCTGCCTGCGCCCCTAGCTTGCCCAGCACTTGGGCCAGGGGACTGGTGAGGCTGGGATCGTAGACGCCCATGATCTGCCGCGTGGCTCCGGCCGGGTTGGTGAGGGGGCCGAGGATGTTAAAGATGGTGCGCACGCCCATCTCCCGGCGAGGGCCGATGGCATGCTTCATGGCCGGGTGGAACCGAGGGGCGAAGAGGAAGCCGATGCCCACCTCGTCTATGCAATCGGCCACCTGCTCGGGGGCGAGCTCCAGGTTGACCCCCAGCGCCTCCAAGAGATCAGCGCTGCCGCAGCGGCTGGAGACGGAGCGATTGCCGTGCTTGGCCACGCCGAGGCCGGCCCCAGCCACGACGAAGGCCGCTGTGGTGGAGATGTTAAAGGTGCCAGTCTTATCGCCTCCTGTGCCACAGGTGTCCACCAGATCCTGTCGCCGAGGCCGCACAGGGATAGCGCTGCGGCGCATAGCTCGGGCACAGCCGGTGATCTCTTCCACCGTCTCCCCCTTGAGGCGCAGCGCGATCAGAAAGGCACCGATCTGAGCCGGCGTCGCCTCCCCGGCCATGATCTGGCCCATGACCGCCTCGGCCTCTTCCCCCAACAGGTGCTCTCCCAACATGACCTTGCCGATCGCCTCTTTGATGTCCATCCCTTCGACAAGCTCAGGACAGCGCTTTGCCTCCTCAAAGCTCGATCCCTCCGCCGCCCCTCTGCTAACTGATGATCTCAGCGGTTCGGGAGAAGAAGACATCTCCAGGAAGTTCTGCAGTATCCTTTTCCCGTCCCTCGTCAGGATGGACTCAGGATGGAACTGAAGGCCGATCACCGAGCGACTGCGATGACAGAGGCCCATCAACTCCCCCTCCTCGGTCCAGGCGATGGGCATCAGCACCTCGGGCAGCGGCTCCTCCACGATGAGAGAGTGGTAGCGGGTAGCCCGGAACTGATTGGGCACTCCTTCGAAAATGGGGTGGTCGCCGTGGTGGATGAGCGAGGTCTTGCCATGCATCAGGCGCGGCGCCCGCACCACCCGCCCGCCGAAGACGTGGCCGATGCACTGATGGCCCAGGCACACCCCCAGGATCGGCACCGTTTGATGGAAGTGTCGGATCACGTCATTGGATATGCCGCCGTCTTCGGGCGTGCCTGGCCCCGGCGAGATGACGATGCGTGTCGGATGCAGTGCTTCGATCTCCCCCACTGTCACCTGATCGTTGCGGAAGACTCGTAGCTCCGCCCCCAGTTCGCCCAGGTACTGAACCAGGTTATAGGTAAACGAATCGTAGTTATCAATCACCACAATCATTTTCGTACTCCTTCAATCTAGAGACCCTGCTCAGCTTGTTCTATGGCCTCGGCCAGGGCACGGGTTTTGTGCAGTGTCTCTTTGTGCTCCCGCGCGGGGTTGGAGTCGGCGACGATGCCCGCGCCGGCCTGCACGTAAGCTGTCTGGTTCTTCACGACGATGGTGCGAATGGTGATGCAGGTATCCATATCGCCTGAGTAGCCAAAATAGCCCACCGCCCCGGCGTAGGGCCCTCTCCTCGTCCCTTCCAGCTCGTTAATGATCTCCATAGCCCGCACCTTGGGCGCGCCGGAGACAGTGCCGGCAGGAAAGGTGGCGCGCAGCAGGTCGAAGGCATCGTGGGCGGGGTCCAACTCACCCACCACTTCGGAGACGATGTGCATCACGTGGGAGTAGCGCTCAATGCCCATCAGGAGAGGCACCTGCACCGTGCCGTAGCGGCAGACTCGCCCCAGGTCGTTGCGAGCCAGGTCCACCAGCATGATGTGCTCGGCCCGCTCTTTGGGGTCGGCCAGAAGTTCCTCCGCCAGAGCCTCATCCTCCTCAGGAGTGCTGCCTCGCGGTCGGGTGCCTGCCAGGGGCCGCACCTCGGCCCTGTCTCCCTCCAAGCGCACCAGCATCTCCGGCGAAGAGCCAATGATGTGCAAGTCGTCGGGTAGGTCTAGATAGAACATGTAGGGCGATGGATTGAGCATCCGCAGGACGCGATAGATGGCGAAGGGCTCAGCGCCGGTCCAGCGCTGCCATCGTTGGGACACAACCACCTGGAAGATGTCGCCGGCAGCGATGTATTCCTTGGCCCGTTCCACCGCAGCCTCGTAATCGGCCTGGCTGAAGTTGGAGGTCAACTCACCGCGCTTCTGGCTGCTCTGGCTGCGCAAGGAGGGCAGCGGCCGATGGAGCCGTTCCACCAGGGCCTCGATGCGGGCCACCGCGCCTTCGTAGGCCCGGGTCACATCACCGTCAAGATGAGCATTGGATATCACCAACAGCCGGTGCCTGACGTGGTCGAAGACCACCAGGGTGTCAGTCAGGAGGAATATGGCCTCGGGCAACTCGAAGCCGGTCGGAGGTGGGACTGTGGCTGACGCTTCGGCCTGCAGTTTCGGCTCGAAGAAACGCACCACATCGTAGGCCAGGTAGCCCACGGCCCCACCGTGGAAGCGGGGCAGGGCGGGAACGCTGATAGGCCGATGGTGGTGCAGCATCTCCTTGATCAGGTGGAGAGGGTCCCGCCCCTGAAGCGGCTCCATTTGCACGCCCTCCTGGTTGGTGATCAGCGCCTGCTCGCCCCGGACGATGATGGTTGCCGTGGGGTCAATGCCGATGAAGGAGTAGCGGCCTACTCGCTCCGCCTTTTCCACACTCTCCAAGAGAAAGGAAGGCCCCCCTCCGCGCAGCTTGATATACACAGAGGCAGGCGTCTCCAAATCAGCCGGCAGTTCGCGGTAGATGGGGACTACGTTGCCCTTGGAGCTGAGTTCCTTGGCTTCCTCTAAAGTTGGATGATACATGTTTCTCCTATCCTCTCGATCCTCATGATCACGTTACCAGCTGGATCGGGACAGATGACGTGGTTGTCCTTCTTCAGCCAGTCGCCATCCTCCAGGGGGCGCTGCTTGGCCGGAAGGAGCGGAATGGCAGCGTGCAGAGCATAGAGACAGAAATGCCGATCAGCCGGAATGTACAGCCGCCCGCTGCGCAAGACAAAATAATCGCCTGGCCTCATCCCTGAGGTGCACTTCCCTCTGACCTCCTCCACCACCACCCGCAGGTTTCGCAGCCTCCCCTCCATGCTTTCCATGCTCTCCACGCCTTCGATGGCCTCCGTGTCTTCACTGGACTCAGCATCCTTGCTCACCTTCCCCATCCTCTCGATCTTGAAAATCACCCGGCCTTCTGGGTCTGGACATTGAGCATGGTGCACTCGCCACATCCAGTCCTCGTCCCTCTCCTCGAGGATTTCCCTCTCCTTGGGCGTGATGACCGGCAACAGATTTTGCAGAGCCCATAGGCAGATGTAGCCACCCTCAGGAATCCTGATGCCACCGTCGCGCACGGTGAAGTAATCGCCTGGCTTCATGGGCAGATCGGCCGTACACGTTCCCAGCACTTTGGTAACGGTGACTTTCAACTCATACATGCAAGGCTCCTCTCGCCATTCGCAATTCGCCATTCATCATTCGCTCAATCCCAATTCCTCCAGCTTCTCCCTCGTCGGCAATCCCGTCTCCACGTCCCACCCCCGGGCGCGATAGTACTCATCCAGCATGGGCTCCAGTTCCAACACCGATCCGGTACTGGGACCGCTTCCCTCAGGTAGAGGTTCTTCCAGAAATCGCTTGGGCAGCGTGTCGTCTTGGCGGGAGATGCCCTCGCGAGCGATGAACAGCCGCTCCAGGTTCACAATGCGCTCGCCGATGCGCTGCACCTCCTGGCCGGTGATGTCCCAGCCGGTGGCAGCCCGGAGCAACTCCGCCGTCCCAGCCCAGTCCAGCACCTCCATGTTGTTGTAGGTGTTCTTGCACACCCCGGTGGCATCGGCGATGGCCGCCATCTCTTCGAAATGTTTGACCACCAGGCCCTTGCCCTTGTATTCCAGGCGGAAGGCCGTCTCGGGGATGCCGTAGCGACGGATGCCCTCCTCTGGGTCGTTGGAGAACTCGAACCAGGGTTCTGAGCGCAGGTGATCGGCTCCACGACTGGCCACGGCGTTGCCCAGACCGTAGGCCTTGATGCTCCGCACGTCCGCCTGGAATACTTCCAGCCCTTTGCCGTGCAGGGCGATCTCCTCTGAACCTCGGCCCAGCCGCTCTGCCGCCTGCTTGACTCCGTCGGCCAGGAAATCGCCGAAACCCTCTCGATGGGCCACCTTGTGGATCAGGGCCAGGATGGTCTCGCCGTTGCCCCAGGTTAGGTCGAGCCCATCGGCCTCCTCGCGGGAAAGAATTCCGCGCTGGTAGCACTCCATGGCCCAGGAAATAACCTCGCTGAGGGAGATGGCGTCTATGCCGTAGCGGTTGGCCAGGTCAACGCATTTCAGGGCCAGAGCCAGATCGCCGTTGCCCACGCGGGCAGTGAAGCCAGCCAGGGGCTCGTATTCCGGCCCCTCCAGGCGCAGGTTGGGGAACCGAGAATCTTCTACCACCAGGAAGCGGCTGCAGGGGATGGTGCAGGCGAAGCAGGCTTTGCTCTTGATCTTGTACAGCTTCTCAATGGCCTCGCCGCTCACCGCATCGGCTTCTTTGAAACGCCCGCTCTGGAAGTGGCGAGTGGGCAGGCCACCGATGCTATTTAGGGCTTTGATGAGCTTGGTGGTGCCCAGTCGGCAGCGGATCTCGTATTCGGGGTGGTTATAGATTGCCTCGTCCACCTGTTCAATGATCTCACTGAAGCGGGCCATGTCCGCCACAGGGATGAGGCCGCTGCCGCGCACAGCCACCGCCTTGAGGTTCTTGGAGGCCATCACCGTGCCCATGCCGGTGCGAGCCGCCGCGCGGTTGAGGTTGACGAACACTCCGGCGAAACGCACCCCATTCTCCGCCCCCTGGCCGATAGTAGCCACTTGGATATCGGGATCGCCAAGTTCCTGCTGGATGGCCAAGGTGGTGTCCCACACGTCCTGACCCCACAGCCCTGTGGACGAAGCGGCGGCATCCCGCAACTCCACCACCTCATCCTTGATCCACAGGTAGACCGGATGATCGGCCCGGCCCTGGATGATCACCTGGTCGTAGCCAGCGAACTTGAGCTCGGGGCCGAAGAATCCGCCGGCATTGGAGTCTCCCAGAATCCCGGTCTGAGGGGACATGGCGCTGACGTTGAACCGTGCACCGCCGGGGAAGAGCGTTCCCACCAGGGGCCCGACGCCGAAGATCAGCATGTTATCCGGCGATAGCCCGTCGGTGTGGGCCGGCAATTCATCCCAGAGACGCTTCACATTGAGCCCCCGTCCGCCCAGGAAGGCCCGGGCCAGGTGCTCCTCGATGGGGTGGCGGTGGATGGAACCATCGGTTAGGTTGATGCGCAAAATAGTGCCGCCGTAGCCGTGCATTGCTTCTCCCCCAGCCACATGTCATTGCGAGGCGGTTTTTGCCGAACTTGGAAGTGGAAACGGCGCAATCCCCGCTTTGCTCTCGCCCCTGCGCCCGCATCGCTGTACACAATCGCGCCGGTGGCGCAGCGCTTCACGCAGGCGGGGTCGCCCCCGCACAGGTCGCAGATGAGGGCCAGGCCGGTCTCCTGGTGCAGGGCTGCCATGCCGAAGGGGCAGGCATCCACACAGACCGGGCAACCGAGGCAATCGTCGGGGCGCAGGAGAATGGCCCCCGTGGTCTCGTCCTGATACAAGGCATCGGTAGGACAGGCAGCCACACATGGCGCTCGCCGGCACAGACGACAGACGTGGGGATGATCCACCCCCAGGGGCTCAACCTTGGTCACCCGGATGCGGGCCGTCGCGGTGCCGAAACGTCGGTCGTGCCAGGCCACGCAGGCCACCTCACAGGCCCGGCAGCCGCTGCAAAGGTCTTTGCGAGCCACAATTCGTTTCACAATCTCTCCTGTTCCCTCAATACTCCAAACAAAAAGCTCCCGTCCCTTCACACAAGGGACGGGAGCTTTCACCCCGCGGTGCCACCCTTCTTAGGCCGACCGCGCATAGGCTCCTGAAACAAAAAAATCCGCCATGACGGCGGATAGGTTGCGAGCCAGCCTCACTCATTGCAGGTACGGGACAGCAGCGATGTCGTCCGATACCCTCAGCCCTGATAACGGTGGCGACTCCGGCTCAGCTTACTTGGGGACTACCCCGTTCGGCCTGCAACTCCCAGGTCCATTCGGCCTTCGCGCTGGCATCGGGCTCTCACCTTTTACCCCGACTCTCTGAGCCTCGCCTGAAGGCCTACTAGTCCTGTTCTCAGTCTTTGACGATGTTGAATTGTCGAAGAGTATACCACACCAGAGTCAAAATGTCAAATCCAATTGGTCATGCTTCATCCATTCGCCCGGCGCTCATCCGAGCTATGACCACCGCGGGCATTGACCGCGTGCAATGACCACGGCCACTCCACCACGATAATTCATCCCTTTTTCGATCGCGCCTCGAATGTCCTCGCCGCGGTCCAGGTCAACCACGCGCACCATCCTGGCACCGGCCTCCTGGGCCAGTGCTGCCAGATCTACCGCGCGCTGCGGCCTTCCACGAGCATCCACTCGGCTGGCCGGGTGGGGTTGCCCGCCTGAGAGCGCGGTCGTTCCGTTATCGAGGATCAGCACCAACATCGTCACGCCCACCCGCGTCGCGTCCACCAGCCCAGCGAAGCCGGAGTGTAGGAAGCTCGAGTCGCCGCACAGCGCGATGACTCGCTTTTCCGAGTATTGCTTCGACAAGCCCAGAGCTATTCCAGCCGCCATCCCAATGCTCGAGCCCAGGCTGTTCTTGACATCCAGCAGTTCATAGGGTGGTAATTGGGCATGAACCATGCAGCCTGGGTCACCGGTGATGATGACTTCGTCGCGCTCTCCGAATTGCGCGATGACCTCGGTGAGGGCGTCAAAGGTGGGGATGTAGGGGCAGCCCTCGCAGAGAGGCTCTCGACTGGGGCGGGGCCGACTGCTCTTTCCCTCTGTAGGCAGGGCCAGATGGGGAAGGAAACGGTTCAGCGCAGCCGCGATTTGGGGAGCGAATACCTCGCCAGCGCGGGGGACGTGACCGGTGTCGCGGCCGTAGATGGGCAGGGTCAGCCTCGCCCCTTGCGCGGCTGCCTGCACGGCCCTTTCGACCAACGGGGCCGTTTCCTCCAGCACTAGAACCGACTCCACTGTCCGCAGGAAGGACCTCACCCGCTCCACCGGCAGCGGGTGGAAGGTCCCCAACCGCAGTATACGTAACCCAGGTGGGACGGTGCCGCTCAGCAGTTCCAAGAGCTTCTGGTAGGCGAACCCGGCCGCGATCACCCCGTGTGGCCCCTCCCCTTCTACCCCGTTGAGCGGCGAGTCCTCAAAGCTGGCCTGGACTGCGTCCAGCCGTTGGCCCAGGCGCAGATGGTAGGGCACGACGTTGATCGGTAGAACCACCCAGCGCATGAATTCACGCTGAAAGGGAGGCGGCTCAAGGTTTCGGAACTCTTTTTCCGAGTCGCGGATTTCCGAAGACTGAGCCTTCCCTTCGGCAAGAGAGAGCGCGCGGGTGATGCGCAAGACGATTGGCAGGCCCGTCTCCTCCGACAGTTGGAATGCCTGGCGCATTGCTGCCCGCGCGTCGGAGACCGAGGTAGGTTCGAGCAGGGGGACCTCTGCCGCCAGTGCCAAGTGCCGGCTGTCCTGCTCGTTTTGCGAACCCCAACCGCCAGGGTCATCGCCGACGAGGAGGACCAACCCGGCGTTGCAGCCGGAGAGGTTGAAGGCCATGAGCGGATCGAGCGCGATGTTGAGCCCCACGCTTTTCACGCACAGGAGTGAGCGCGTCCCGGCCAGGGAAGCACCGAAGGCCATCTCAATGGCGACCTTTTCGTTGCTGGTCCACTCGACCTGTACTTCATCGGGGGAGGTCAGTTGGAGGATGGCGTTGACAATGCCTGTGGCTGGCGCGCCTGGGTAACCGGTCACCAGCGAAACGCCGGCCTGGATAGCGCCGTGGGCCAGTGCATAGACTCCAGAAACAAGTTCGTTCATCTCTTATCTCCTTGATCTGCGCTTTACGAGGAGTCGTAGCGGTCAACTCTCGTGAAACGCATAGCGGCATTCAGTATTGAATCGAGACCCAATTCAGGAGTTACGCGGTAGATAGCAAGCCCGTCGGTTGAGTAGCGGCGATGCTTGCATCGTGCGTATCGAAACCAGGGCGAGCGGCGGTTGCGGGACCCGTTCTTGGCTTCGATACGTCGCTCTGCTCCTACTCAGCCGGCGAACTGCGTAACTCCTGCCAATTATACCATTAAGCTCCTATCCGTGCAAGACATTGTCACATCTGGACTGTCGGCAGTGTTGCCTAAATAGGCAAGATGGTGTAAAATAGGGGCAAGATAGTAGTGGGAGGTGAACCGTGGAACGAGATCGTTGGACGCAGGCCCTGATCGTCTTGCTGACAATCAGCGCCGCTATCTTCCTGTTCGAAAAAGCCGGGCAATTGAGCGTCTTCTTCGGCGACATTATCCTGACCTTTGCCCTTGCCTGGCTTATCGCGTTTGTCCTGGACCCTTTCGTCAAGAGGCTCAGCGGCCGCGTTGTACCCCACGTTCTCACAAGGTGGGTACGGCAGCGCGTGGGCGACCGGGTTGCCGAGATTCTGGAGAGGGCGCGCCTCCCCCGTGGCCTGGCCGTTAGCCTTGTCTACCTTGGCTTGGTGGTGGTCTTGATAGCCAGCGGTATCTTTTTGGTGCCCGTTACCGTGACCCAGTTTTCCCAATTGGGGGCCAACCTGCCCGAATACATCGCCCAGGCGCCAGACTGGATCGAAGCTTTGCAGGAGAATCTGGCCAGGCTGAGCATCTATGTAGACCTGACGTCAATCTACCAGCCTGAGGAGTTGAGTCGGCGAGCCGAGTCTATCGGGACCGCCATTATCCAGAACGCTCTCGTCGTCGTCAGTGAAGTGGCCTCGGGAGTGGCCAACACGTTCATCGTCATAATGCTTAGCTTCTACATGATGCTGGACGGCAAGAAGGTGACCAAACAAGTTCTAGACCTAATCCCCGCCAGGTACCACGATGAGTTGTCCGTAGCGGCTAAGAGCATAGAGCGCACCTTCGGCGGTTTTATCCGCGGCCAATTGTTTATGGCTTTACTTTATGCGGCCTTCGTCACTCTCGCTATGACCATCGCCAGACTGCGCTTTGCCACAGCTATCGGGTCTCTGGCGGGACTGGTTATGTTCATCCCCGTCATGGGGGCCCCAATCGCGATGGTCATGCCAGCTATCATCGCCCTCTTCCAGAACCCCGGCCTGGCCCTTTGGATGCTCTTGATCATGACCTTTTACCAGCAGATTCTCCTCCACATCGTGATGCCAAAGGTCATGAGCGAAGTGGTAGGCATGCCGCCCCTGCTCATCTTGGCGGCCATAATGATCAGCACCAGGTTGATCGGCCTGTGGGGGTTCATCTTCGGCATTCCCGTGGCGGGCGCCCTCTACGCCTCAGGTATTTTCTTTCTGAGCCGTGGGCAGGAGCAGCAGCAAGAGACCCAAGCTGAGCGCGACGAAATGGGCGAGGATGAAGAAGTTGATTGAAAGCAGATTTGACAATCTGCCGGATTATGGTATAATGTCCGCATCTTGCAAAGGAGGTATGACATGCGCAATGTAATGTTCGTCGCTGCTAGCGTGTTTGGTCTGCGTGACAACAACGCAGATTACGTGTTGCCTTGTCGTAGTGCGCCTCCTCACAAAAGGCTGTGGTAAGATTACCGCAGGCCGTGGGTGCACACGACACCCACGGCCTTTTTTATTTCATCCCGACGTTTC
>SDBT01005395.1_pt1 | contig 21467 bp, 19 predicted proteins | sample 2277101 | NCBI WGS metagenome assembly SDBT01 (sample SAMN10404973, study PRJNA504765) | marine sediment metagenome | isolation source: marine sediment core GS10_PC15, 103 cmbsf | place: Arctic Ocean: Southern Knipovich Ridge | collected 2010
GTGGTTATTGTAGTCATCAGGACGGGTCTTAGCCTTGACAAAGAACCGGTGATTATCGCTTCTCTTAACGAAAGACCTTCTCTTTTGAGATATTCAAACCGCGATATCAAAATCAGACCGTTTGTCAAAGCAATTCCAAACAGGGCAATAAATCCAATAGAAGAAGGAATACTTATATTTTCCCCGAAAAGGGCAAGGGCAAAAACTCCTCCCACTAACGCCAACGGTATGTTGAGCATAATCAGAAGCACATTTTTAAACGAATTAAATAAGCTGTAGAGCATTACAAGAACTAAAGCCAAAGTGATTGGAACAACCACAGCCAGTCTCTTGTTCGCCGCCTGCTGCAATTCAAATTGTCCACCCCATGCGAGTCTGTATCCTGCAGGGAAGCTTATACTCTCTGCAACCTTTTTTTGAGCTTCCCGGACAAAGCTGCCGGTATCTCTGCCGCGAACATTGCATTGTACTGAGATATAACGTTGAGTATCTTCACGGCTTATTTGCCTGAGACCAGTAATAGTTTTAATATGGGCTAAATCTTCAAGCGGAACATTGTATCCATCCGGAGCACGAATCAGCAGGTTTCTTATTGACTCGATATTCTTGCGATGGGCCTTGGTAAATCTGGCGGTAATTCCGAAGATTTTTTCATCTTCAAAGACCTTTCCGACCTCCTGACCGGCTATAGCGCTATGAATTGTATGCTGTATTTGATAGTTATTCAGGCCATGGCGAGCTATTTGATTCCTATTCATATCGATTTGGAGTTGTGTTTGGCCTGCCACCTGTTCAGTTCGAAGGTCAACCGCTCCATTGATTTGGGAAAGTACTTCCTGTATTTCCATAGCTTTGTCCTGGAGAACAACCATGTCGTGGCCGAAGAGCTTGGCCACTACCGAGGTCCCTGCTCCACCTACCAGGCCGTCGATTTCATGCTTGATTGGCTGAGAGAAACTGATAGAGACTCCGGGATAATTACCAATACGATTATCAATTTGGGCAACTAATTCTTCTTGTGTTTTAACAGTTTTCCATTGTTTTTTAGGTTTCAGGGTAACGGTTATACAAGCAAAATTCGTATGATGCACATGGGGACCGACTTCACCATAACCAATATCAGCGATGACCTGCTTTACTTCAGGGAAGGTCATGATGTCTTCTGATATTTCTTTTGAAGTGGCACTGATTTCTTTGAGAGAGATATTCGGGTTCATATATGCCAAAACCTGTATAGTCCCCTCCTGAAGAGTAGGCACAAATTCCCTGCCCATCTGTACAAAAATCAAACCACCGGCAACAATCAGAATAATTATAGTGCAAATAACCATCGAACGGCGGTGGAGAAAATACAGCAATATTGATTTATAACGTCGAATAACCATGGGACGAATGGCTTTTACTTTATTATCGGCACGGCGTTCTTTGTGCAGTAGACGATAAAATACAGGCGAAATAATTAGAGCGTAGATTAGTGAACCAATCATCGTCGTTGAAACTGCAAAGGCCAGTGGTCTGAACATTTTGCCCTCAATCTCAGCGAGAGTAAAAATGGGGATAAAAACTATAATGATAATAGATGCAGCAAAGAAAATGGGCTGGCCAACTTCTTTGGCAGCGGACAAAATTACTCCGGTTACCGATGTGGTCTCTGTTTTATCGCCGAGGGCAGATTGAATTTTTTCCACCATTATAATCGTAGCATCGACTATCATGCCAAGCGCGATCGCTATGCCTCCAAAGGATATCAGATCGCCGGGCATTCCATAACGACGCATTAAAATAAATGCGAACAGCGTGGAAAAAGGCAGTGAGCATACTACAATCAGAGCATTACGCAGGTTCCCCAGGAAGGTAAAAGAAACAAGACATACTAGAATAAGCCCAAGTGCAAGTGCACCCTTGACAGTATTTATACTGTTTTCGACAAGGGTAGACTGGTCATAGTAAGTGACTATTTTAACCCCTTCCGGCAGAGTTTTATTGATCTGGGCCATCCGTTCTTTAAGACGGCTGATCACCTCAAATGAATTCGCACCATGGAGCTTATATATAAGACCAAGTACAACCTCTTTTTGTCCATCTAACAATGCCACACCCCGCCGGAAAGCATTGCCGAATTCGACAGTAGCCACGTCCTTTACGTAAACCGGATTGCCCTTGCGGGCACACAAGACAGTATTTTCAATATCGTTGACGGTCTCTACTAATCCCAGACTTCGGACGATGAGTTCTTCGGCTCCTTTTTCTATGATACCGGCTCCGAGATTTAAGTTGTTTTGCTGGACGGCTTTAATAACGTCGTCTAATGTTAAATCGTATTCGAGAAGCCGGTCAGGATGTACTTTTATCTGGTACTGCCGGACATGCCCACCCTGACTTATAACTTTGGCAACGCCTGATACTGTCTGAATGTCACGTTTGATGATCCAATCCTGAAATGTGCGCAGGTCTGTAGTACTGTAGTCGTCTCCCTCAATATAGTAAGCCAGGATTTTTCCCATTCCGCTGGCTATAGGGCCCATTTCCAGGCCGTGAGGCATATTCAGACTCTCCGGGATACCTTCCTCGGCTTCTTTGAGCCTCTCTGAGACAAGCTGCCTGGCAAGGTAAATATCAACATCATCTTCAAAGTAAATATTGACCGTAGAAAGCCCCAGCGATGAGATCGAGCGTATTTTCGTGACACCGGGAATGCCCCTCATTGCCACCTCAACTGGACGTGTAACGAATTGTTCCACTTCTTCAGCGGCCATACCTTGAAGTTCAGCAAAGACCTGTACCAGATTAGGACTGATATCGGGAAAAGCATCAATAGGCAATTGTGCAAGGGAGAATGCTCCTGCTACACAGACACCGACAAAGCCCAAAACTATTAATAATTTATGTTTAATTAAAAACTGAATTAGTTTAGTAATCATATTGTTCCAACTCCAAGGGTTTTAATGAGCGTGACCGTGGCCGGCATGACCGCCACCAGTTGCCTTTTCGAGTTCTGCTTTAAGACGAAAGCTGTTTTTGGTCACGATTGTTTCACCGGCTCGCAACCCCGAGATGATTTCGACTTTCCTTTCATTAGACCTGCCAATGGTTACAGGCCGAGCTTCGAAACCATGCTCGCTTTTAATAAAGATACAAGTTTTATCATCCACATCCTGAAGAATGTCTTTGGAAACCACCAGTTTGGCATTACGGTTTTCTAACAGAACGTTGGCTGTTATAAATGTTCCCGGACGAAACCGTCTCGAAGTATTGTCCAGCACCACCCTTGCAAGTGCTGTCCGGGTCTTTTCGTCGATCACAGGACCAACGTAGTCGATTACACCTTTGGTTTCAGGCACACTTGAATGGGCTGAAATTATCACCGTTTGACCTTTCTTTATAAGCCCCATATCTTTCTGATGAACTTGCAGGTCAACCCAGACAGTTCTGAGATCAGCAACAATAAAAATCTCCGTATCATCTTTGATCACTTCTCCTAAGGTAATATGCTTCTGGATAATCGTACCTTCGAAGGGGGCGATGACTATAAAGCGGGTCAGAAAACTATCCGGTTCATCGGCCAGTTTCGACAGGTATTCGTTGGTAAATCCCGTTGCGATAAGTTTCTGTTTAGATGAACGTAGTTCGATTTGGGATTCGACAAGGGCTTGTTTGGCATTGAGATATTCCTGCTCAGAAGATATTCTTTGCTTCCAAAGTTTCTCCTCGCGTTCAAAAGTTGATTTGGCCAAGCCAAAACGTTCAATTGCTGCTAAGTATGTAGCCTTGGTATCTGCTAAATCTCGGCTCTCTATCACTGCCATAACCTCCCCCTTCTTTACAGGGTCACCCAGGTTCTTTTTCACTTCTTGCACAATACCTGGAACACGTGAAACAATATGAACCATACGATCGGTATTGATCACAATTTCTCCCGGGACGCTTAAATGAACCTCGAATTCTTCCGAGCCGGCTATGTCAACCTCAATACCGAATCTGGTCACATCCTCTTCGGAAAGTTGCACGATCGAACCCTTACCGCTCTCAGCTCTTGCGACCGCATAGGCACCTTTAGTCGTAACGTACTCCCCTTCGGACAGGCCAGACAAAACCTGCACAGAATCTTGATCCTTCTTTCCCAGTTTCAGATAACGCTTCTCAAACGTTTCGCCTGACAATTGCACAAATGCTACAGGCTTTCCGCTTTCATCTATTATTGCGGATTCCGGCACTGCCAACACAGTCTGCGAGTGTATATTTTTTTGTTGCACGACCTCGGTAGCAAAAGGCAATTCCCACTGCTGCTCCTTGAGAAAGCTGACACCGGCGGCTTCTTCAGGAGATGGAGCCAGGTCAACTTCCGCCTGTGATTTGTAAACCTTTATGGCGGGCAATTTGACAACGTATTCTTTTCCTTCAACAGCAATATCCAAAGACATGTTCCATATACCGGAATGCGGAAACGTCAATCCGGGGATGTAGATGCCGTCTCTGGTCGGTGTTTTCTCAACATGCCTTTTTGATATCCCATCGTCATCAGTTAAAACAAAAGTCACCGAACCTTTTCGCCGTGGTTTAAGTGTTGTCCTGTCAGTAACATGAGTAACGAATTTTGTGGGCTTATTGGCTACAACAAACGGGTGTTCCATAAAAATCTCGAAGCGGTCATCCCACACTGTAACCTGCGATGACTTTTCCTGACCATGGACGTCGTCACCGTGTCCATGACTACTGTGATCATCACGGACGTCGACCTCAGTATGGCCATGTCCACTCTGGTCGGTATGGTCCGAATCAGATTTGAAAATAATCAGAGCAAGTATGCCAACTGAAAGAACAATCGTCGTTATTATCGCTTTTCTGTACTTCATTTTGAATCCTCATTTATTAAAATATTAACACTCTCGATTGGGCGCCCGACCAATCGTTCAACATCGGTTTTAGCGAAATGGAAAGAGGCAAGTGCATCGATATATTGAGCTTTGGCCTCGAACAATGTTCGCTGTGCGTCAAGGACATGCAGGTAATCCAGTTTGCCCTGACTGTAGCCGGTTTTGGAAGCCTCAAAAACACTTTCGGCTCCCTGCAATATATTTTTCTCCAGCTCGCCAGCCTCTGTATATGAATTTGAAAGTTTCTGGTACGCCTTAGCTAATTCCATTTGTATTCTCATGCGCGCCGCTCTTTGCTCTTCTCTTGCCCTGGCCAGTGCATAAGTCGCCTCCAGCTTACCCGCCTGATTCCTGTCCGAGACGCCCAGCGGAAAAGAAATTCCAAACACCGCGGCACTGTTATCTGTCTCATTGAATCTCCGCATACCGCCGCTTATCGTAATGTCTGAAATCGCCCTGGCCTTTTCCAGTTCAAGAGCGGCCCTGCCCTTATTAATTTCCAGTGCCAATCTTGCAATATCAGGATTCTGCTCCATCAAACCAGTCAGTTCATCAATTGATGGTATCGCCGCCAGCGAATCAAGTTTTCCCGCGACGCTGTCAAACTTCGGCTCCTGCCCTGCCCATGTAGCCGCCAGTTGCCTGCGAGCAAATTCAAGCCCCTGTCCTGCCTGTCGGTATTGTATCTTAACGTTCGAATGAGCTACACCGGCCTTGGTCTTTTCCAGCGGCGAATCTTTGCCAGCATCAACCCGCTTACTAACGGTAGCAACTAACTCCTCAGACAATTGCAATAGCTCTTCATTCAATTTGAGTCGCTGCTGCGCTGCCAGCACTTCAATAAATGCCCTGGTAACTTCGGTAAAGACATCCAGCCGCTTAGCCTCATAATCCCATCCTGCCAGTTCCTTTTCCAGCAAGGCGACTTTTTTCCGCTTACCACTTTTGTCCCCCATTTCTATCAATTGGCTTAACGCTATCGTTGTCTCAGCACCATCAAAACCACTACGCCCACCCGAACCGCCAACTTCCTCAACTACAATACCAAGTTCCGGATTCGGCCAAAGTCCTGCCTGCAATTGCCTTGCTTCTGATATACGTACATTCCAGGAAAATACCTTTAGTTCCGGATTATGCATCAAAGCCAAAGCCAGACCATCCCGCAAAGTAATAACGCCAGCAGGTACGGCGATAACCGGCAGCTCTGCAATTTCCATCGGTTTTGCCGGAGGCTGAAAAGTACTGAATTCCTGGCCCAGCGACCGAGGTTGGGGTAATGCAACTTCATTGCCCTGCTCCATACAACCAGAAACACAAACAGCAAAAAGCATAATCAAAAACAATAATAATTTTATACGCATAACAATAATCCTAAAAAATTTGACCTATAAGTTCAGATTTTTCTGATAGACTCCAATTGACGGAGTATCAGGAGAGTGTAATTATCTGGCCATTTTCAGTAAACATTTTGTGAAAGTGGCAGAAAAAGAAATGTCTTCTAATAAATCAAATCAGAAGAATAACTGTGCGCAGCGGGGAAAAGTAAGATACGGCATCAAGGACATTTGAACCCGAGCTATACGCAGAATTATTAAACCTTCCATCCAGCACAATTGTCTTTACTGCTGGAACATGGAGAGTGGAATTCAATTGTTCAAACACATTGGTAATCTTTGCCAGGCCAATAGTAATCGGAACATCTATGCATGGCTCACAATGACTGTTTTCTCCATGATCAGACTGGTAGGAAAGCTGTTTTTGGTCTGTAGACTGAGAGTGAGCATGACCGTCGCACCGCTCATGAAAAGCGGATTCGAACTCAACATGACCGTCTGAACCAAAACATAGCACGACCCCCTGTGCCAAATTACCGACTATCAAAAGGCAGATAAGCACAACTACGCATTGTTTATAAGTCTGTTTTTTGACTCTCTTTACAACCATTCTGTCACTCTACCACTTCCGAGACCAAAATGCAAGGTTTATTTGCTGGTTTTACAAAAAACCTTATTAAACGTACCTGCCAGCTTTCTATAACGATGTTTTTAATGACATTTTACAGCTTCGTTTGATCCTTTTTGCTAATTCAAGGACAATTTTTATTTTGTGAAATCTGGTTTTGTAGTATCGCCTCCTGTACCCTTTACGTCAAATTTCTTTACCGGTTTTCCCTCTTTTAACACATGTTCGACCTCGGCTTCGATCTCCATGCATCGCTTTTTCATTTCGTAGAAACCATGCCACCACGCATAGTCCGGCGCCATCATTGCCGCACCAAATCTTGCTCTTCTTCCTTCATGGTGCCAGAGTTCGTATAGCTGGATCTCCAGTTTTTCATCGAGAGGCTTTTCTCTACTGAGGAGTTTCTTTTCGTATAGCCCTTCTACGAGTTTTTTCATTGGTTTGAAGTATACTTCGTTGTAGTTTTCAATAGCAGCGTCAAGACGGCTGAAATGTCCATCTGTCCAGGCCCGTGAGTGGCAGGCGTGACAAACAGTTTCCATTTTTTCACGTTCTTCCTCTGGATCTGTGTCAGCTGGCCACGGTTTGAATTCATTAGGCCGGACTGTCAGCGGAGCTTGTGTTTCCCACGCAAGGCGTTCTGTTGTATCGTGTGTTGCTTTTACGCCGTTTATTGCGGACATGTGGCATACTGAGCATGTTGGCGTGCGGTAGTCAATGCCCGGTGTCCACGTCCCTGGTGCGGAATCCCATTTCCATGTGTGTCCTTCCGCATCATATATTGCGCCGTGTTTTGATTCTTTGTATATTTCGATTTGCGGATGGTCAGGTCCAAGGTGGCACTGTCCGCAGGCTTCCGGTTTTCTTGCTTCCTCGATAGAGAATTTATGGCGCGTGTGACAGCTGGAACAACTTCCTTTCGACCCATCTGGATTTATTCTGCCTACGCCGACGTTTGGCCATGTGGTTGGATCAAATTTGCCATCTTTGATCTCAACTATCGAGCCGTGACATGTAAAACAACCTAATATGCGTTCAATTTCGTTATTCATTCCGTGGTTTAGCCATGGGTCGATTTTCCAGATCAGTTCGAGGGTGTTTGCGTGTTTGCTTTTTGCGTACTGTGCAGCCTCTCCCGGGTGGCAGCGTGAACAATCCTTTGGTGAGACTATGGCACTAACGGGAATGTCGCTATAGTTTGCATGCATTGCGATTATGTCTTTGTCGGCTGGTGATGCCTTGTGGCAGTCGATGCACGTTATCTTTGCGTGCGCATGTCGACTTTCGGCCCAATCGGCCATGAGCCCTTTGCTCTGCCGGGAATGGCAGTTGATGCATGACTGCGCATCTTCGGAGATAGTTGTTTCAATTTGGTAGGTTTTGTACTTAGGAACATTAAGTTGCTTTGCTTCCTTTGCGTTAGCAGGACCTAACAGGACCGCAAATATAATGGACACTAAGACACTTTGATAAGTTTTCATGTTATCTCCTAAGTTAAAAATCCATACCTTTTGATTTATTCTGTAAATAGTTTGCTATCTCTCTCGTGCCCGGCATTTTCGTGACATTTTATACATCTGTTTTCCTCCAGGTCTGGTTGATTAATTACAGACTGATGGGGAATTCTCGAAGCCGATGATACAGGGAGTGCCAGAAGATTATCGTGACATTTCAGGCATCTGGAGTTAGGGATGTTGTCACGAACCCGTGTTTTTATTTTCTCCAAATCGTATTCTGAACCAAAATGATGTACCAGTACATCCTTTGCGCCGGCGCGGGCCTTTGCGAACATGTATGAGAAGTAATGGTCTTTTGAGGGGAGATGGCAGTCGATGCAATTTACAGTGATACCGCGTGAGTTGGAGCCGTGGTTCGATAATTCCCATGACTGGTAGGCGGTTGACATCTCATGACAACTGGAACCGCAGTATTCGGACTTTGAGACGGGCCCCATAGCAGCGTTGAGCGATATAAAACACAGAATTGCGAAGACAATTCCTGCGATAAACGGCAATATGTATTTAATCTTGATAAAGCCTGGTGTTTTCATGATTATCCTCTTGCTCCCGACGAAACTATAGGTAATCCATTAGCTTTTCGGCACAACGGCTTTTTTTTCTTGTCATCGTCTCACATATGACAATCTAAAACCTTGCCTTCTCTTGTTTTGTCGATAAGGCTCTGCAATGTTATGGATGGCAAAAGTTCCATGACAGCATTCTGAACATCGGTCCATGGTCCTTTGGCTTTATTTATACCATCTACAGGTTTTACAGCTTAGGCAACTTGCAGCAGCCGGGTGAACCTTTGGTGAGACCACAATCTGAACATTTTGGCTGATTTGGTTTGCAGCACAAATCGCTTCCTTTTATCTGCCCGCATTTAGTGCAAATCGCAGCTGAAGCAGCATCTTTGGGAATCTTGCAACAGCCGGGCGAACCTTTAGCGAGGCCGCAACTTGAACATTTGGGCTGGTCCGGTTTGCAGCACAAATCGGTTCCCTTTATCTGCCCGCATTTAGTGCAAAGCGCAACTGAAGCAGCATCTTTTACCTGCCCACTGCTTGCTGCCAAAGCAGTTTTTGCTTCATCGTCGCTGGACTTCTTGCAGCCATTGATCCCAACAAAGGCTGCAACTACTACCGCCACCACAATCACTAGATACTTTTTGCTCGCATTCATAACATACTCCTTTCTGAAAAAAGGTTACACAATAATTTTCTACGATAATTTTCTCCACTTTCGGCCATCCAATTCTATAAGCCTGTCGGCCTCAGGAAAACTTTCAGAACCAGCAGGATACTCCTGTGGAGTTAAGTTTTCATTTTGCCAGGCCTCCAGTACAGGCATCAGCAGCCTCCAGGAAAGTTCAACTCCGTCATATCTGGTAAATAGCGTCTGGTCACTGAGCATACAATCCAGAAGTAATCTCTGGTACGCCCCATGAGTATCGACACCAAAAACATCCCTGTAACTAAAATTCATATTCAGTGTACTCATGCAAATCTTCGATCCCGGTCTTTTCGCCTGAAAGCTCAGTGTAATTCCCTCTTCCGGCTGAATCTGCAATACAAGAACATTGGGCGACATATCAGAAAGCCCGGATGAAGCAAACATCGAATGTGGGACTTTTTTGAAAGTAATAGCAATCTCAGTATTCTTACAGGCAAGCCTTTTACCCGTTCGCAGATAAAAAGGCACATCTTTCCATCGCCAGTTATCTATAAACAACTTTGCAGCGACAAAAGTTTCGGTCCTCGAGTCAGGCTCTATCCCCGGCTCATCTCGATACCCTGCAATCTCCCTGCCGTTGATAACACCACGAGCATATTGACCACTAATAAAGCTTTCTGTCTGTGGCTGGAGAGTCAAAGGCCTGATCGATCGTAAGAGCTTAACTTTCTCATCACGGATACGGTCATCACCAAAAGATGTTGGGGGCTCCATAGCCGCTAAAGCCAACATCTGTAGCATATGATTTTGAAATATATCACGAATTGCACCCGCCTTATCATAGTAACTGCCGCGATGTTCCACACCTATCGATTCAGCTATTGTAATCTGCACATGGTCAATGTAATTGCGATTCCAGATGGGCTCAAAGATCGCATTTGCAAAACGGAACATCAAAATATTTTGAACAGTCTCCTTGCCCAGATAATGATCTATACGATAAATTTGTGACTCATCAAAACATCGGTGAATTATTTTGTCTAATTCGAGAGAACTTTGCAGGTCTCTACCAAAAGGTTTTTCTACCACCAATCTTGGCGGCGGCTTGTGATCGGTCTTACACAAACAGGACAACCCGGCCAAATGCAGATGTTCTATTATCGTTTTATAAAGAAACGGCGGAACGGCAAGGTAAAAAATATGACTGCCGTCAACTTTATGTTTTTGGTCCAATTCACTAAGTCTGGCCTTGATTTTCTCATAAAACGCATCGTCAGCATAATCGCCGCTTACATAATAAAGTTTTTTAAGAAATAATTCGGAATCTCCGGCAGGGACATTTATCGACTGTTGACTGATTTGGCGAAACTGTTGGTCCGAAAGTTTTTTTCTCCCAACACCTAAAAAATAAAATCTATCATCAAGCAACTGCCTGCAGGATATCTGCATAAGACTCGACAGAAGCTTCCTCGATACCAGGTCTCCGGAAGCCCCAAAAACAACCATTGCCGTCGGCGGCGCGATCGTTTCGGCACAAATTATATCCTGCTCAGATATAGATGGCTTGAAATCCTGCATTGAAAGTGCCCCTTTTTCAATATTTAATTCTCAACCGGTTCAAATTCTTCTTTGCCAACTCCGCATTCCGGGCAGACCCAATCGTCCGGCAGATCTTCAAAAGCAGTTCCCGCTGCAATGCCACTATCCGCATCGCCAGCAGCAGGGTCGTAAATATATCCGCACATAAGACATTTGTATTTTTTCATTTCATTGTTTCCCTTTTCTAATTTTGTTTTTGGTTTTTTCTCAATATAAGTTGCTGCAGTTCGCGGTGTCCTGCCGCCTTTAACGGCCCGATAGTAATTATATGTCATTGGTATTTTAGTCTCATCAATCGTGGCGCAGTCTGTAATTTTGGCGATAAAAAGAGTATGAGTTTTGACATCAATAGCATTCGTAACTTCGGCGGCAACAAATCCTACCGTATTGTCCAACACAATCGGAACCCCAGCGGAACTGAGCCTGTAGTCAACACCCTGGAATTTATCTGTATCCCTGCCGCTCCTGAAGCCGAATTTACCCATGAAATCCAGTGGCGTAACTTCGGCAAGAATAGATATTACGAAGACCTTACTTTTTGTAATATATTCATGGGTCAGATTTTGCCTGTTAACACTAACGGCTATCATAGGCGGCTCCGGCGTAATCTGGAATGCAGTATTAAGTATACAGCCGTTTAAATCATCCCCATTTTTGGAGCTGATTATACACATTCCGTAACTGAGATTAAACAACGATTCTATATCCAGCATCTGTTTGTCCGTATAGCACTTCATTTGATCAATTTGAAACCAGCCCTGAATAATTATCAAAGGGTATTCAGCTTGTTTAGCAGTGTGGTAATATGAACCAGTTCTTCAAGGATAATTGCCTTAACTTTGTCCCTGCCGGCTTTGGGTGGTACTAAGCTCTTGAGGCCCGTGTAGAAAACAACAGATTCCTTTTCGGAATTCAAGGCTATCTCAAGAATTTCCTTTGGTGTTTCCTTGCCGGTCAACTCTTCATCGGGGGATATCTTGCCCTCATACCCGTGGCTGTCAGCCATCACCCGCAAATACATAGCTGCCTGATTGTCAGGGTCGAACATTGTGGCCTCCGTTTCCTGGCCGCTGAGCTGACCCCTCATTTCCTTGAAAGTTTGGAGGTGTTTATCCTCCATATCAGCCATATCAAGCAGCATTTGCTTTGTTTGGCTGTCCGAAGTGTTTTGGGCCGCTTTACGGTAAAACTTAGCGCCGTTTCTTTCCATTTCTTCGGCCATTTCGAAGATTTCATCCGCGCTAAATGTAATGCCCATTGTCATTCTCCTTTCGTAACGGGAGGTGTAAATATACGCTGAGCCATTTCCTTATCCATTATAAACATTCCCTGGGGACTATCTTTTATAAGTTTTAGCTGGCCCAGAACAGTGTTAACATTATCCTCTTCTTCAACTTGCTCATTAACATACCACTGCAGGAATATTTCCGAGGCATTATCCTTTTCCTGCCTGGCCAGATAGACCAAATCATTAATCAATCCGGTTACTTTCTGTTCATGTCCCAAAGTTGCCTCAAAGACAGCAAGCGGACAATCCCAGTCAGATGGCGGAGCCTCTATCAAATTCAGAGTTACTTTACCGCCGCGCTCGAAGATGTAATCATACAGTTTCATTGCGTGAAACTGCTCTTCCTGAAATTGCACATGCATCCAGTTGGCAAACCCCTTAAGATTCATTGATTCGAAATACCCCGCCATCGACAGATAAAGATAAGCCGAGTAAAACTCTGCGTTTAACTGACCGTTCAAGGCCTCTTCGATTTTTTTGGTAATCATTTTCTATCCTTTCCACAGTCCGTGCACATTACAATGCTCTCTCGCTGTAGGCGAATCAGCGTCTACGCAGAACACTGCCTCAGGCCCATCGCCCGGACTGAGAAACTGGCGATATGCTTTGCCATCTGCAAGCAACTCAATCCACTCGATATAGTGTTTTTCTTCCATCGGGTGCAGCGTACTGCCAACCGTAACTTTATAACCGCCGTCGATTTTTTCTATTAACGGAACATGTTTTTCTGTTGCGGCATCGGCTGTCTTTTCGTCCAGAAGCTTCATCGGCTGGTTGCAGCAAACTAACTCGCCTCCGCCGGCATGAAGAACTTCTACAATATTACCACATACATCGCACTTATAAATTTCAAGTTTCTTAGCCATAACTATTCCCTTTCCTAATTTACAATTCCAGTTTCTTTATGTTTTGCTAAAATTTCATCGGCCAGTTTATCAAGAGCCGCAAAATTCGCCTCTTTTGGAAAACCCTTTATAATTACCGGTTCCAGGAATTCAGCTTTTAGATTCGGCAATAAGGCGGCTAACTGCTCTACTACTTTACTGCTCCAGCCAAATGAGCCTATTATAGAAGCGAATTTTGTTTTAGGCCGAAGCGCATTGGCTAAAAATGCCGCATAAGCCGCGCTTGGATGCGGACCAATCAGTACCGTGGGTGAACCGATCACTATCGTTGCCGCATCGACAAGTGACATCGCCAGTTTGCCAATATCAACCGTAGAAAGCTCAAACTGCCTTACCGTAATACCTCTTTCTATCAGGGCATCGGCGAAATACGATACCATCTTAGCGGTACTGCCATGCATAGAGACATATGGAAGGACAACTTCATTTTTGACAGCATCGGACGACCAATCTTTATACGCATCGACAATGAAACCCGGCCTGTTATGCACCGGGCCATGACTGGGTGCAATTATCTCGATTTCCAGATCTTCAATTTTTGCAAGGTTAGAATTTATCTGCCGTCTGAAAGGCATCATTATCTCGGCATAGTACCGCTTGGCTGATTCGTAAACGACAGCAACATCGCCCACGAACAAACTGCTTGCCGCAAGATGAGCGCCGAAGAAATCGCACGGAAACAAAATTTTATCTTCCTGCAAATATGTCCCCATGGTTTCCGGCCAGTGCACCCACGGCAGATAGATAAACTGCAACGTTTTATCCCCAAGTGAAATCGTCTCGCCGTCCTCAACAGTGATAAATCTGTCATCGCAAATACCGAGCAAATCTATCAACATACCCTTGCATTTGGGATTCGTTACCACCTTTGCTCCGGGATACAAGAGCAGTATATCGGGTAAAGAGCCGCTATGATCCTGCTCGCCGTGATGAGCAATAACATAATCCAGCTTATCTATTCCAGCCCTTGTAAGATTGCCAATAAGAACATCCGTCATTGCAGGGTCAACCGTATCGAGCAGTGCTGTTTTTTCGCTGCCCTTTATCAGATAAGAATTGTAACTTGTCCCATCCGGCAGAGGGATAAGCCTGTCAAACAGTCTTGCATCAAAATCAATTGCGCCAACCGCTAATATATTTGGTTTTAGTTGTCTCATCTTTGCATCCTTGGTTATTATGTTTCGATTGTAGTTTTCACACTAACTGTTTTGCGGCCCCAAGCACAGCATCATAGTCGGGCTCATGTGTCAGCTCGCCCACTATCTGCTTATAGCGAATAATTCCTTTTTTGTCTGCAATAAACACCGCTCGCGCCAGCAGCCGCAGATCGTTAATTAACACACCAAAACTTTCGCCAAATGCACAATTGCGATGGTCAGAAAGCATATGTACATTTTCGACATCCGCTGCTATGCACCAACGGTCCTGGGCAAAGGGCAGATCCATTGTTATAGCCAGCAGAACAACATCGTCACCAAGCGAGATAACCTCCTGACTAAACTTGCGAGTCATCAGGTCACAAACGGAAGTGTCGAGCGACGGCATACAGGAAATTACGCAAATCTTACCGAGAAATGAAGACAGTTTCACCGGCTGTAAGTCTTTGTCTACCAGTTCGCAATCCGGAATCATATCGCCTAACTCAATGCCATCGCCAGATAAAGTTAAAAGCTGTCCTTTCATCGTTACTGAATTTGTTTTCGCTGACATATTCTGACCCTTCTATTTAGGTTTCAGATACAATTAATAATTGGTCGCTTCCACTTCAAAGTGAGCCTGCTGATGCGCGCAAGCGGGACATGCCGTTGGCGGTTCAGTCGCTTCATGAACATAACCGCAATTCCTGCAAATCCAGCGAACTGGTTTTTCCCGCTTAAAGACCTTGCCTGCCTCTATATTCTGGGCCAATGCCACATATCTGTCTTCGTGACGTTTTTCCGCGATTGCAATACTCTTGAAAACTTCGGCAATCTCGTCAAAGCCTTCTTTTTCCGCTACTTGAGCAAACTCCGGATACATTTCCGTCGTTTCGTAGTGTTCGCCGGCAGCAGCGGCTTTTAAGTTTTCGAGGGTGCTGCCGATAACACCCGCTGGGAAAGCCGCTGTAATCTCAACCTCGCCGCCCTGCAAAAACTTAAACTCCCGTTTGGCATGTTCTTTTTCCTGGTTGGCGGTCTCTTCAAATATAGCTGATATCTGCACGAGCCCTTCTTTTTTGGCCTGGCTGGCGAAATATGTGTATCTGTTTCTTGCCTGCGATTCACCCGCAAACGCCGCCAATAAATTCTTTTCCGTTTGACTTCCTTTAAGCTCCATAATACGCTCCCTTTCTTGAAATTGTTAATGATTCACAGTTTTTTATCCTGCTATTCTATCAATTTATACTTTGCATAAAATTTCCGCCAGCGATTACGAAATTGCTAATTGATGGTTTCAGTCTTTGCTACATTTCCCCGTAAGTCAATGGTAACATCCTCGAATGACAGCTTTACCCCACTGCTGGCAATAGCTTCTTTTGCAATATGTACCAAACCCGAACAGCAGGGCACTTCCATATGAATCACGGTTAAGCTATTAAGCTCGTTCATTTTAATAATCTCCGCCAGCTTGTCAACATAAAACCGGCTGTCGTCCAGTTTCGGGCATCCAATCGCAATACTGCGGTTTTTCAGGAATCTGTCGTGGAAATCTCCCATCGCAAACGGCACACAATCTGCTACCAGAATCAAATCTGAGTTGGCAAAATACGGCGCCTGAGGCGAAACCAGCTTTAACTGCACCGGCCACTGGCCAAGCTGTGAAGGGGCCGCCACTCCACTGCCGGCGGCTGGCTCTGGGCTGTTACGCAGATTCTGCGCCATTGTCCCCGGGCATACAAAGCCGGATTGTGGAGGTGTCGGGCTTTCCTTTTTGGCGAGATAAGCCTTGGTCGCTTCTTCGTCAAACTCGTTGGCTTCGCGTTGTTCAACGGTTATCGCATCCTGGGGGCAGTGGCCGAGACATGCCCCCAAGCCATCGCAATAAATTTCACTGACCAGTTTCGCCTTGCCGTCAACCACTTCAATTGCGCCCTCGGCGCAAGCACTTACGCAATCGCCGCAACCGTTACATTTTTCCTCGTCAATTTTTACTATATTTCGCATAACCATTTTGCAATTCCTTTCAGGCAATCATTGCAGCCATGTCATCGTCAGCATTACTGATTGGGGCTATTCCAAACTTTTCCACCAGGACACCGGCAACCGTAGGTGAGAGAAATGCCGGAAGCGTCGGGCCAAGATGGATATTTTTAACCCCAAGATGAAGAAGAGCCAGCAGCACAGCCACAGCTTTCTGCTCGTACCAGGCGATATTGTAAACTATCGGTAATTCGTTAATGTCGTCAAGACCAAATACTTCTTTGAGCTTTAGAGCGACAAGGACCAGAGAGTAGCTGTCATTACATTGGCCCGCATCGAGAACACGCGGAATACCACCAATATCGCCAAGCTCTAATTTGTTATAACGATACTTAGCACAGCCGGCTGTCAGGATAACAGTATCTTTGGGCAGCTTTTCAGCGAATTGGGTGTAATAATTTCTGTCCTTTCCCCTGCCGTCGCAACCAGCCATTACAACAAACTTCTTGATTGCGCCTGATTTGATCGCATCTACCACCTTATCCGCTAAAGCCAGTACCTGGTTATGAGCAAACCCGCCGACAATTTTACCTGTCTCAATTTCCGTAGGTGCCGCACAACTCTTAGCCATTTCGATTACTTCGGAAAAATCTTTTTCGCCAGCCGCATTTGCCGCGATGTGCTTGACTCCGGGGAAAGATGCATTGCCTGTAGTAAATACCCTGTCTTTATATGAATCTTTCGGCGGAACAAGGCAATTCGTAGTCATTAAAACAGGACCGTTGAAAGAAGCAAACTCTTTGTCCTGAAGCCACCATGAGTTTCCATAGTTACCGAAGAGATGGTCGTATTTTTTGAATGCAGGATAGTAATTCGCGGGCAGCATCTCACCGTGGGTATAAACATCCACACCTGCCCCTTCAGTTTGCTTGAGCAACATTTCCATATCTTTCAAGTCATGGCCTGAAATTAGAATACCCGGCTTTTGGCCAACGCCGATATTTACTTCCGATATTTCAGGGTTGCCATAGGTTTCGGTGTGTGCCTTGTCAAGGATAGCCATTACACTTACAGCCATTTCGCCGGCTTTCATTACCCTGGCAATCATTTCGTCAACACTAAGGCTTTCGGTCGTTGAAGCCATTCCCTCAACGAGATAGGCAAAAACGGTATCATCTTCGAAACCGAGAACCAAGGCATGGTCCGCATAGGCGGCGATACCTTTTAGCCCGTAGATGAGAAGTTCACGTAATGAACGAACGTCTTCATTCTCCGTGGCAAGAACACCAACGGTCTCAGCCTTCTTCAGAAATTCGTCTTTGGTCTCCCCTGTCCAAACGGCACAATCGCACAAGTCGCCGGCAACATTATATTTTTCTTTAATACCATCACGAAGAGTCAGACCCTGCTTGATAACATCAACGAGACGATCGTTATCGAAGCTGGCATTTGTAATTGTTGTAAAGAGTGCCTTGGCAATATAACGGCCAACTTCTTTATCGACCGTGCCGGCTTTTTTGGCAACCACAGAAATCCCCTTTACAACATCGATCAAAACATCCTGCAGATTTGCGGTATCTCCCTTCTTGCCGCAAATTCCATTGACCTTGCAACCTTGATTCTTTAACGTTTCCTGGCATTGATAACAAAACATAATACTCCCTTTCATTATTGAATTATTTCAGTTTTATTTTTCTAAAAATAGCCCCATAGCTATTTGACGTCCTTTGCTGGTCCTAAATACTTTATCAATCAGATCCTGCATCTTTTCTCTTCCGGCATCCGGAAATTCCGCGGGTATATTTACCAGCCAGTCAGAATCCCAGATAATTCTAAATTCGAGTGTATCTATGTCTTTGGCGCTATGATGATTTGCGATAATCTTGCAGATATGCTCAACAATAGCCTGGTCCACCTCATATTTCAACAAAATCTCTCTGGCAATTTTGGGCCCTTCAATTTCCTGGTATTTAGCTCCTGACGAATTATATTTTCGCTCGGCTTCTTTGATACCGATATCGTGCAAAATAGCCGCCGCCTTGACCACCAGTGGGTCCCCACCCTCGACAGAGATTATCTGTTCGGAATAATCAAGCACCGCCATGGCATGATCGATTCGTTTTTGGTCGTCATCGAATATATTCATCATATCCCTGATGAGTCTTTTCTGTATAACATTTGCTTCATTTACAACCGCCACTGCCAGACACTTATCGGCATATTGACACCACTTAGCGCAACCGAGGTCTATCTTCGGATTAGCCACGATCTGTCCGCAATTTCGGCATTTCAGTTTCGGGTCATCCTTGAAAAACTCTACCGGCTTATTACAGGCCGGACAGTCTATTTCAAAAATATCTTCCGGCTTCCAAAACCTCTGGTCTTGTCCTGGGCATTGAACCATAATACACCTGTCTGAATCTCGTAAATTACTTTTTCGTTCGAATCATCGTCAGCAGCATTTTAAACTTTTCCTCTGCGTCAACAGAGTGCGGTACATTGGCGGGCATTATGATAATTCTGCCAGCCGATACAGTTACGCCTTCTCCGTCTATCGTTATCTTTGCGGTACCATCAACAACCTGCACAACCGCATCGTATGGCGCGGTGTGTTCGCTCAGTTTCTGGCCCTTGTCAAAAGCGAACAAAGTGATCGTACCAGCCGGTTTATCCAGTATCGTTTTGCTGACTACCGAATCAGAGGCATAGTCCACTAAAGAGCTTAGCTCCTGCGCCGTCCCCACACATGCACCTAATACAGTTTTGTTATCATCGCAATTATTCATGTTTCAAAATCTCCATTATTCTGTTTCGTTTGATTTTACTATTTCTGCCAGCGTAATTCCACCAAGGTAGCCATCTATATACAGTTGCAGGCCGGAAAGCTTGGTATTTATCTCACAGTCCGCTTGAAATTGGCATCCATCGCCGCCCAGCAAACATCTGTTTAACCTGACCTCACCCTGGAGAGCCTTTACAATATCCATTAATGTTATCTCAAACGGCTGTTTGCTCAGGCTAAATCCGCCTTTTGGACCCATACCGCTGCTCACAAGTCCCGCCTTGTGCAGTTTCTGCAGTATCTTGCTGCCAAGCTGATACGAGAAGCGGCCACTATTTGCCAGTTGCCTGGCGGAGATTAAATGACCGTCGCTAAAATGTTCCGCTAAAGCGGCCATCATTCGCATCCCATAATCGGTATTTCTTCGCAATACATCCATTTTTAGACGCCTTTCAAAACGAGCTTTATTTAGTATAAGACTATTATAGTCCTACTGCCAGGTTTTGTCAACCCCAAAAATATTTTTTTTTGAAAATTTTTCAAATAATCACTAAATGGCGGTTTTTGATGCCATAAGGGGATATTATTCTCAGTTTTCAGCCCAAGATTCAACTTTTCCAAACGACTTTGCACGAAATCGGATATTGAATACTATTTCCCCGTAAATATTTTTAAAATATGCATTTTTTGGCTAAAAACTAATATTATTTTTGCTGATTTTAGCAAAAATAGTCGCTATGGTGACAGTTTGGAGACAAGGATTTGTCGAAAACTCTGGTATTCTACTATCCTTGAATCAGCCGTTTCACGACGGTCCTACGAACGTTTGACAACTACAAGAGTTCTCCCAGGCGGACGATAAAATGAGGATGAAATTGTTGTCGGAGGCCTGAGGCTTTTCTCAAGCCCCCGATAACTTCTAACTATATTATTTAGCAGTCGGTTTAGGGTTTAACAATCGATTCTGTTAACTCATTATTAACAAGCCATTCTTCGGCAATTGCGGCAAGATCTTCGAGGTCTGTATCACAATCGGCATCAAAGTCACCTGGATCATACTCCTGGCCCAAACCAATCGCCGCCAGACAGGCAGTATCGTACACGTCAATCCTCAGAGTATCTTCATCAGAGTTAACTCCGTCGTCAGCCGAAAGTGTCAACGTAACGGTCGTCGGAAAAGCAGAACCGGTAGCGGTCAGCCGGACATCGTCGAAGTTGAGTAATTGGTCTGTAGAGCCATCATCCACCATAACAAGTCGAATCTCCAGTGCCTGTCCCGTATTTATGAGCGAAGGAGAGTCGTAGGTTACGGTGACAGGAGTAGCAGTCCACGTGCCAGGGGCCGGGGAAGCTCCGGTACTCGAATCGAGAACGACACCACCGGCTACTAACTCGACGAGGTAGTCATTGGAAGCAACAGGATCGGGGTTACCAACCATAACGCTCAGTTCGTAATGCGTGTCCGGTTCCAGGGTAGTTGTGAGAACTTGTCTCAAACCCATGTCATAGCCGCCATTCGTAACGTCGTAGTAGGAGTATTGGAAGGCTGCGTTTTGGCCCTCTGGGACTATACCGCCATACGCGGTGTCCGGATTCTCAATGCCGGCAGAATCATCATCGTCAACCCAATCGCCGTCACCGCCGCCATCAGCGCGGCTCGGCAAGTAGTAACCATCTCTCCAGGGAATGGGGAGATCGTACTCATATTCGCCATCGTCATACGGCGGATCCTCAAAGCCGGCATTGATGATTAAGAGCTTCGAAACGCCGGGATCTTTGGTTATCGTAACGATAGGATCTTCAACGAATTCGTTAGGATTGAATACAACGCCATCGGCAGGATTAGCAGTCCAGGTCAAGGCCGGAACTCCATCATCATCAAAGCTCGCATCCAATTGTACCGCTTGATCTGACCATGTAATCACGTCGCCGCCGGCTTCCACCGAAACTGGGAAATCATTTACTATAGTGAAACTCAACAAGCGCCCTTCGTCGACGGGAAGCAAATTGGCGTCAGTGCCATTTATGTCGTAGTCCACTACATTCGGATCGCCGTAAATATACGAATTCACCTGCCAGTAGTATGTTTCCGGAATCGGAGTTAAAACGTCGACCGTCGCGGAATTGGCATCTTCAACTGCGTCAACAATCCTGGTCATATCATAAACCCATTCCGAGTTCGGATCCAGTTCGTTCGGTTCCGTCCCAGTCCCAAACCACACATCCACATACACTGACTCTATAGGATTTGCAGCATTTGGATCAT
>SDBT01005396.1_pt1 | contig 21466 bp, 8 predicted proteins | sample 2277101 | NCBI WGS metagenome assembly SDBT01 (sample SAMN10404973, study PRJNA504765) | marine sediment metagenome | isolation source: marine sediment core GS10_PC15, 103 cmbsf | place: Arctic Ocean: Southern Knipovich Ridge | collected 2010
CAGCCAAAAAGCAAGCTCGTCTGATGTTTCTAAATCTAAAAGGAGTTTGCCTTTAAGATATTCTTTTGATTTTTTAAGTTCTTTCTTGTCTATCTCTTTATCTTTAATCTTATTAAATTCCTCTAAAATAACTTTTACTGCCTGGTCCAATTTATCATTAGGAACTCCGGCCTGAACGGCAAGGTAGCCTGAATCAGTATAGGCGGACAATTCACTTTGAATATAGTAAGCAAGACCTCTTCTTTCCCGCACTGAAATGAAAAGCCGCGAACTCATCCCTTCGCCTAAAACCGCGGACAACACCTTCAAACTAAAATAATCAGGGTGTTTTGCCGAATAGGCCCGCAAACCTAAAGAAAGATGGGTCTGATCCGTCTCTTTTTTACGAACCAAAATCTGGGACTCTTTTTGTCTCTCCCGAACCGGCCGCTTCTTTGGAGGGTCGCCGCTTCTCACTTTGCCAAAATATTTTTGCGCCTTCCTTTGAACTTCCGCCCCTGTTAAATCACCGGCCGCGAAAATAATGGTATTAGAAGCTAAATAATGTTTCGCCAAGTACTCTTCCAAATCCTCTCTCATAAATGAGCCAATATTCTCCTTTGTCCCAATCGTCAGCCTGCCTGCCGGCTGATCAGGATAAAGCAATTTTTCAAAAAGATCAGAAACCAAAACCATTGGCAGATCTTGGCGCATATTGATCTCCTCGCAAATCACGCCCCGCTCCCGCTCAATCTCTGCTTGCTCTAGCTTAGAATGCAGATACATATCCGAAATAAGATCCAAGAGCAGATCTTGATGCTTCCTGGCTGCTTTTCCGTAATAGCCTGTGAATTCCTTCGCCGTAAAAGCATTGTGCTCGCCCCCAATCCGGTCAATCTCCAAGGCCAAACTCAAGGTATCCGGCCTCCTCTTGGTCCCCTTAAAAAACATATGCTCTAAAAAATGGGAAATTCCGTTTGTCTTTTTAGTCTCATACTTTGAACCGGTCTCCACCATCACCAAAACCGTAACCGTCTTGGTATTCTTAAGCGGCACCGTAACCACGCGCAAGCCATTTTTGAAAACGTGTTTAGAAAACATTTAATTTCAAATTTCAAAATCCCTGCCTCCCGACAGGCGAGACGAATGCCAAATCAATTCCAAAATCCAAGAATTTGATATTTGTCATTTAGTTTTGATTTGACATTTGGGTTTTAGACTTTGGATTTCTGAATTTATTTCCGAATCAGCCCCGAACAAGTTATAACCTCAACGCCTTTTTTTACTAGCTCGTTGAGAAATACATTCATCCCCACTGAATCCGAAGCGATGTGGCCGGCAATGATCACATTCAGGTGATGTTTTTCTGCTTCTTTGCGATTGGGCTCAGACATATGCATCCCAATCACCGTGCCGATCCCTGCCTGGGCCATATATTTAAAGATTTCCTTGTTCCCTTCCGTGCCGCCCGTGATTTCCGAGAGGCAAATCTTGCCCACTCTGCGCTCTTTTTTGCCCGCAAAGACCATTGGGCCAGCGCCACACCTGGCGGCTTCTTTGTATTCAGGGAAAGTATAGAGCAAATCAATGACATCCCCGACCGTGTTGATATTTTTAGCTTGAACAATTTTTTTGTTCACTGCTTGATACACCAAATTATCACAGGGCGTATGCGTACAGATCAATGGAATCTCTAAAATCCGCGCGGTGTCTAAAGCTCTCGCGTGATTTACCGGCGCTAATCCGCGGGCAACCTCGCTCATCCTCTTTTCAATCAAACACTCGGCAATATTGATCGGAATGCCATAGGAAGCCAAAACATCCGCCTGCAGTTCCATCACCCCATCCAAGCCGGCTAGGGCCAGGCCTATCGGATGGTGCGAAATAATCAGATCAATATCCCCTAACTTATCTGCTAACATTACCTCGCCTGAACCAATATCAATCCCTGTCAGTACCCTCTTAACCGATTTATTGGGGTCTCCGAACAGAATCCGCGTATCCGCGTAAGGATTAGCCAGTCTCTCCAGATCAAAAATCTCGCGCAAAACTTTGCGCAATGCTTTGTATTTCTTCTTTTCCCGGTCCAAAATCTTCTTGATCTGCTCTTTCGGCCTCGGATCCGCCTTAATACCTAACTTGATCGCTAATTTATAAATTTGCTCAATAGTCATAATTTTAGTACAAAGTCCAAAGTACAAAGTCCAAAGTTAAATTCAAAGTTAAAAATTGTGAATTTAAAAACTTTAAACTTGAAACTGTAACTTTGAATTTTGAATTTTGAATTTTTAATTCCTTTTTAGTCTATCGCCTAAAAACACCACTAACTCTTTGATCCCTATCCTCTCCTGCCCCATACTATCCCGATCCCGAACAGTCACTGCCTGATCTTCCAGGCTTTCAAAATCAATTGTAACGCAATAAGGGGTTCCTATCTCATCCTGCCTGCGATAGCGGCGGCCGATCGAACCGGCCTCGTCATAGATAATCAAAAACTGATCAGAAAGCATCTGATAGACCTCTCGCGCTTTTTTGGTCAATTCTTTTTTGTTTCTAAGAAGCGGCAGAACCGCAACCTTGACTGGCGCAAGTTCCTTGTCAAAACGCATCACCACTCGCTTTTGGCCCTTTACTTCTTCTTCGTGATAACTATCTAGTAAAAGCACAAGCGCGAGGCGATCAACACCGGCTGACGGCTCAATCACGAAAGGAATATACTTCTTATTCTTTTTTTCGTCAAAATAGGAAAGGTCTTTGCCGGAAATCTGGCTGTGCTGCTTTAAATCATAATCGCGGCGCGAGGCGATTCCCTCCAATTCCCCCCAGCCCCAGGGAAATTTGTATTCTATGTCCTCACACATATCCGCGTAATGGGCCAACTCATTCTTCTTGTGTTTGTAAAAACGAAGGCTCTCTCGAGCAATACCTAAAGAGAGATACCAATCCATCCGTTCACGCTTCCAATGGTCAAACCATTTCTTTTGGCTGCCCGGCTCAATGAAATACTCCAATTCCATTTGTTCAAACTCCCGCAAGCGGAAAATAAAATTGCCGGGCGTGATTTCATTGCGAAACGCCTTGCCAATCTGGGCAATCCCAAATGGGATCTTCTGGCGCATCGAATCCCTGACATTCTCAAAATTAACAAAAATTCCCTGCGCTGTCTCTCCGCGCAGATAAGCAAGATTCGCAGTGTCTTTTACTGGCCCCAGATGGGTTTCCACAAGAATATTAAATGTCCGCTCACGCCCCAAAAGCCCGCCGCATTCTGGACACTTCTTCTTGCTCTTCAAGTCATCAGACCTAAAGCGCTTGCGGCATTTCTTGCATTCACGAAGCGGATCAACAAAATGCTCCAAGTGTCCCGACGCAACCCAGACCTTGGGAGGCATCACGATTGCCGCGTCTAAGCCCACCACATTCTCTCGGGTTCCCACAATATTCTTCCACCACAATCTTTTAATATTATTCTTAAGCTCCACACCCAGCGACCCATAATCATAAACGCCAGAAATGCCGCCATAAATCTCCGAGGACTGAAAAATAAAGCCCCGTCGCTTAGCAAGCGAGGTGATTTTTTCAATTTTATTCATGATTTATAGTCTGACCTGTTTTAGCCAAATTTCTCTTTTTATTTTAGCACACTATTTCAAATTTTACCATTTTCAACGGCTTCTCGAATCATCCGCATCAAATCCAAATAAAATTTCAAATTGTGCAAGCTAGCCAAGCGCAAACCTAAAAGCTCATTTGTTCTAAACAAATGATGCAGATACGCGCGCGTAAAATGTTGGCAAGTATAACACCCACAGCTTAAATCAAGTGGATCAAAATCCTCTCGGTATCGCTGGTTACTAATCCGAATAACCTGATAGTCTGCAATCTTTGACTTTTGCCTGTCCGCCGAAGCCTTGGCGAAGGCGGGATCTTTGACATATATTTTCCCGTGTCGCGCTTCACGCGTTGGAATCACGCAATCAAACATATCAATTCCGCGCCGAACCGCCTCCACAATATTCTCCGGCTTGCCTATGCCCATCAAATACCGAGGCTTGTCTTCCGGCAGTAAAGGCGCGGTATAATCCAAAACCCGATCCATCTCCTTGCTTGGTTCACCAACCGCAAGTCCGCCAATCGCATAGCCGTCAAAAGCGGGCGACCCGCGAGTCGCCCCTACGAGACCGCGCGCACTCTGTAAACGCAAATCTTGATCCACTGATCCCTGCACAATCGCGAAAACTAAAGTCTTTTTTCGAAACTCTGGATTCTGATCAAGCCAGGCTAAAGATTTTTCTGCCCATTTAGCGGTCAACCTCACCGCTTCTTCTGCTTCTTTTTTGGAACAAGGATAAGCCGCGCACAGATCTAAAACCATTGCAATATCTACATCCAAATCTCTCTGGATCTCCAAAACCCGCTCCGGCGTCAAAAAATGCCGCCTGCCGCCATCCGCCTCCGTATAAAACTCCACGCCATTGCCTTTAATCTTGCGCTTACTAGCTAAACTGTAAACCTGAAAACCGCCCGAATCAGTCAGGATCGGGCCATCCCAGCCCATAAACTTATGCAGTCCTCCGGCTTTTTTGATCACTTGCGCCCCGGGTTTCAACATCAAATGATAAGTGTTGGAAAGTAAAATCTGGGCTCCCACTTCTTTCATTTCCTGCGGCGTCAAATTGCGAACCGCTCCCTTGGTCGCAATCGGCATAAAAAAAGGAGTCTTAATGTCTCCATGGGAGGTTTTGAGCAAGCCTAAACGAGCCTTGCCGGACTTCTTGATTATTTTGAACATAACCTTATAAATTTTCAAGTACCAATGTACTAATCAATTTTCAATTTTCAAGTACCAATTTTCAATCAATTTTCAATACTCAATGACTAAATGTTCAAACTGTTTGAAAATTAAATCTATTTGAAAATTGGGATTTGATTGAACATTGGTCCTTGTAAATTGGTAATGACGCATAAATTGGTAATTACACACACGATCTTCTAATCTTGGAAAAGATTAATAATAATTCGTGGGCTTCCTGCCATAACAATCTAATTCTATCTTTTTTCTCTGGGTTGCTTCTGGCTAATAAGCGGAGCCAATGTTTAACTTCTTTTGTTTCTTTTTTGCAAATACCTATTTTATGAACAAAATCTTTTCTGCTTTCTGCCTCATTGGCCTCGCAGTAATTAGCGCCCAATGAACCTCCAGAGCTAACTACTTGGCTAATAATACGGCGATTAACATCATCTTTTTTAATACTTCTTACTAAATCAATAATATTTTCAGCAAACTTAGCTGTTCTTTCCTCAAGGTCAAATTTATTGTTTGAAAATTTTGTCATTGAGTATTGAAAATTGATTGAAAATTCGAAAATTGAAAATTGAAAATTACTTCACCACCTCCCCTTTCCCCAATGCTCCCAAATCATTAGTCAATTCTGTATTTAAACTCGGATGTTCATTCTCAATTCTGGCTTCGGTAAACAAATCCTGTCCCGAAACAAAAATCTCTTCCGTTAATGGCGGAGTTTGGCCTACCTGGTCCGCGGTCGGGATCACACCAACCTCAAACCAAGCCCGCGCGCCTGCCAAAACACTGCCGGCATAGGCCTGCACCCTGCCCAAATCCCAAATCACGGCTCTTGTCTCCGGATCATACTCTAATTCATTGCCAAAAGAAGAGAAAAAATCCTCCCCGAAAGCCACCCCTTCCGGCAGGATAGTTTTAATTTGAACATTCTCCGCGTCATTAGTCGTGTTAGAAAGCGTCCAATAAATACGATAAATGGTTTTTTGCCCCACTTTAGGCGGCAGAGGGCCTGAACCTGCCTGTTCATAATCAAGGTCAAAATATCGCGCTTCCGAAACCAAATCAAGCTCGGTGTTGATTTTCGCTCTCAATTCATTGCTCTCGGTCTCAAAATCAAACCCTCGGAGTCCGTCAACACTATTGCTTTCAAAACGCGCTTTGCCCGAGAGTTCCAAGTTCCGCTTATCCAAAGAGGAATAGGGGAAAACAGGTAAAAGTTGAGCTCCAAATTCTACCCTGCCCTTTTCCCCCGGTTCCACCCTCGCCAAGCCCAAGGAAGAGCCGGCATCCCAAGTGAATTCGTTAGCATCATAATGACCTTCTAAAATCGAGATTGAACTGGTATCCAAAAGCCCTGTTTCCATAGAGAAGTTGATTGTTCCATCCTCAATCCTGACATCCCCAAGATTAGCATAAGTAAAGATAAATCTAAGCTCATCGCCGGGATTGATCTTCGTCTCCTCCTCGCCGTTAATCGTAGCGGTTATTTCCAATAAGGGGTTTAAAACAATCATCTTCTTCTCCTGCTTGACTTGGCTGAAAAACTGCTTATACTGATCCACAACCCCAAGCTCTGCGCTAAAGGCAGCTAAAGACTCTCCCGAATCTATCTTCCCCTTAAGATCAATCCGCCCCCGCTCGCCGCGCCGCAAAACTCGAAAATCCCAAACCCGATCCTCGCGATCTGCTCTTGGTTCTGATGAGATAAAAGAAAATCCTTCTGGATAATTCAGGATAATCCGCACATTCTCTAAATCTTCCGAGGTGATATTACGGTATAAAACCGCGATCTCAACCTCTCTCCCCTTTCCTGTCTTCTCGGGCAGTTCTAAATCAAAATCAACCAGCGATTTTTTAACCAACACGCTAGTCCCGCCTTCTGCTGAAAAACTGGAGCTGAAATTCTCCGGCTGGTAGCTCAAATGCGCACTCAAAGCGTTGGTTGAACCCAAATCCCCCAAAATAATCCCTTTAAACTTAATTATTCCCCGCTCCCCCTGATCCAGTCTTCCCAAATCCCAGGTACGGGAAGAGGAATCGCCCTGAACCTTAAAAGCGACATTGGCCTCTTCGCTCTCTCCCTTTGAATCCGGCTCTGGTAAAGAATCAGTAAAATTAAAACCGGAGGGGAAATAAAGGACAAGCGAGGCATTCTCAAGCGCCACCTTTTCGTTATTAACGTATTCAATCGTGTATTGATAAGAAGAGCCGGAAATCACCTCCTCCGGCGCCTCGATTTTTACTTCCACCCCTTGGCCTGTAAAATTATCCGCTTGTTTTTGAAAAATAAAAAAATACCAACCAGAAGCTCCTCCAAAAAGAAAAACTAAAACTAAAACCGCTAAAATTATGCCGCGCTTCCTGCCCGAAGACTTTCTCTTTGGCCCTACTTTAGGGTAGGCAAGGTTGATCATAAAGGTAATTTTCAATTTACAAATCTCAATTTTCAATCAAATCCGAAGGTTCAATGATTTAATTTTCAAACCTGCGAAAATGGTTTTGTTTGAAAATTTATTCATTGGTTATTGAAAATTGATTAAAGCTTTTTAATAAACTCAAGCGCCCTTGGCCTCTCAAGACAGGCCGCGGCAAAGAATCCTGCCAGCGCCAAGCTGACTTTCTTCAGATCCTGCTCATTGCCTTTGACCTCTCGCGCCTGACTTCGCGTCTCTTGGGATAAAAACGAAAGTGTCCTCTGGTCAATCGAATCACTGTACTTTACCCCTGTCGAGCAATTTGGGCAATAGACCCCTCCTTCTCCCAATTTAAAACGGCCGCCCGAAAGAAGAGCGCCGCAGCCGAGACACCGATCCAAACAGGGAGTGAGGCCTAAATGTTTTAAAAGTCTAACCTCGCCACCAATAAAAGCTCTCAAATACTCTCGCCTCTTTGAAAAACGATCTAAATCCAAAAAAATATCCCGAAAAATATTGTAAAAACGGATATCCTTCCCTCCTTCTGGCGTAAACTTGTCAACAAATTCCGCGAAAAAATGAGCAAGGACCAATTTTTTAAGGTTTGCTTTAAGGTTAGAAAAATTATTAATGCTTTCCGCGCCAATAATCAAATCCCAAAACCTGCCGCGATGAAGTTCTATTTTTACTAGATTAAAAAGCTCCAACTGGCCAGCCATTTTACTTTTCGCCTTGCGCAATCCCCTGGCCCGCGCCTCAATCTTGCCTAAACTTTCAGAAAAAATCGTCAAAATCAAATCCGCCTCTTGGTGCTTCCTTCGCTTAATCACAATCCCTTTTATTTTTTTCGAAAAATACATTGGTTAATTTTCAATTTACAATTCTCAATTTTCAATCAAATCATAATTTTAAATGATTAAATTTTCAAACCGTTTGAACATTTAATCATTGGTTATTGAAAATTGATTGTAAATTGGTACTTGAAAATTGAAAATTAATCTGACTTAATCTTCTTTACTCCTACCCAAACCTCTTCTCCCTCTATTTTCACTATCTCACTATAATCAACATCACCCTTCTGATCGCTAATCTTAACTGCTAAAGTCTCTTTCTTAATATACTCTTCCCACTCTGAAATCGCTTTATTGAACTTCATACCTTTTCTTTCTACAAACAATTCAATCCGATCTGAAACCTGAAAGCCTGCTTTTTTGCGCGCCTCTTGAATCGCCCTGACTAAATCGCGCGCCATCCCTTCGCGCTTTAATTCTGGAGTAACTTTCGTATCCAAACCAACTTTAATTCCTCCCTCTTCTGCTGTCAAGAAGCCTTTCGCCTTCTTAAGCCCAGAAACAAACTTAACCTCCTTCACATTCAGCTCTTCTTTAATCAACTCTAACAAAGGAGGTGAGATCCTTGGCTGACGCTCAAGATGACCTGCGGTCACTTTGCCTGCCTGCCGAAGCCTTGGCGAAGGCAGGCACTTTGCACTTTGCACTTTGAATTTACTTAAAGGCTGGCGAACTTTAATCCCCGCCTTTGCCCTTAAGCTTAAGCCCGAAGCCACAACCTGACGGACAAATTCCATCTGCTGATTCAGCTTCTGATCAAATAATTTCTGATCTATTTCCGGAAAGGCGGCTAAATGCACTGAATCGTCTCCGGTCAAGTTGCGATAAATCTCTTCCGAAACAAAGGGCATAAAAGGAGCTAAGATTTTGCTTAAATTGACCAGCACAAAATACAAGGTTTGATATCCTTCTGTTTTATCCTGATCGTCTTCGCTCTTCCAAAACCTGCGGCGTGAACGCCTAATATACCAATTGGATAAATCGTCAACAAACTTCTCAATCTCTTTGGCTGATCGCAAGACATTGTAATCATCCAAGTATTGAACAATTTTTTTGTTCAACCCTGTTAATCTAGAAATAATCCACTTATCCAAAATATTCCCCGTAGGGGCGGCCCCGTGTGGCCGCCCTCTTCTGTAAAATCTCGTGCCGGGCGACCACTTAGGGTCGCCCCTACCAAATTTATCAATATTCGCATACGTCACAAAAAAAGAATACGAGTTCCACAGCGTCAAAATAAACCGCGAGACAATATCGCGCAAAATCTGCGGGTCAAAATTCTTTGATTCCTGCGGCTTATTCACGGTATAGAAAAACCAGCGCAAAGCATCTGCGCTATATTGCTCTAAAGCTTTAAAAGGATCAACCACATTCCCACGCGATTTGCTCATTTTTTGGCCTCGAACGTCCAAAACATGACCCAAAGAAATCACATTTTTATAAGAAGTGCCCTTATCTAAGAGCGTTGAAATCGCCAAAAGCGTATAAAACCAGCCTCGGGTCTGGTCGATTGCCTCGCAAATAAAATCAGCAGGGTACTGCTCTCCTCGGTCTATCTTTGCCTTATTTTCAAATGGATAATGATACTGGGCAAACGGCATTGAACCCGCATCAAACCAACAATCAATTACCTCCAATACTCTCCTCATCTCCCCGCCGCATTTTTCACATTTAAACTTAATCTTGTCAATATCCGGCCGATGCAAATCCCCAATTTTCCTATTACTCAATTTTTCTAACTCTTTTACAGAACCAATAACTCTAACATTACCACACTGTCTGGAATTTGAAATTTGTAATTTGTAATTTGTTTGGAAATTGGAAATTGGAAATTGGAAATTACCAGTTTGGCATTGCCAAACCGGCAGCGGCGTTCCCCAATACCTCTCCCTCGATACAGCCCAATCCTTGACCTCCTCCAGCCATTTACCAAAACGGCCGTGTTTGAGATAGTCTGGAACCCAATTAATTTCTTCATTATTCTCCTTTAGTTTTTTACGCAATTTACTCATCGCAATAAACCAACTCTTCTTCGCATAGTATAAAAGCGGCGTCTTGCACCGCCAGCAGAACGGATAATCATGTTCATACATCTCGGATTTATAAAACAATCCGCGCTTCTTTAAATCAGAAACTATATCACCCTCCGCATCCTTAACAAATTTGCCCTCTATCTTTCTCAAAAGCTGCAAAGCAGCTTCTATTTTTGACTTTCCCTCGACCTGAGGCTCAGGACTCGAAGGTTGATTTTTGACTTTGAATTTACCTTGTAAGTTTACTGTATGTCTTTTCGGCAGCCCCAACTTCTCTCCCAACCGATAGTCATCCTCCCCATACATCACAGCCGTATGGACAATCCCCGTGCCCTCATCTGTGGTTACAAAATCGGCCAAAACAGAATGGTAGATATGCTCGCTCTCTTCGCCGCTAAAAACCGGATACAACGGCTCATAGGGGGTCCCTGCCAAATCCTTACCTTTAAATTCCTTAATTATCTTATACTTCCCCTCTAAAATTTCCAACCGCTCTCGGGCCAAAATGAAACATTCTCTGTAGGGGCGACCCTTGTGGTCGCCCTGGGCAGGCTCTGCGTCATTCCGATGCAGGGCAGGCACAAGGCCTGCTCCTACTTCTACTAAAACATAATCAATATCCTCCCCCAAAGCCAATGCCAAATTCCCTGGCAGAGTCCAAGGCGTCGTGGTCCAGGCTAAAAAATAAACATCCTCTTTTCCATTCAAAAATCGCGAAGTGATTTTAATTTTTGACTTTTGATTTGTATTTTTGATTTTTGAGATTTGATCTTTGATTTTGAACTTAACGAACACGCTCTCCTCTTTCACTTTCTTATACCCCTGCGCCACCTCATGGCTCGAAAGCGCGGTTCCGCACCGCGGACAATAGGGGACGACCTTATGGCCCTGATAGAGCAATCCTTTATCCCAAACCTGCTTTATTATCCACCAAACCGATTCAATATAATCATTATCAAAAGTAACATAAGGATCTTCCATATCCAGCCAAAAACCAATCCGGCGGGTCATCTCTTCCCAATCCTCTTTGTATTTCCAGACTGAAACTTTACATTTCCTGTTAAACCTCTCGATCCCATACTCCTCAATGTCGCGCTTGCCCGAGAACCCTAAATTCTTCTCAACCTCCAATTCAACCGGCAATCCGTGCGTGTCCCAGCCCGCTTTCCTTACTACCCTGTGCCCTCGCATTGTTTTATAGCGCGGAAACAAATCCTTAAAAGCCCGCGCCTCTATATGATGCACGCCGGGTTTGCCATTTGCTGTTGGCGGACCCTCAAAAAACACGTAGTTGCCTTTGCTTGCTTTCTTGTCTACGCTTTTTTTAAATATTTTATTTTTCGCCCAATAATCTAAAATCTTTTTTTCGATTTTTGGAAAATTGGGCCTGGGATTAACTTTTGCAAACATATATTATTGTTTTGTTTAACTGAACTTTAACAAGAAAAATTAACCAAAACAAGGCATTTAAAAATTGTTTTATCAAGGCAATCCTTCTGTTGGGCCGAAGCGGACGACGGAGCCCTCGTTAAATACATTCTTAATTTGCCCCGTTTAGAGGTAAACCTCTAACGGGGTTTGGTTTGGGTTAGCCCCGTTGCAAATTCGCATATAATCGTTATTACGGCAATCCCTCGGTAGGTCCAAATCTCACCGCTGAATTCTCGTTGTAAAGTGTGCGAATTTGCAACGGGGTTAGGGCGTAGTTGTATATGCGGACGTCGTCTATGAGACCGTCGAATTCCCAAGTTGTCCCAGGGTCTGTTTTTAAAACCCCAATATAAAAATTCGAGGCGTAGTTTGGAATAGATGTGCTTGTTTCAGTTGCCGTTTTGTCCAAAACACCATCTACATAAACTTTAGCCCGCTGAGCAGATGCTAATGTTCCATCATACACAACCACAATATGATACCATTGGTTGGTGCTGAAAATTTTATTACTACTAAATCTATCATTATTACTATCAATATCAACATATAATTTACTTGAAGCAAAATAAAGGTCATATGAGTGATTATCCTGAAAAGCAACTCTTTTTGCCAAAATACCTCTATTGGAAATAGATTCTGGATAAACCCAAGTAGAAATTGTCAATTGGTTTGTGTTATCTAAAGAGTCACTATCTCCGATCTCCACATAATCATCAGTGCCGTCAAAGTCGAGGGCGCAGGAGTATTTGCCTTCGGACCATGCAGTTGTAGTGGCTGTGTTGCCAGCAGGTTGGAGTGAAAGGGTTCCGTTATTGCCGTTGCCAGAGTAGTCATACACAGTTGAGCCAGTGGCGTTGCAGGTTGTTTCTGAATCCTGACCCTCATCCATTTTCCACCAGCCAACAGGCGCTCCCCTATTATACTCCCAGGCGATTTGGGCTGGTGTTCGGGCGTAGTCGTATATACGGACGTCGTCTATGATACCATTAAAACGTTCAGTAGCCGTATCTTTTCTTTTGCCAATATAAACAGGTTCTGCAGAATCAATTAATGCTCCACCTGTTCCAGTATCTTTACTAATTCCATCAACAAAAATTTCACAATTTGAGCCATCGTATGTGCCTACAAGATGATGCCAAGTATTTGCTGTTATAGCTCCACCTGCAGTTCTACACGCATTCCATGCGCCACCTAGATTAAGAATTACTTGACCATCCTCATTAACTCTCATTTGATAATTTTCATTATCATCGTTGTCTACAATAGACCCTAAATCAGAGCCAGCAGATTCCTCAAATAGAAGAGGGCTATTTATCCAAGCTGAAATTGTAAGTTCACTGATATTAGTCAAAGAATCATCGTTCCCCGCATCCACATAATCATCCACCCCATCAAAATCAAGACAGCCCGCTTCGTGGCAGCGGTCTTCATGTCGCCACACAGGATCAGCAGAGTCAGCGCCAGCGCCGCTGCCCAAGGTGCCGTCATTCGATCCGGCTAAATCATAAGCCGTATCCCCTCCTTTTGTATCCATCCGCCAGTGCGCCACTGGCGGATCACAAAATGTTGTGTCTCCAGGGACGCAGTACTCCCTTGAAGCTGAATTGGATGGAGTGGTGCCGTCAGATTCTGTTGACTTTGAACCCAAAACAAGGCTTTTGCTTTGATTGTATTCTTGTTTGATCTCTTCTGGCGTCAAGGTAAAACGGTAGATCTTAAGTTCATCGATCTCACCATCCCAAGGATTGGAAGAGCCGTCATCATCTACTCCGATGTAGAGAGGGTCGGCATTTGCTAGGGTGCCAGAGGCTTCGATTGTGGTGTCTTCATCTATCTTGATACCGTCAACATAGAGTTTGATTGAAGTAGTATCGTTTGCGATTGCGGCAAAATGGTGCCAGGTATTATCATCATAGTTTTTTGATTGATCATCGCCGACTACATCATCAGGGTCAAAGCTGGCATCATCATCAATGCCAAAGGCAAGGTCGCCGTCAGAATCCATATAGATTTTGTAGCCCTTGCCATTATTCTTTACCACTAGATAATCTGGGTTATCAGCGATCGTATCGTGTTTAAACCAGCCCGTGATTGCGAAGTCATCAGTAGCCCCAAAATCAAAGTCAGGATCATCATTGCGATAAACATATTCTGTGCCATCTCCGTCCCAGCAACTATCAAACTTGCAATCTGTTTCCCAGGATTCGTTAGAAAGGGTTAAATCATTATCATTAACAGAATTATCATAAGCAGTAGTGCCATAGCCCTCATCAAACTTCCAATAGCCGACATACGAGCCAACAGGCGAGCCAACTGCTGGGTGGCCTGCGTTCATATCCTCCATAATCTGCTTCTGCGTCCGGGCATATTTATAAACTCTAAAATCATCAAAAGAACCATCCATATAATCAGTTCCATCAACAGGATATCTGGTATATCTTCCCATTACTAAAGTTCTGTCATTACTCAAAGAACAACCAAAATCAGCAAAAGAATCAGACCGCCAACTGGTTTTATCAACGCTATTGATATACCAATATCCTATCTGATCCTTTTTAACAAAAGCAAAATGACGCCACTCGCCGTCAGCATAATCGCCACTACTGCCAGCACCCACCATGACATCATTGGAGCCATCCCCGCAGTTAGCAGACTGCCACATAATCCCTTGGCCATAGCCAGCTGAGTGAATCGCCCACCTATTCTCGCCCGCTGGGCTTTCACCATAATAATAGTCTTTTCCCATACGAATATTGTCGATTATTTTTGCCCAAAAGGCAATCGTAAAATTCCCCCTTCCAAATTCAAAAGCGCTTCCATGGCTTACTATTATACGATCATCATAACCATCAAGCTTTAAGCCACTGCCATATTTACCAGGAGCCCAAGAAGGATCCCTTACATCAACACCAGAGCCAGTACCCAAAATCCCATCATTCTCTCCTGCTGTATCATAAACCGTATCGCCGGTGTTTTCATCCATTTTTAAGTGCAGGTCAGGTGGCGGGCCGGTTTCATAATCCTTGCGGATTTGACTGGCTGAACGAATAACGCTATACATCTTAACATCATCAATTTCCCCTTGATAATCATCTGTTCCTTCTAATCTGCCTATATCCAAATCACTGGCATTGATACTAGTATTTGTTGTAACAACAATGTGCTGCCACGCGCTAGCTACGATAGTATTAGACACTGCGCCATTTACATAAATTGTTGGATCAGTAAATCCTGTTGCCGATAAAGTCCCGGATGATACGCTAATATAGGCAGAGCCGTTCAAGTCTATAAAATAATCTGATGTGGTGCCTGGATTTGCCCAAAAAGCTACCACGTTTACCGCAGTGGGGCCGATTCCAATATCCACATAATCCCCTGTGCCATCAAAAGTCCCTGCTCTGCCGTATTTTGCGGTGCTTGTGGTGTTGGCATCGGCGACACGCACGCCGTGGTTGGCATTGCCAGAGGAGTCAACAACCTCATCTGTAGTGCCGTCCCACGCGGACTCGTCCATTGCCCAGTGAGCCACAAGCCCTTCGCTTGAGTCAATCCCTTCCCCAACTGTTACAGCTCTGCCAGAAGCTCCACGCAAAGACGAAGCAGCAACATAGTCAGCTTTAACTTGGTCAGCGGTTCTAGCATAGTCGTATATGCGGGGCTCGTCTAAAAATCCGAAAAATGCTTCGCCGAGCATTAAATTATTTGAGCTGGTTGCTAAGTCGTAGCTGGCGCCCACAGCCACTGTATTCTGCAACACCCCATTTTTATAAATTTTTAGATTAGCGTCGTCTTTTGAATAAACCCCTGTTAAATGCGCCCATTCGTTGGCAGAAACAGTCCGCAATTTTGTGTTGTTATAAATATCAGTAATTTCTGTTGATGAAAGCACTGAGTCATATGTTCTAATATCATCAAGATAAGCATCTCCTTGGTTTGCTCCAGCATAATCACTATTTACATACATATTAGTTGGCAGAGTCCAAGAAGCGCAGGTTTCTGAAGTATCTGAAGCCGCTACGGAGCCATCAATATATAAGTAGACTTCGTCAGAGCCACCTGCTTGTGAGCAGTCGTAGGTTACTGCTATGTGGTGCCAGGCATTAACGCTCCAATCAATTGCTGTTGAGGTGGCCGCCCAAACATTAACGCTGTCATTGCCGGCAAATACCACATCGTCTTCGGTTGAGTTCATATACACATAAAACCCTTGGTCTGGGGTTGAGTCGCGGGTGTCAATCCAGTATTTGTCCACTGGAGTTGATTCGTCGTAGCCATTTGGTTTCACCCAAAAAGCCACTGTGCCTGCCTCGTTGTCAAGATTGCCAGATTGTGTGTATGTTAAAGTATCTCCGCCGTCAACCAGAAATGCGCCGTTCGTGTCGCTCCACTTACCTGTGCCAAAAGAATTTGCCTCGGTTGACGGCGTAGCCGTACTTGGAGAAATATCATCAAGGACAACAAGAGAAATATCATCCCATGTTGAATAAATATAATAAGGCACATATAATCTTACTCTGATTTTGGTTGCGCTATCACTTATCAGCTTAGTGATTATTAACTTCTCCCAACCATCATCAACGCTCTTTGTTTCTGACGAGACAGTTGACACACCATCATCAATCATAATATAAGGAGGTGTGCAAGAGCCAGCGCCAATACTCCAGTTACCATTAACCCAAGCGCTTAAGGTCAGATATTTACCTTTAAAATCTTCATACCCAGCTATGTCTTGATACAAATAATGGGTACAGCTAGCGGCGCCCATTCTAAGTTGTTGAGCATAACTCCCAGTACGACCTTCAAGTCGACGAGGTTTGCTCGCAGAATTACAAATTGAAGTTGACCATCCGTCAGGTAGCGCATAATAAATACGTACGGTTTCGCCATTGCTTGGTGTTCCAGCATCCCAATTTTCTACATCTACATAATCAGAACCGTCGTCAACAACAGTAATCATTCCTTTTGAACCACCACTGGCTATGGCTATATATCCTGAAATGACGCTGGACAAAGTCCAGGCAGAGCCATCTGTTACTCTAGTTGATGTAAACGTAGTATTGACTGATGACAATGTAAGTGATGCGCCACAGCTAGTATAAGCCCCCTCCATGCCACCGTCATCAATAAGGTTGGGGAGGAGCTTTACAGAATCCCAATAGCCAATTTCAGTATCAATAACAGAACCACTGCCCAAATCAATGTCAGTAGAGGTGTCGCCAGCTTCAAAGCAAAAATCCACCTCTTTCCATGTTGAGGCAATAGCGCCTGCTTGTGTGGCTGTTACACCTAATGCCGCAGTAGCATCAACATCAACTAATTGACTTGCGCCGTTGACTGTAGAGGGACCATAAAACCAACCATTAAAATAATAATCCTCGCCTGCGACTGTGGTAATGCTTTGGCGAGCAAACGCCTGACTGGCGTCAGCGTTAGTGATTTTTAATGATTGGTTGTCGTATTTTATTGTTGTGGTATCTTTGGCCAGAGTTGTTGCTACATCGCCGACTTGCCACTCCCCTATTCCCCCGTTTTCCATTGACCCGTCTTGAATCAGGTTTTTGCTAACAAACGCTTCTTGTTCCCTAGGATTACCACCACCCGCAGTTAACAAAGCAATGGCATCTCCTGAAGCTGTCAAACCAGAAGACATATCAGAGTCTGTCATAGTGTAATATCCTCGAGAACCATTCAGTGTCCATGAACTTGCGGTATAATCCAAAGGATGCGTTGCTTGATACAAAATCTGCGCATCTGAGGGCTGTGTTCCACCTACCTGTATTCTAACGTCACGAATCTTACCATCAAAACTATATTGCGGATTACCTGCTCCATTATAACCTGTTCCAATCCTAGTAATAGCAGCATCAGATAAGTCACCATCATACCCTGATACATTTGCAGTTCCTGCGGCATAACCATTACAGAAAAAATAAGCTAAATCATCCCTATCTACTCTCACTGCTATGTGCTGCCACTTATCAGCTACAATACAAGCTTCTGAAGTAAACGCACCACCACCCGTATCAGTTTCATCATCAAGACGAATTCCAATTTTATCACCAGACATGTAAAAATAATAACCAGCACGATCTACCCAAGCATAAGGCAGACCTGATTGAAAAATAATATATGTACCAACCACTGCTGGATTTACCCACGCGGCAACATAGAAATCAACGCCATCGCCTGGCTTCATAGAGGCAGCGGCATTATAGAAATATTCAGGAGTAGAAGAATCTAGTTCAGCATGAACACCTATATTTTCAGTGGTTCCTGGGTCAGCGTCGGCGCAGTTGTCAACTGCAACGCTGGTGTCGCTTGGCGCGCCGTCCACACAACCCTCTACTTTGTAGCCCGTGCCGTCGTAAACTACGACGCGGTCGTTATCGCTGAAGGAGTTGTCTGCTCCGCTGGCGGTTGTCAGGGTGTCTTCGTTTGCTCCGTCTGCGATTGCGGACACGCTTTTGCCAGTATGCCAATATGTGGCTGTTGTGGAGTCGTCAGAGTAAGTCCCCATCCAAACCGTGTCTGGGGTGACGGTAAAGGTGTCGGTTGAGCCAGCCCCAGAATTATACAGAGCCGTGACTTCAGTGCTTGTCAGTGGCCGATTTAATATTCTGCCAGCAATTGTGCCGTTGAATTGATCAGCACCGTCTCTGCCAGAGCCAATATGAAAATCAGTATCTACTCCTTCTGCCTGTCCAGGGTCAGTGACATTACCAGCTATCCTTGAACCATCAACATATAAAGTTATATTATCGGTGCCATTGGTCACATTATTTTTATCCCACACTCCTATAATATGGTGCCAAACTCCTGCGTTCCAAGATGATATATCATAAGCCCCTACGTCAGCCCCAGAACTGTTGGCGTAATAAGAAAAATATAAATCATTAGTGCTAATATCTTTACGTATTTGAAAACGATTATTAGTGTCATGCCACCCTTGAGTTATATAATGCCTTAACCCATCATCCCCATCCCAATTAGGTCTGACCCAAAACTCCAAAGTGCCTTGGTTTGGATCAAAGTTTTCGTAGACAACATTAGTTCCATCGGGGGTGCTCTGGCTTCCACGGCTGTATTGTAAGTTGTCGCCACTTCCAGAGCCACTGCCGTCAGCGTCAGTAATTAGTACTCCTTTTTCTGCTGTGAGGTTTGCAGGGGTTAGGGCTCGGTAACCAAAAGCTTCTGTGAAGGTGGCTCCGCCATCGCCTGTAAGCTGGTTGTCAGCTGGCTCTCTGAAAAGCCAAGCCCTTTCACCGCCTATGGCAGAATACCATCTTGAGTTGGCGTAAGCTCTGAAGTTAGGCACTCCTTGAGCAATGTCTAATGAATATTGCTGGTCTTTTTTAATTAAGGAGGCAGAGGAGTCAAAGTTGTTGGGTCTTGCCCATGTTTCTATTGTTACTCCTTCTGTTGGATTGAGTGTTGAATCATTAATTATTGATAAATAATCATTGGTTCCGTCAAAGTAGAGGCATTTTCCTGTTTTGCAATAGGGTTCGTTTTTCCAAACAGCATTGATTATCGTGCCTGTGTTGGAGTTTGCGCTGGCATCATAAGCGCTTGTGCCATAGCCCTCGTCTAACCGCCACCAAGCAACCGGTTCGTTGCCGCGATTATTAACCGCTACGATCGTAAAAACTCCGGCACCGACAAAGAAGATGCCTAAGATAATTAAAAACAGAACTCGTTTGCTTAGTTTTTTAAACCAACAAATAGGTTTTTTTATTTTTAGCAACATAAGGGAAGAAAATTATACTAATTGTTCTAATTATACTAATTGTTCTAAATAATGACTAAGTCCCAAACCCCAAAAAATAAAATTAATTTTGGGTCATTGGTTATTGGGATTTGTTTAGAATAATTAGGTTAATTAGAATAATTCTATTAATTTGGTCATTGGGGCTTGGTCATTTCTTAGAATAATTAGAACAATTAGTATAATTAGAATAATTGTAAATCTTAGTTTGAATCCACAATCCACCAATTAAACTCAATATCCTCCCCCACCTCTTCTTCAACCGCTACGGTAAAGCCCTGGGCCAACCATTCCTTCCGATCTTGATCATAAACCTCTTCCTCGCGCTTTTCCGCAACAAACAGGACCTGGCCTTGAGTAGGCGACACGGGTGTAATATAGATTAAAGAGTCTGCGCTTATATTATCATTGTCGACCACAATCTCGGTGTCGCCCGCGGAGATTACAGCCACGCCTGTGATCGAATCCCTCTCTTCCTCCTCTCCTTCCACTTCCTCTACTGCCGGTTCTGTTGAAGTTCCTAAAACCAACAAGTCTCCTTCCACTTCCAAGTCTCCCCGGACCACAACCTTGCTTTCCCCTTCTTCATTCTCACCCGGATTTAGCTCTAAAACCCCGGACTCTGAATTAATCCTGCCGGAAAGCAGGTTAAGCTCACCAGCGATCGTCACATTGCCGTCTGGATCCAGAACAAAATTCTCACTGTTAATCTCAAGTCCGCTTGCCGCGTCCAAAACCAAATACTGATCGGGTGTGCCAATCACTACTTTCTCGTCCACAATCCTCGCAATCTGCTTTAATTCTCCTACTTCTGCTTCTAGTTCTTCAATCCTTGCTGTGTTCACTTGATTGGATTCCATCACAGTTAGGATAGAATCAGTTAAAATGCCAAGCTGACTGGTCAAACCAGAAAGAGCGTCCAGGCTGTCAACCAGAGTCTGCAAGGTCTCTTGCAAAGACTCTGGGTTCACCTCTTCAGATTCGGAGGTTGTGTCGCCATTATCTCCAAGGTCTGTTTCTGGAACAGTATCAGAACCTCCCTCTAAGTCGCCCACTCTCACCTCTAAATCATCAATCTGCGCTCCGTAATCCGCCAGTTCCTCGCCTAAACCATCAATCTCTAAATCTAATGCGGAAAAAGCCGGCATACTATCAGAAATAATCCCAGAAAGCTCCATAATCTGATCGTTAACCAATAACATTTCATCATCAAGTACAGAAAGCTGTCCCTGTTGTTCCTGGATCGCTCTGACGAGGACAGGAACCATGTTGTTGTACTGAATAGACCATAGGCCGGTCTCTTCATCCGGGGGTACTCTAACTACAGAGGGCAGGATCTGATACATCTCTTGGGCCAGTATCCCAGTGTTAATCGTGCTGGAATCAATGTCAAAGTCTGGCTTCCAGGTAAAGTCTACTACCTTCATCTCCAGGATGTCTTGGAGACCTCTCCCGGTTGTGCCAATCACATCCTTTTTTCTGGCATCAGAGGCCTCTGTGCTAATAATCTTATTGCCAATGTAGAGAGTGGTAGAATCTGATCCGTTAGTGGCGTCATCAATAAGATTAGGAGTAGTATCTACACCAATATGGACACCAGAAGTAGCAAGGATGTCTCCAGCTACAGTCAGTGTGTCTGCAATTGTAACAGAAGCATCAAACCAAGCAGAACCGTCTACTTCCAGGTCTCCTTCAATGTAGAGATCATCATCGGAAGCAAGGGAGTGGCCCATGTTTGTCGTGGTGTCTCCGATTACGTTGTAGGTTTGGGTGTCTGCTCCGCCAAAGGCGAAGGCAGAATCTCCCTGAACAGGGCCAGTAACATAAAAATTGTCACTAACAATAACTCTGCCCGATCCATTGGCTGATAGAGTCAAACCATAATTTTGGTTTGGATCACCAGCCTCAATATATAAAGAGCCGTTCGATTTAATATAGCTAGCATTGGCATTGGTCAAAATTAAATCATAGGATAAAGAAACATCGCCAGCGGCATTAAATGAAGTTGGTACATCGAATTGGGCAGTTACAGTATTAAAGTCATAAAGCGTAGTGGAACCTTCAATAAACTTGGCAAAGCTATGATCTCCCGTGCCTGTTGACGGCATTGTGATTTGCAATCCTGTAATATCATAGGATCCGGGGGTGAGATTGGTTAAAAGATCAATATCAGTGCCAATCACACTGCC
>SDBT01005397.1_pt1 | contig 21464 bp, 19 predicted proteins | sample 2277101 | NCBI WGS metagenome assembly SDBT01 (sample SAMN10404973, study PRJNA504765) | marine sediment metagenome | isolation source: marine sediment core GS10_PC15, 103 cmbsf | place: Arctic Ocean: Southern Knipovich Ridge | collected 2010
TTGGTTCTGCTGGAGAACGTGATGTTGGAAAGCGAGCTATGATGGGTAAGGTAGCGACAAAGTTTGCTGACGAAAGCATTTTTACTGCTGAGGACCCAAGAAGCGAAGACGTCGGCAAAATTATGAATCAAATGGCTGGAGGCGCGCTTAATGCTGGGGGTGTGGCTGACAGGACTTTTTGGAAAATTGCCGATAGAGCAACTGCGATAAATACTGCAATTGGTACTTTAGCTGGTAAGGACGATGTTGTCGGCATTTTTGGAAAAGGCCACGAGAAAAGCATGAATATTAGTGGAGTAGAGTATCCTTGGAGCGACGAAAAGATCGCAAGGAATGCATTAAAGTTGAGGTTAAAGAAATGATAGAAAATTTTGCTGCCGTTGTATTGGGTGCTGGAAAAGGTACGCGTTTGGCTGAGGGGCAGCCCTCACCAATGCCAAAAGTTTTGTACAAAATTGCTGGACGACCAATGATTAGCTATACCATCGGCCTTTTAAAAAAACTTGGTTTGGACGAAATAGTCATTGTGGTTGGGCATAAAGCAGAGGATGTAAAAAGGGAAGTTGGAACCGGTTTTAAATTTGCGATTCAGGAAAAAAGATTGGGGACTGGGCACGCTGCAAAGACTGGTCTATCACAAGTATCAGCCGGGAAAAACGAGATATTAGTTATCAACGGCGACGATTCGGCTTTTTATAAACTAGCAAGCTTGCAGAAAGTTTTAAATAAACATGTAGGGAAGGGTAATACTATAACGTTTGTTACTTTGGAGCTTGAGGATCCAACCGGGTTAGGTAGGGTAATAAGAAAGAACGGTGAAGTGGTGGATATCATCGAGGAAAAAGATGCGACGAGCGAGCAGAAAAAAATTAAAGAGGTTAACGACGGGGTTTATGCATTTAACCGCGTGTGGCTGGAAAAAAACTTATCCTTAATCAAAAAAAGTAAGGCTGGAGAATATTATTTAGTTGATCTTATTAGAATGGCTGTTGGGCAAGAGGAAAAAGTAAGAGCTTTTGTATTGGAAGATGCTAGCGAATGGCATGGTGTAAATACGCCACAAGAACTAGCCGAAGCGGATAGGTTGATGAAGGAAAGAATCAGCAATGCTGCGGAAAAATAAAAGAGGTATTTACTCCTTAACTTCTTTTTCGGACTTTAAAAATCTAATTTGTGCTTTTTCGACAGCAAGCTTTGGTAACATGAAGCCAAATCGCAATCTTGAAACAAGCGAGGTTGAGAAAAACAGAAGTAAGTTTTTTGACCGTTTGAGTTTAAAAAAGCCGAGTGTGGTTACCGCAGAGCAAGTTCACGGGGGTCGCGTCAGTATAGCTACAGAAAAGGATGCTGGGCGACAAATAAAAGGAGCTGATGGTTTAGCTACGAGAGAAAAAAACCTATTCTTGATGGTTTTTGTTGCCGATTGTTTACCGATTGTCGCTTATGATCCAAAAAAAGAAATTGTGGGGATTGCTCATGCGGGGTGGGAAGGTACAACGAAGAAAATCGCTAGCGACCTAATAGAGGTTTTTATTAAATTTGGATCGAATCCAAAGAATGTATTAGTAGGGCTAGGACCGGGAATTGAATTTTGTCATTACGAAGTTGGCAATGCTGTTGCTAACAAGTTCGCTCAAGCTGGTTTAGGCGAAGCGGTTTTGAAGAGTTTGTCTGGAAAGGTTCTGGTCGATTTAAAAAGCGCGAATATAAAGACACTGACTGAAGCTGGTGTGAATAAAAGTAATATTGATGCTAGTTTGAAGGTTTGTACGTATGAGACAGGGGATTTCTTCTCGTTTAGACGAGGAGATGGTGATAGCAGAATCGCTGCTGTAATTGGATTAAAAAATGGAAACTAAAAAAGCAAAAATACATTTTATGGGAGTAGGCGGTTCGGGTTGTTCCGCCGCTTTTGCTTTGGCCCGCCATTTAGGGTATCAAGTTACGGGTTGTGATAAAAAAAAGCAGTCGCCGTACCTAGAGAGAGATTTGGTAAAATTGGTTGAAACTGGGCACAATAAGTCTCATCTGGAAGACGTCGGTATTTTGGTTTATTCCCCGGCGGTGGTGGATTTGGATTCGGACAATGAGGAGTTGGTAGTAGCCCAAAGAACTGGTATAGAAACCATTCCTTGGGAGAAATTTGTAGCGAAATATCTTGCGAAGGAAAAGTTTGTCGTAGCAATTACTGGTACTCACGGGAAAAGTACGGTTACTGCAATGATTGCTGCAATCTTGGAGGAAGCCGGCTTTGATCCTTCTTGTTTGGTTGGCGCAGTGGTAAACAGTTGGGGGAGAAATTATCGGGTGGGTAAGTCGAAATACTTTGTTGTGGAAGCAGACGAGTACAAGGAAAGATTTCTAAGCTACAAGCCTGATGCGGCTGCTATCACAAACATAGAATTTGATCACCCAGAGTACTTCAAAGATTTCGACCAACTCAAAAAAGCTTTTGAAAAATTTACCATAAGGCTGAAAAAAAATTCTGTTCTGGTGGTAGGGCCAAATATTGGTTTGCGAAATCCAAGCGGCGCGACGAAAACTGTCGATAAACCTTTAAATTTGGATCTGAAGATGATTGGTAAGTTTAACAAAATGAATGCAGCGGTTGCTGCTAGCCTCGCAAGTAAGTTGGGAGTAAACGAGAATGTGATTAATAAGACCTTGGAACACTTCAAAGGAATAGCACGGCGGTTCGAATTTAAGGGGGAAGAAAAAGGAGTGTTGGTTTTTGATGATTATGCTCATCACCCAACAGCGTTGAAAGAGACTCTGCAAGCGGCTCGTGAAAAATTTCCAGATAAAAAAACATGGCTTGTGTTTCAACCGCATCTCTTTACTCGAACTAAGGTACTTTTTGATGAATTTGTTTCTGTTTTCGAGAAATTGCCAGCAGAAGAAGTGGTTTTAGTCGATGTCTTTGCTGCTAGAGAAAAAGATACGGGCGAGGTTAGTAGTGAGGATCTTGCAAAAGCAGTTAAATCTAAAAAAATAAAATACATTCCAGATTGGCGAGATGCTGCGACTTACGTTGTGGATAAGATATCGGTGGGTGATGTAGTGATTTCTATGGGAGCTGGGGATATATATAAATTTCCCGAAGTCTTCTTGAGTAAATTAAAAGGAAAAGGATGAGTCAAGAGCAGGTTGTAAATAAACTCGGATTTAATCGGGTAAAAATAAGCGAGCCAATGAAGGATCATACTTATATGAAAGTTGGTGGCCCTACCGATATATATTATCAGGCTCAAAATGCGAAAGAAGTTGAGGAAGCAGTTAAGGTAGCTATTGGAGAGGAAGTGCCCTATCTGGTTTTAGGTAACGGCGCAAACGTTTTGGTTTCTGCTAAAGGCGTGAGGGGATTAGTTATTATCAACAGTTCGAAAAATATCAAATTTCTACCACACGATTTTGTCGAAGCAGATTCTGGGGTAAATAATACGGATTTGATTCGGCAGTCGAAGGAGCGAGGTCTGATGGGAACGGAAAGATTATTGAAGGTTCCAGGGACAGTCGGTGGAGCTGTTTACATGAATGCGGGCGACACTGGCAGGAAAAGATTTTTTGAAGATTTGGTGGTTTGGGTTGAAGTAATAGATAAAGAAGGAGAAGTGAAAAAAATTGATAAAGAGGAGTGCGAGTTTGGGTATCGGAGTTCTAGATTTCAAAAAAGCGGCGAGATAATTTTGAAAGCGAAGTTGCAGCTAAAACAAGCTAATAAGGAGGAAATTGAAGAAGCAGCGAAAGATATTTTGGTGCGAAAGATGCATCAGCCTTCTGGCCCGAGCGTAGGTTCAACTTTTAAAAATCCCGAAGGTAATTACGCTGGTAGGTTAATAGAGGAATGTGGGCTAAAAGGGAAAATAATTGGAGGAGCAAAAATTAGCGAAAAACATGCAAACTTTATCATCAATGAAGGTAGCGCCACGGCTTCCGACGTAAAAGCATTAATTGATTTGATGAAAAAAAGTGTGAAAGAAAAATTCGGTATCGACCTTGTAGAAGAAGTTCGCTATGTAGGTGAGTGGTAAGTTAGAGGACTGACAGGGAGACTCCCTGTCAATACGTTTGACAATAATCTGTGGGTAAGACATAATTTAATTAATGCTTGAAGTTTCCGAGCGACAAGCACAACCAAAGCAACCTGCAGCTTCTTTGACACAGGCCGCACCAAAGAAAAGCATCTCTTGGAAGAAAGTAATTGTTAGTGTGGTAGTAATTGCTGTAGTTGCTGGAATTATTTCTGCACTTTTGTGGTACTTTGTTTGCAATCAAACCGAATCTACTACGGCAGAAACCACCAAAGTTTCCACCCCAGGTTCAAAACAAGCTACTCCTTCTGCTGAAAAAGGCGAAGCAGCTGATTGGAAAACTGATACTACAAATTTTATGGGCGTAAAGTTTAGTTTAAAGTATCCCCCTAAATTCACAGTGTATAGAAGTTATACTGCTGATGCTGTATTCACAACCGATGAAGGTAATAGGAAATTTTACGTTATTACCAATAGGAAGTCTCTTATAACAAACTGGAAAAATGGGGATGTTTCATTAAACGTTGGCATTGAGGATAACCCTCCTTCGCAAGAAGGTGTTAAGTTTAAGGATTCTATGTTCGCTGGATTAAATGCTAAGATGGGTACGTGGAGTAGTCAGGTAATAGGCGATTTAATGTACTATACAAATAATCAACCCGGTACCCCAGGAAAGTATTTTACATTTCACTGCAGCTTCAGCCCTGCGACAGATGACAGCCTAAAGAACATATGTGAGTTGATGGCCTTAACTTTCAAATTCTTGGATTAAATTTTCAATAAACTAAAAATTAAAGTTGAAATCTTTTACTCGCTAGCTTAAAATTGACGTTATGGCTAAATATATTATTGAGGGTGGTGTGCCCCTCAAAGGCAGCGTCAAAATTCCCGGTGCGAAAAATGCCGGGTTTAAATTAATGATCGCCTCACTTCTTTCTGATCAGATGTCAACACTGAGCAATGTTCCCTATATCCGAGACGTAGTTGCTGTTAAAAAAATAATCGAATCACTAGGGTCAAAAGTAGAATTTTCCGATGACACGTTGCAGATTTGCTGCAAACTAAGTAGCTGGAAAGTGCCCGAAGAACTGGGAGTGAAGTCGAGAGCAAGCTTTATGTATTTGCCGGTTCTTTTACATCGATTTAAGAAAGGCAAAGTGTACCTTCCGGTGGGAGATAGGATTGGAGCAAGACCGATCGATAGATTTTTGGAGGGGCTAGAAAAAATGGGGGCGAAAATAAAGATGGGCGATGGTGAAGTGGAGGCTTTTTCTCCGAATGGTCTGACAGGCTGCGATTATAGATTTGAAAAGAATTCTCACACTGGAACCGAAGCTCTTCTCATGGCTGCTTGTTTGGCCAAGGGAAAAACTAGGCTAGAAAACGCAGCAGCTGAGCCGGAAGTAAGTGAGTTAATCTCCTTTTTGAATAAAATGGGTGCAAAAATTAAACGTATAAAACCTCGCGAAATAGAAATCACCGGAGTAGCTTCTTTGAAAGGAACTATTTACAAGGTAATGCCTGATCGAAACGAGGCAGTAACATTTAGTTGTATGGCGCTTGGGACGAGGGGAGAAATTGAAATCGAGAACGTTAAAGTAGAAGACATTGGGGCTTTTGTAAAGCAAGTTAGGTCTGCAGATGGTGGAATTAAACCAAACAATAATAAACTTCGCGTGTTTTATAAAAGTACTTTGAAATCAACCAACATCCAAACTGCGCCTCACCCAGGGTTTATGACTGATTGGCAAAGTCAATGGATGGCTTTGATGACTCAAGCTGCGGGTGAGTCAATAATTCACGAGACAATTTTCGAAAACCGCTTTGGTAGCGTGCCGTATCTTGCAGACATGGGAGCGGAAATTGAACTTTTTAGCCCTGGTGTGAAGAACCCTAAAGAAACCTACGACTTTGAATGGAATGAGGAAACTGCAGGTTTACAGCACGCCGCAAAAGTGTTTGGTCCCAGGCAACTTCGTGGAAGTAAGCTTGCAGTAGGTGATATACGAGCTGGAGCGACTTTGGTATTTGCAGCTTTGATGGCTGAAGGAAAAAGTGAGATAGAAGGAATAGAACATATAGAGCGTGGCTACGAAAATCTCGAAGAGCGACTCGAGGCACTCGGCGCAAAAATCATGAGGGTGGAATAACTATGGCGTTGGAGCGGCTAGCTTGGTGTGAAATTTCAAAAAACGCTTTAGAACATAATCTTGCGCGGATCCAGAAATTTGTCGGTGGGAAAACGACTATTATGGCTGTGGTGAAAGCTAATGCTTACGGTCACGGGGCACTGGAAATTTCGAAAACAGCACTTGAAGCGGGAGCAAAGATGCTTGGAGTTTCCTCATTCGTTGAGGCAAAGCAGCTGCGTGAAGCCGGAATAAAAGCCCCTATTGTCATTCTTGGTTTTACGCCAGCAGAAAACTATCTTGACATGGTGAAATTTGATATCACAGTGACTATTCGTAGTCTTGATGTCGCTAGAGCTTTATCAACTGCAGCGAGAAGAGAGGACGAAATTGCTAAGGTTTGGATAAAAGTTGATACAGGAATGCACCGACTTGGTTTGAATCCGGCCGAGGTATTATTCTTCGTAAAAAAGGTTCAAAATTTGCCAAATCTTGCTCTGGCTGGAATTTTTACTCATTTTGCCGAGGCTGATAATTCTGATTTAGATTTTACAAAAAGGCAGGTTGGTTCATTTAGGAAATTGCTAAAGGAGTTGGAAGATGAGGGGATTAAAATACCTGTTACTTCGGCTGCTAATTCTGCCGCTGCCATGAAACTGCCAGAATCACACTTTGATTTAATACGGATCGGAATAGCAATGTATGGTCTAAAACCGAGCTTGGATTTTGACTATGGTTTGGATTTGGAGAGCGCGCTAGAATTTAAAACGGAAATCACGCAGATTACCGAAGTTAGCAAAGGTGAATCTGTCGGGTATGGGCGCGAATTTACTGCCAAAAGACCAACATTAGTCGCTACTTTGGCAGTAGGGTACGGTGATGGCTTTCGTCGAGGGCCGAAAAATTGGGTAGAAGTTTTGATTCGTGGTCAAAGAATACCATTGATTGGGCGAGTTTCGATGGATCAAGCCTCTGTAGACATTACCGATTTACGCGCAGATATACGAAGAGGCGAAGAGGTGGTGTTAATTGGTAAAAGCGGAAATGAAGAAATTAGTGCGGAAGAAGTTGCTGATAAGCTCGGTACAATCTCGTACGAAGTAGTGACGGCAATTTCTGCTCGAGTTCCAAGGGTTTACGTATGAAAAAAATTCGTGTTGGTGTAATTTTTGGCGGTAGAAGTGGTGAGCATGAGGTTTCAATAGTCTCAGCCCAATCCGTCATCAACGCAATCGACAAGAAAAAATATGAGGCTATTCCTATCTTCATAAACAAGAAGGGGCAGTGGCAGCTAGGGTTTGACGAGAAATTAATTAAAGGGAAAGGTGCCGGTCATGTTTACCTTCCACCAGATCCTACAAAAGGCGAGTTTGTTGCGGTAGATAAAACTAACAAAGCACCTGAAAAAATTGATGTTGCTTTTCCGGTGTTGCATGGTACTTTTGGCGAGGACGGCACAGTTCAAGGTCTTTTGGAACTCGCTGGAATCCCCTATGTTGGTGCAGGAGTTGCTGCTTCAGCTGTCGGTATGGATAAAATCTTGATGAAAAGAATCTTTGGTTCGGTTGGATTACCAGCGACAAAACATTTGGTATTTCTGCGGAAAGAAATCATTAATAGCGGAGCAAAAGTTATTTCAAAAATCGAAAAGGAGCTCAAATACCCTATCTTCACGAAACCAGCTAATTTAGGATCAAGTGTTGGTGTTTCTAAAGCAAAAAACAGGAAAGAATTAAAAGCAGGTCTTTCTTTTGCTTCTTCTTATGACCGAAAGGTTATTGTCGAACAAGGAATTGAAAAAGCTAGAGAAATAGAAGTTGCTATGCTTGGAAACGATGAGCCGAAAGCAAGTGTGTGTGGGGAGGTCGTGCCCTCGAAAGAATTTTATGACTATGAGGATAAGTATATATTAGGGAAAGCAAAACTCATAATTCCGGCTCCTCTACCAAAGAGGCTTACAAATACGATAAGAAATTTAGCGGTTAAAGCGTTTGAAGCAGGTGACTGCGCAGGAATGGCAAGAGTAGATTTCTTGATAGATCCAGTGACAGACAACGTCTATGTTGACGAGGTAAATACAATCCCGGGTTTTACTTCAATAAGTATGTATCCAAAACTTTGGGAGGCGACCGGAATAAAATATTCAGAATTAATCAACCAACTAATTGAGCTTGCGATTGAAAGGTATAATGATAAACGGTTAAACAAAACGGATTTTCCTTCCAAATTATTGAAATGAACGTTTTCAAGAACATTTTTCACAACTTGCGTCGAATCGCGGCTAAGTTTTGGTTGATTATCCATCCGAAGGTGGAAATCATAGGTATCACCGGTAGTTACGGTAAAACCAATACAACTGCGGCGATTTTTCATATATTGGCTCAAAAATTTAAAGTACTTTCCACTGATCTAAATCTGGATACTAGGTTTAATATTCCGATTACTGTTTTGAAACTTGGAGAGCATGAAAAGTTGGTTTTGGAGTACGGGATCGATCGGCTTGGGGAGATGAGTCACCACATCTTTGTTGCAAAACCGCGGGTTGTAGTTATCACTGGAATTACTCCTGTTCACGCGGATAAGGAACATCTTGGGTCGCTGCAAAACATCATCAAGGAAAAAAGCAAACTTGCAGCCGCTGTACCAAAGAATGGGTGGGTTTTGATCAATTGGGACGATCAGTTAGCTAGGCAAATCGCAGAAGCTGCGCGTGGTCAAGTGATTTTTTTCGGAAGAAACCGCTATCACTGTGAATTTTGGGCTTCTCATATAAAGACAAGTTTTAAAGGAACAAGCTTCAGACTTCATTTTCGAGGTTCTAGTCATTTAGTGAAAACTCCTTTGATTGGAAAGCATAGCGTTTCTATTGCCTTAGCAGCAGCAGTGGTTGGCAGCGTTTGTGGAATGAGATGGCGGGAAATTTTGGCTGGTTTGAAAGACCTTACTCCTCTTGACGGTCGAGGAAATATAGAGCCTGGTCCAAAGGGGAGCATACTGGTCAACGATGCGCGACGTGCTAGTCCTGCTTCTACAGTAGCTGGATTACAGCTTTTAGCTGATTTGACAGCAAAAAGAAGAATCGCAGTTCTTGGCGAAATGGGAGAACTTGGTGATTATGAAGAAGAAGGCCACCGCTCTGTTGGTCGTAAAGCAGCTCAAACCAAACCTGACTATTTAATTTGCGTAGGACCAGCAACAAAGTTTATCGCTGAGGAAGCGAAAAAAGGGATGAAAAAGGATAAAGTGGTTTGGGTAAAAGATGTTTTCGAAGCAGCCGGAGTTTTGAATGGTCTTTTGCGCGAAGGAGATTTGTGGTATCTAAAAGGGTCACTTCTCAAACATCTCGAGCGAATTACTCTTATTATCGAGGGTAAAGACGTCGACCCCGATGAAGTTGCCTCCAAACGCTACGAGGTTTACCGATAGTTTGCTTGCTTGATTACTAAGTGGTAAAATAGCTCTTTATGGCTAAGCTTCTTGGAATTTTATTAGTTTCTTTTGTGGTCACACTGGTGGCTGCTATTCCGTTTATCGATGCTTTGTATCGATTGAAATTTCAACGCCAACGTGAAGCACAAAAGGATATTTTTGGTCATTTCACATCGATTGTTAATCGACTCCACGGTTGGAAGGTTGGGACCCCAAATGCTGGTGGTATTTTAGTTATCCTTGTAACAATAATTTTCTCGGCCATTTTTTATAAAATTACTCTCTTTACAATAAATTGGACAGCACTCGTTTTGTACATTACTTTGATCGGTTTTGGAATTCTCGGGCTATATGACGATATTCGGAAATTTTACGGTTTTAAACTGGCAGGAGCTTGGGGACTAAGGATTCGTTACAAAGTTCTTCTTCAGTTAATCCTCTCATTCGTTATCGGTTACTTACTTTATACGAAAATGGGTTTGTCGTCTGTGCATGTTCCAGTGTTCGACATCAATGTCGAACTTGGTAACTTGTACATAATTTGGGCAGCGTTTGTAATTTTTGCTACCACCAACGCTGTAAATGTTACCGATGGTTTGGATGGTATGGCGGTCGGGTTAATTCTTTTTGCTTTGGCGGCATTTTGGTATTTGGCTAGTCAAACAAACCTTGGGGATGTAAGTTTGTTCATTGCAGCGACCATCGGTTCACTTCTCGCCTTTCTTTATTTCAATATTTACCCAGCGCGAGTTTGGCTTGGAGATACGGGGGCGCTTTCCCTAGGAGCAATGCTTGCGGTGGTGGCTTTGATGATAAATGCGTCGCTTGTTCTACCTTTTATCGGTATTGTGTTTGTGTTGGAAGCCGCAAGTTCCCTGCTACAAATGTTTACTAAAGGGGTTTTTGGAAAAAGAGTTTTCATTGCCGCACCGCTGCACCATCATTTTGAAGCTAAAGGTTGGGATGAAACAAAAGTCACCATGAGGTTTTGGCTTGCAGGAGCTATAGCGAGCTTTGTTGGTCTTTTCGCCGCTCTGTTGTAAAATCTTCTTATGAATTTCAAAGATAAAAAAATCGCCGTAATCGGCGCTGGTGTTGAAGGTGTATCTTCGGTAAAATACCTGATCAAAAAAAAAGCAGACGTTACGCTTTTTGATGAGAAAAGCGAGGATGCGTTTGATGCAAATGCGCTAAATGAAGCTAAAAACCTACCGGTCGAGTTAGTTTTTGGCGGAGACTACTTATCAAGCTTCGCTAAATTTGACTTCGTCTTGCGCTCTCCAGGAGTCAGACCAGATATACCCGTTTTGGTTGAGGCAAGGAGGAAGGGAAGTGTCGTAACTAGCCAAACTAAACTCTTTTTCGACATATGCCCGGCACCAATAATCGGGGTAACTGGAACGAAAGGTAAGGGAACAACAGCCACACTTATTTATGAAGTCTTAAAGGAGGCTGGGAAAAAAGTGTTTCTTGGTGGAAATATCGGCAAGCCACCGCTTGATTTCCTAGATAAAGTAACTAAGGATTCTTTGGTTGTTTTAGAGCTTTCTAGCTTTCAGCTTATAGATTGCGAAAAAAGCCCGCATATGGCGGTCGTACTAATGATTACGAGCGAGCACCAGGATTGGCACACAAGCGACAAAGAGTACGTGGTAGCGAAGAAGTCAATTGTGAGGTATCAAACCAAACAAGATTTTGTGGTAATCAACAATGATTTCACAACTGCAAAAAAACTAGGAGAAGCTTCAAAGGCGAAAAAATATTACTTCTCTACTAAAAATACAGTTGAACGTGGTGCTTATATTGACAAAAATTTTGTCGTTTCTGTAACCAATGGGTGGACTACCGTTGCCAATACCGGAGATATTCAAATTCCAGGCGAGCACAATTTACAAAACATTTGTGCAACAACCGCTGCTGGCGGGATTTTGGAAATCTCACCACAAGTTATTTCCAAAGTGGTGTCTTCCTTCAAAGGGCTTCCCCATCGTCTAGAGTTTGTCATAGAAATCGGTGGCGTGAAATTCTATGATGACTCAGCCTCAACCAATCCGGAAACTGCAATTGCGGCGATCCACTCATTCAAAAATCCAAAGATACTAATTCTTGGAGGATCGAGTAAGAATTCTGATTTTACGAAGCTGTCAGAAGAAATTGCCAAAAATAATGTTCGAGCGGTTATTCTAATTGGGGAGGAAGCAAAGTGGCTAAAGGCGGCTATTGAAAAGGCGGGTAAGTTTCATGGTGAGATAATTAAAGGTTTGGATAAGATGGAGGAAATCACTAGTAGAGCAAAAGAGATTTCGAAAACGGGCGACGTCGTTATCCTGTCCCCAGCCTGTGCGTCTTTTGGCATGTTTGGTAACTATCAGGAAAGAGGGGATCAGTTTAAAGAAGCAGTGAAAAGTTTAAAATAACTGCATGATCACTGTGAGTGCCGATCTTGAATCCGATGTTTAAATAGACTATAGTGTAATCTGGAATAATTTTTTATTTTTCATTTTAAATTTTTGATTCATAATAACCTGCCCTATGGTTAAATCAGTTAAGACTCAAATCCATCGTCCTGATTTTATTCTTCTCGGTACAGTAATCGCCCTTGTTCTCTTTGGATTACTTATGGTTTACAACGCCTCACCAGTATCCAGCCTGCGTGATTTTGGCGATCCGTTGCATTATATCCGACTTCAAGTTATATGGGCAGTCTTCGGTCTTTTTTTGGGATCGGTTGTGTTCTTTATTCCTTATTCGTTTTGGCAGCGGGTTTCACCGATTTTAATTTTATTAGCCGTTATTCTACTACTGGCAGTATTCATTCCTGAAATAGGCTCAAAGGTGTACGGTGCTCAGAGGTGGATTCGTTTTGGATTCATTGGAATTCAACCAGTTGAGTTTGCAAAATTGGCATACATAATTTATTTAGGGGCGGTTCTATCGAAAAAAGTTAGGTTTACCCCATTTTTATTTATCACGGGTCTTCTTGGGGCTATTGTGCTCGCTCAAAACAACATGGGTTCGATGCTGGTTATTGCAACTATTGGTCTATCAATGTACTTTGTGGCTGGAGGAGCTTTTTGGCACATAGCGGCCTTGCTTCCAATAATGGTAGCCGCCTCCGCTATTCTTGTTGTAGCTTTTCCGCACAGAAAAGCGCGGCTTCTTGCATTTTTGAACCCAAATATTGATACAGGAGGAATTTCCTACCACGTTAATCAGACTCTTATAGCTCTTGGATCTGGTGGTCTGCTTGGTGTGGGTTTGGGTGAATCCCGTCAAAAATACGGTTTTATCCCCGAAGTCACAACCGATTCTATTTTTGCAGTTATTGGTAATGAGCTGGGGTTTGTCGGAGCCTCAATTTTTATTTTTGCCTTTTTACTGATTGTTTTTCGGGGTTTTAAAATTGCTCTGAATGCGCCGGATAAATTTTCGTTTCTTGTTGCCGCCGGTGTGACCGTTTGGATTGGTGTTCAGACGTTTATTAACATCGCAGGATTGATTGCAGTTCTTCCCTTGACTGGAGTCCCGCTCCCATTCGTTTCTTACGGAGGAAGCTCACTTGTAGCGGTTATTCTTGCAACGGCAATTCTTTTAAATATTTCTCGGTATACGAAGGTGCGGGCACAAAAATAAAGCTTTTCAATTTGATCCGCAAAAAGACTTGGAGTATAATCTTTTTTCCATATGAAGGTAGTAATCTGCGGGGGGCATCTTACACCGGCTCTTGCGGTCATAAGTGAGTTACGAAAAAGAGATATTAAAGAAATTGTTTTTATTGGTAGGGCTAGAGCGACCGAAGGTGACCCTGCACCTAGTGCCGAATCGACAATTATCCCCAATTTAGGAATAAAGTTTTATCCAATAAGTGCAGGGAGGTTACAGAGAAGATTTACCAGGTACACGATTCCCAGTCTCTTGAGGGTGCCCCTGGGTGTTGCCGGTTCTCTTTTAATTTTGAGTCAGGAGCGTCCTGATTTAGTTATTTCATTTGGTAGCTACGTGGCACTGCCTGTTGTGTTTGCCGCTTGGGCTTTGGGTATTCCATCAATAACTCACGAGCAGACCGTCAAAAGTGGTTTGGCAAACAAGTGGATTACGAAATTTGCAAAGAAAGTTGCTCTTAGTTGGCCTGATTCGGAAGGCTATTTTCCAACTGACAAAAGTGTCGTAACTGGAATTCCAATCCGTAGCGAGATACTGAATATAAAGAAAAGGCGAACGGCCAACCCTGTTGTATTTATAACTGGAGGTAATCAAGGTGCCCACGCTATTAATGAAGCAATATTAGAAATAATCGAGCCGTTGCTAGAAAAATATGAAGTTGTTCATCAAACAGGCAGTTCTGAAGTATTTAAGGATTACGAAATGTTAAAAGCTAGGGTTTCAAGACTGCCGCGCAAATTACAAAACCGTTGCCACCTTGTCAAATGGTTGAATAGCCACGAGCTAGCAGAAACTTATGCAAAAGCATCTTTGGTAGTTGGGCGAAGTGGCGCAAATACAGTAAGTGAAATTGCCACTTTGGGATTACCAGCCTTATTTATTCCACTTCCATGGGCAGGAGACAAAGAGCAGGAAAAAAATGCGCAGATACTAGCAAAAGTTGGCGGAGCTTTGGTGCTGATGCAGGAAAGGCTGACCCCAAGAAGACTAATGGCCACAATTAACGCAATGATGCTAAAACGCGACCAATATAAGACTAACGCTAAAAAAGCTAAAGGACTGGTAAATCCAGATGCAGCTGGGCTTTTTGTTGACGAAGCTTTAAAAATTGCAAATAAGAATTAAAAACGATGAAGGTTAGGCGACCTCAAAAGGTTTTTGTTAGTGAGAAGACTCATTCAAGAGGTAAGAGATTAAGATTATTAGTCGAACTGGCAATTATAGGTTTAGTAATAGTTGGTACGGGTTTCACTTTATTTAGATTGGGTGATTTTTCCTACGATACATTTATAGATAGAGCAAAAGACCTACTTAGTCTGGAGAGAGAGGAAGTTTCAGAAGAGGTGGAGACTACATTCGAAGAAAAAATAAAGCAGGAAATTGATAAAAAAATATTAACTATTATAGCCATCGAAGAAACAAGCGAGGGCAACTACAAAGTCAAAACCCGTGATAAGGTGACAGTCTTTATCTCGGCCAGTAAAGACTTAGGGTTTCAGAGCGGGGCTTTACAAAAGCTTCTCTCCAAAGCTAAAATAGAGAAGAAGACCATAAATTTAGTAGATTTTAGGTTTGATAAACTGGTAGTTCGTTACAAGTGACTACGGCACTTGTGTTAATTTAATTTTTAAAGAAGGTGACGTGGCTAGAGAAAAAATATTAGTAGGTATAGATGTAGGCTCCTCAAAAATCGCGATTTTGATCGCGAATTCAAACGAAGACGAGTTGACAGTTATTGGCGTTTCCACTATTGCATCTAAAGGTATCCGTAAAGGGCAGATTGTAGATATTGACGAGGCAGTAAGTGCTATAGCGGAAGGATTGGAAGCAGCGGAACGGATGGCAGGAGTGAGCGCTTCTTCATGTTTTGTCAGTGTCGGAGGTGTTCACATATCCTCCATTAATTCTAGAGGTGTGGTGGCAGTTGCTGGTGGTGAAAATGAGATTAGTAGCGATGATGTGGATAGGGTAGTAGAGGCAGCTCAGGCTATTTCTACACCTTCATCTAGAGAAATTATCCATGTTATTCCTCGTGATTTCATCGTCGATTCCCAGGAAGGAATAAAGGATCCAGTGGGGATGACTGGGGTAAGGTTGGAAGTTGAGACCCACATCATTACTGGTGCCGCTACCTCCCTTCGTAACTTGGATAAGTGCATCCAACACGTTGGAATAGATGTTGAACAGCCGGTTTTTTCAGGGATTGCCAGTGCTGAAAGCACGCTAACTGACACAGAGAGAGAGCTTGGTGTAGCCTTAATTGATATTGGTGGAGGAACTACGAACGTGGCACTTTTTGTTGATGGTTCTATTGCCCACTCAGCCGTGATACCAATTGGCGGAAAAAATATCACGAATGATTTGGCGATTGGACTTCGTAGCTCACTTGAGGCAGCTGAAAAAATTAAAATAGCCTTGAGTGGGAAGGAAAAAAACGAGAGAAAAGAAAAGGAAAAAGAAGAGTCGAACGAAAAACAAAAGGGAGGCGAAATAGATATTACAAAGCTAGGAATTACTGAAGACGTTGGTACGGTATCCAAAAAAACTCTGACCGATGGGATTATTAAGCCAAGACTAACTGAAATATTTACTTTGGTGGGAATGGAGATAAAAAGAGCCGGATTTGCTGGTTTGCTTCCGGCGGGACTCGTAATTACAGGAGGAGCGGCTAATACAATTTCTTTGCCAAACGTTGGTAAGGATGTTCTACGTATGCCGGTACGTGTAGCCGAGCCAAAAGGTGTCAGTGGGTTGATTGATGAAATTTCGAATCCTGCGTACGCAACTTCTATTGGACTGCTTGCTTTTGGAGAGAAAATCGCAGTTTCGGCACCAAGAGTTGGTATTGGTTTGGGAAGAGGAAGGAATCTGGGAGATATTGCTAGAAAACTGACCGGCTGGGTACGTGGATTATTACCCTGAAAAGTGAATTGACAAGGTTTTTTATTTAAGGTAATCTAGAATAGTTAGACCTCTTTCTTCCTGTAGGGCAGGACTTATGTTGATAAAACCAGAAGTCAATAGATTTGCAAAGATAAAAGTTATTGGTATTGGTGGCGCTGGTGTTAATGCCCTCAATTCGATGATTTCCCTTCAACAAATCCAAGGAGTGGACTTTGTTGCAGTCAATACGGATGCCCAAGCACTTCTTACTTCTCAAGCCCCAGCCAAAGTCCAAATAGGTGAGCAGCTTACCAAAGGATTAGGTAGTGGCGGCGATCCTGACATTGGCCGAAAAGCGGCCGAGGAAAGTGCCGAAAAACTCCAAGAAATGGTCAAGAATGCTGATATGGTTTTTCTCACTGGCGGTATGGGTGGAGGTACGGGTACGGGAGCTGGCCCGATCATAGCTGATATCGCTAGAAAAAGCGGTGCTCTTACCGTGGCTGTTGTTACCAAGCCGTTTGCTTTTGAAGGGGCGCAAAGGCGCGTTACGGCAGAGGAGGGAGTTGAAGAACTTAAAGATAAAGTGGACACGATGATTGTCATTCCCAACCAAAGACTGCTTGATGTGGTTGATAAAAAAATGAGCCTTCTTGAAGCTTTCAAAGTAGCTGACTCAGTCCTTGGTCAGGGTGTGCAAGGAATTTCCGACATTATTGTTATTCCTGGGCTAATAAACGTTGATTTTGCAGACGTCCGTACTATTATGACTAGTGCAGGAAGTTCCTTGATGGGTATTGGATTTGGTTCGGGAGACAACAGAGCTTCCACAGCAGCAAAAGCAGCAATTGCTTCACCCCTGCTTGAAGTTTCAATCGAAGGAGCTAAAGGGATTCTATTCAACATCACTGGCGGCCCAGATATCTCAATGTTTGAAGTCGATGAAGCAGCAAAAATCATTTCTTCCGCGGCAGATGCTGACGCCAACATTATTTTCGGGGCATCAATTGATGAAGAGATGGTCGATCAGGTGAAAATTACCGTAATTGCTACTGGTTTTGCCGAAGACAAAGTCCGGGCAGTTGAAACCAAAGAGGCCCTCGAATCACTTCCGGAAATTGCTACTGCCGAGGAAGGCAGTGGTACTACTGAAGGTGAGACAGATGACGAATTCGACGTTCCTGCATTTATGCGACAGAGATAGTTTGACCCCTCACGTATCCCCTTGTATACTTTAATTAATGCCTGAAGTTTCACCGCAAACAAGTTTAGAAAACCAACTTGTACAACCCCAGTCTGCTTCTAATAAAAAAGGTTTAAGTTGGAATAAGATATTAGCGGTAGTTGTCATTCTGGTTGTTCTTACTGGAGGAGGAGCTGTTGGATATTATTATCGAGATTCATTGTTATCTTTAATTAATAAACAACCTGAAGAATCCTCTCAGCTGACTGTACCCAACCAAAAAATAACAAATATTGCTAGTGCACATAATGATTTTGGCTTCGATATACTTGGAGAATTACAAAATGAAGATAAGAATGAGAATATTTTCATATCACCTTCAAGCATCTCCTTAGCATTATCTATGACGTATAATGGGGCTGCAGGACAAACTAAAAGTGAAATGGCTAAGACCTTGAAATTGTCCAACTTTAGTGTCGAACAGGTAAACCAATCAAGTAAAAACCTCCTAGATCTTCTAGATGATCCTGATTCAAAAGTACAAGTTGACATCGCTAATTCTATTTGGGCTAGAAAGGGTGTTCTATTTAAACAAACCTTTTTAGATGTTAACCAAAAATATTATGGTGCGGAGGTTGCTAATCTTGATTTTTCCCGACAAGACGCAGTCGATATTATGAATAAATGGGTAAGTGATAATACTAAAGGTAAGATACCAACAATAATCGATGCACCGATTGATCCCCTAACCATTATGTTTCTCATTAACGCTATTTACTTTAATGGTACGTGGACATATGAGTTTGATAGTAAACTTACAAAGGAAAGAGAATTTACTTCTTTTGACGGTTCAAAAAACCAAAAGGAGATGATGCAGCAAACTAGAGAGGATTTTTCGTATTTCGAGACAGAAGATTTTCAGGCAGTTAAACTACCATATGGAGAAAAGAAACGCCTAGGGATGTATGTATTCTTACCTAAAAAAGATGCTAGTAAATTCTTTGAAGGATTAAGTAGTTCCAATTGGCGTTCGTGGTTGAGTAATTTTAAAACCAAAGAAGGTACTTTAATCTTACCGAAGTTTAAGATCGAGTACGAAAAGGTGTTAAACGATTTCCTAATAAGTCTCGGAATGAAAACTGCCTTCGAGAATGCAGATTTTTCAAAAATGGTTGCTGCCCATGATGTTTATATCAACAAAGTAAAACACAAGTCTTACATTGACGTAAATGAAGAGGGTACTGAAGCTGCTGCTGCAACAAGTGTAGAAGTAACGTATGGTATGGCAGAACCAGAAGAACAGGACACTTTTCATATGGAGGTAAACAAACCTTTCTTCTTTGCAATAGCTGATGAAGAGACAAATGAAATACTATTTATGGGTTTAGTGAAGAGTATTCCATAAGTGAGTACAGGAGTTCTAAAGAAAAAGACGTTCCTGCATTTATGCGACAAAGATAGTTTGACCCCTCCCATACCCCCTTGTATAATTTAGTTAATGCCTGAAGAAACTACCCCGTCGAAGAAAATTTCTTGGCTCAAGGTTATTTTGATAGGGGTGACCACTGCCCTAGTTGTAGTTTTAATTGGTGAAGGTTTATTCTGGTATTTTTATGTCAGAGAACCAACTGAATCCACATCAGTAACAACTACAAAACAAACAACCCCATCCGCAAAAAAAGCTACGCCATCTGCTGAGAAGGATGAGACAGCTGATTGGGAGCTGGTAAAAAACCAGCAAATCGGTGTTTCAATTAAACATTCATCAGATTGGGGGCTGACGAGGTGTTCAGGAAAAAACACCATTCAACTAATGACTATAGAAAAACTTTCATCTAGGCCTAAGGAGTTACACTGCCAATCTGATTTTCTACCAACTATTGTTATAGGTAGACATAAAAGCTATTCCTCAGCTGAGTTGGTTGATATTTGGGATGATAATAACGATAGTGGTTGGTTTAGTGATTATAGAAAAGAAGCTATAGTTATCGACCAGAAAGCAGGTACTAAAGTGTCTTACACTGCATCAAACAAAGCATTTGAACAACCAGAGGGTATGAAAATGGTTTATTATATATTTGATATTAAAGGTGGGGAAACAGTACAAATCTTGTACAGACAGTTCCCAGAAGATCCAGATCACATTGATACTTTCAATAAAATCTTGGAGACCCTCAAATTCCTAGATTAAAAGATACTTCATAGTAGGAGTTCTAAAGAGAAAAACGTTCCTGCATTTATGCGGCAGAGATAAGTTTGATTTAGAGGCTATTCAAGTTTGTAGAAGATATCCTGATTATTTTTTGGTTGCCAAGAGTGATTGTTGTCTAATATCTGTCCGTTCCCACCTATTAATCTTGTGTAAACATACATCTTTCCCGTGGTATCTACGTCTCCCGCCCAATATGCAATACCTGCCTGGGCTTTCTTATTAAAAGCCTCTATTATGAAAACATACCTACCTGCGTTTAGAGTGATGTCCTCCCCAAAACTTACGATAAACTCTTTTTCTTTATCTAAACTACTAGCGGGATAAGTAGCCGAAACCCGTACAACTCCTGTTTCGATATCTTTGTTATTTTTAAAATCCCTAAAGGTTATTTTCAATTTACTTCCTACCCCAAAACTGGATTTCAAAACTAAGTTAGAAATAGTCTTACTTTCATCTAGAGTAAAGGTTTGGGCGATTTTTTGCTGCTGCTGGGAGTAAGAATTATATTTAACTTGATAGTAATTAGTTTCAGCTGTAGGGTTGTTGATTGAATCCAGCTCTTTTTTAAGCGTGGCTGCCTCGGACGCAATTTTTTCTTTTTCTCCCGTTAGAGTAGATATTTTTTGTTTCTGTGATTGAATTTCCTTTTTGTTTTTATCATTTTCAGTAAGTAAATATACAAACCCGCCAATACTTGCAATTAAGGCAATAATTAAGATGATAATTACAAGTGTGAGCTGCTGTTTATTTAATTGGTTCGAATTATCCTCAGGCATTATAATTTATTATGCTACACGTTGATAAAGGTTGCAAGCTTGTTGCCTGATTTAGCTACGGTGGCTAAATTAGATTGCTATAACAGGAGTTCTGAAGAGAAAGACGTTCCAGCATTTATGTGATAGAGATAGGTTTGATTTTCCCACCCCTTCTCATTTATAATTTAGGAGATGCCAGAAGTATCTGCCCAGCCGCAACCAACTTCAGACAAAAAACCACTAAATTGGAAAAAAATCCTAGTTTTTATCGTGATTGGGGTAGTTATCATTGGTTTGGGAGTAGCGGGTTGGTATTTTTATTTAAATAACCAAGAGGAAAAGCTTCCGGATAGTGAAATTGGATTGCCAGAGAGCGGAAAAGTAAACTGCGACCATATAACGCTTAAATCAACCTGGCAAACCTATGAAAATAATTATTCGTATGGTTACACCTTGAAATATCCTCCAGACTGGCAAATTGTAGAAGAAGTACCTGGGGAAGGTAGAAATAAAGGAGGGCTTGTACGTTTTGCATCTAAAGGAAAAAAAGATCAAAAATATTCAGTTGTAATAGGCGCAGAGAAGTTTAGCACGTTGGAAACCTACAAAAATAACTTAACCAACAAGGAATCTCCCCCGTACGTACTTAAAGAAGATGAGACTATTCCTTTTGATTTCGATGAGGCCACAAGGTTTTCTGGCTACAGAACCGGAGAAGAAAACTATGAATATGTGTTTCACTGGATTCCTTATAAATATATTGGGTTAAATAGAAGCATGAAGGGGCCATCTGAGGATTCAAAGGCGAATGAAAATTGCGAGTATGCTGTGTATCAGACAATGCTCGGGTCATATAGGTTTGGGAACGAATATAAAAATAAAGAACTTGGCTTTGAATTTAGGTACCCGACGACATGGGAAATAAAAGAAGAGTATTTCTACGAAACAGCAGCAGGAAGTAAGGCGAAATTCCCAACAATTTTACTAGGTGAGGAGGGTAGCACCGAAACAAGCGATTACATAAATATTAGCCTTAGGCAGTCTGATTGTAGCTTCTTTTATCAACTTACACCAGAGGAAGAATACGTAAACGGAAGTAAGGTAAAAACCTTTACTGATCAGAATCTAGGAACATGTATTGAAGCTAGCGTGAAAGCAAAGGATAAGGACGGAAAGACT
>SDBT01005398.1_pt1 | contig 21460 bp, 16 predicted proteins | sample 2277101 | NCBI WGS metagenome assembly SDBT01 (sample SAMN10404973, study PRJNA504765) | marine sediment metagenome | isolation source: marine sediment core GS10_PC15, 103 cmbsf | place: Arctic Ocean: Southern Knipovich Ridge | collected 2010
AAACAGATTTTAATCGTAGCTGAAATGACCAAGGTTAATTATCCCGAACCGCTTGTGGAATGCCCCGATTTAATTTACTCGAAGGCATATAATAAAGCAGAAGATCTTAAATCCGGCTGGGAACTGGAATGTATTTACAATGCATTATTTAATGGTGAAGATTTTTCAGAAATGGCGAAAAAAATAGCGGCTGAAAAGAATGAGGTATTTTTAAAATCGCTCAGTGAAGAAAAAGCATCCGGGATTAATGTAAGCAAAGATTGTTATACCTTTCCCGAATGGGAATTTAATTCAGATTACAGTTATTGATGATAAGAAAGAAGGACTAATACATGATTCAATTCAGAGGATTAAAATTTGGAAAAGCATTCAGAATTATGATTACTGTTTGCCTTTATAGTTTTATTCTAGTCCAGCTTACCAGTTGCAGTGCACCTGTAGTTGAAAAAAAAATGAATGTATTATTTATTAGTGTGGATGACCTCCGGCCTGAAATAAACTGTTATCAATCATCTCAGATTATATCACCAAATATTGACAAACTGGCATCACAAGGACTACTCTTCAGCCGTGCCTATTGCCAGCAAGCGGTGTGCAGCCCATCACGAACATCCCTACTCACCGGCTATCGTCCCGAATCGGTCGGAGTCGTTGATCTGAATACACATTTCAGAGAAAACAAACCAGATGTCGTTACACTCCCCGAGCATTTTAAGAATAATGGTTATTACACCCGGTCATTTGGCAAGATCTTTCATCCAGGTCTGGATGATCCCCAATCCTGGTCTGATTCATCCTGGTGGTCCCGTTTTCCGGATAAGTATAATTATCGCGATCCGGAGATTGATGCGGAACTTAATAAAGCCCTTGATAAATTTAATACAGAATTTGAGGTGATTTCCCGAAATATGACCAGAGGGGAAAAATTGCAGGCCAGACGAAAAAAACCCCGTGGTCCATCATGGGCTGCCCCGAATGTTCCTGACACCATGCTTGCCGACGGTGAATGTGCTTCGGAAGTCATCAAGACATTGAGAAATCTAAAGGATGGCCCGTTTTTTCTAGCAGCAGGTTTTAGAAAACCGCACCTGCCTTTTGTCGCACCTAAAAAATATTACGATATGTATCCCAACGATTCAATAAAACTGGCAAACAATCCTCAATTACCTGAAAATGCACCGGAAGTAGCCGGGACCAACTGGGGCGAACTTAGAAAATATTCGGATATTCCTAAAGTAGGACAGGTATCTGATAAAAAGGCACGTGAGTTAACCCGGGCTTATTATGCCTGTGTATCCTATATCGATGCCCAGGTTGGGAGACTGCTCAATGAACTGGACCGGCTGAACCTGAGAGAAAAAACTGTGGTTATACTATGGGGTGACCATGGCTGGCATCTGCTTGAACATGGACTGTGGTGTAAACATACCAATTATGAAATTGCTACCAGAGTGCCCATGATGATCAGTGTTCCGGGGATGAAATCAAAAGGAGTGGTTACGGAGGCTCTTACTGAATTTGTTGATATTTATCCATCCCTGAGTGAGATATGCGGGCTGCCGCTCCCGGATCACCTGGAAGGAACCAGTTTTAAACCCCTCCTGGATAATCCAAATCTGGCCTGGAAAAAGGCTGCATTCAGTTTATATCCCAGAGAAGTAGCCGGGGTCGGTGATGTTATGGGGCGTACGATACGAACAGATCGCTATCGCTATGTCGAGTGGGCTAATGCAGATAAATCTTTTTTTAAAATAGAATTATATGATCACCAGACTGATCCGGATGAGAATCATAGTATTGCACTTAATCCGGAGAATGCAGATTTGGTAAAAGATCTGTCAAAAATGTTACATAACGGATGGCGGGGTGCACTTCCTAAAACGATTTCCCCAAATTAGTAGCAATACTTGAATGAAAAAATGAAATATATGTTTAATAAACGCCGAGTTCGCAGAGTACGCAAAGAAAAATAAGACATTAATAAGTACAGGATATCAAAGAAAAATTTTAATTATGCTGTTGAATTACTGTAGAGCTGTTATAAATCATATTAAAGGAATATAAGCTCTGCGGAACTCAGCGTTCTCGGCGTCTCTGCGTTTAGGAATAATCGTACCCAATTTGGGAGTGATTTAATGATAACTTTTAACCGGAACATCATAAAAGCTGCATTAATTATTGTATCTGGTCTGATATTATCATTATTATTTGTTAGTTGTGGAAAATCTCCCGAAAAGCAAAATATTCTGTTTATTGCCATAGATGATCAGAATGACTGGATCCAATGTTTTGGTGGCCATCCGCAGGTGAAAACACCCAATATTGACGAGCTGGCTGCCAGAGGGATCAGATTTACGAATGCACATTGCGCTGTACCAATTTGCGGACCTTCAAGAGCGTCCTTATTCACTGGCAGACAACCATGGAATACCGGAATTTATACGAATAGTGTCGAAGAATTAAAAGCGGTTGGTACCCGGTTTAAAACACTACTACAGGAATTAATCGAAAATGGTTATAATACATATGGAGCCGGTAAAGTTTTCCATGGGCCGATTAACCGTTATCCTGAAGGAATATTTACTGCGCACGGGCCCAAATACAATCAATTTCAACCACTGACATTTGAGGAAGCCCGCTATACGGATGAGGAATTCAATTCAGGTGTAGATAAAATTTATCTGACCCACACTGTAGACCGGGGCCCGGGACAACTTCAGGCCATTTTTCCACTAAATAAAATGCCGCGAGAAAGACGCCTGGGTTCAAGAAAAATAGAGTCTTTTGACTGGGGTCCTTTACCCGTATCGGATGAAGAAATGTCAGATTACCAGACAGCTGACTGGGTAATTGATAAATTAAATGAGAATCATGATAAACCTTTTTTTCTGGCCGCAGGATTTTATCGCCCGCATATTCCATTATATATTCCACAAAAATATTATGACATGTATCCCCCTGATAAAATACAGTTACCTGAATTTTTGAAGGATGATTTGGCTGATATCCCCGGTGTCGGGAAGGATTTTGCTCTGAAGGCCTATTCGGCAGGTTCGCATAAAAATGTTATTGACCACGATCAATGGCGTGAAGCGGTGGCCTGCTATCTGGCTTGCGTGACTTTTGTCGATGTACAGATCGGACGAATCATCGAAGCCTTGGAGAACAGTCCTTATCATGATAATACCACAATTGTGTTATGGGGTGATAATGGCTGGCATTTGGGGGAGAAGGAGCATTGGGGAAAGTTTGCCGGCTGGGAGGAATCAACCCGCGTGCCGCTGATCGTCGTACCGCCTAAAAACCGAGAGAATGAGTTTAAATTTGGCAGTGAATGCACTCAACCAACGAGTTTGATCGATCTTTATCCCACCATTCTGGATATGAATAATATTCCGGTCGAAAAAAACCTTGACGGGAATAGTTTGATTCCACTTTTGGAAAATCCGGAACAACAATACAGTGATTATGCTATTTCTACCTTTGGACGAGGTAACCATAGTGTTCGCACAAAAGAATGGCGATATACGCGATATTATGATGGCAGTGAGGAATTGTACGATTTAAATAAAGATCCAAATGAGTATAAAAACCTGGCTGGAGACAAAAGGTTTAGCAACATAATAGTTGAGTTAGGCAATAATATGCCTGTTTATAATGAAATAGATTATTTTGTGAGTAGGGGTTTTTGGAAAGCAGTGATACACAAGGACAGAAGTAAAACAGAATTATTCAATTTTCAGGACAATAAGGCTGTTCCCGAAGAAAAAAATGTCTATCATGAACACCCTGAGATTGTCAATAAAATGCTTGCTTATATTGCTGAAAACAATATTACCCAAAAATATCTCTCAATTCCGGAATAGTCGCAGACGTCGCCTGAAAAAATGAAAGAATATATTTGAAGAAAAATATAGAATATTGAATAAACGCAGAGATCGCTGAGAACGCAGAGAAAATTATAAAAACTCTGCGGAACTCAGCGTTCTTTACGCCTCTGCGTTAGATAAGACTTGAAAATTGACTATTAATTTTTACTTGGAGATCTTTAAATGAAATGTAAATTTAACTTCAAGCTTGTTTTGCTGATTGTTATTGGATTACTGATTATTATAATGCCTTTCGTAGGATGTGCTCAGAATGTTGAAAAACCGCGGCCTAATATATTGATTTATGTGGCAGATGATCAGTATATCTTAAGTGTCGGATGTTATGGGGCTGAACCAAGCCATACACCAAATATTGACAAATTGGCTGAACAGGGCCTTCGGTTCACAAATTGCTTTACACCCTCATCCATCTGTACACCCAACCGGGGTGTACTATTGTCGGGGATGTATCCTTTAAAAAATGGTGCTCATCCCAATCACTCCGGCTTTTATGATGGTGTTAAGTCATTGCCTAATTATATGAAGGAGATTGGTTACCGGGCCTGCATCGTTGGCAAAGACGGAATCCAGAAACCCAGCGATCTTTATGAATGGGAATTTCGCATTAAAAAATCGGAGGAGCAGGTACCGGGCGCCAATGAGCCAAAACATGACCGGCACAAAAAAAGTCGTTTTGATGAAATAGAAAAATTTGTCAGTTCTGATGATTCCCGCCCATTTTGTATATTTCACGCTGCCTCATTACCACATAGCCCTCTTCTGAACAAATTGCCGAATGGTTTGGAAGGATATGATGCCAATAATTACTATATGGATTTTGAACTGGGAAAATATATAGATCTACTAAAAACCTATAATATCGAAGACAATACCATTGTTATATATGTTAACGATAATGAAGCCCAGCTGGAAAGAACCAAAAACACCTTATACGATACCGGCATACATGTTCCTATGGTCATTCGCTGGCCGGACCGAATTAAACCTGGAACAACGACAAATACAATGGTGAGCACCCTTGATCTGTTGCCGACTCTATTGGAAATAACAGGTGGAGAAATTCCTGAAATATTAGATGGTAAAAGTATGAGTGGGGTATGGGATGGAAAAACAGATCAATTGCACGACAAACTCTTTTTTAGCTATTCAGGTGTCATAGTCAGCAAAAAGCGGCAGGAAACGCCGTTCCCGATCCGTGCTGTGCGAACGGACAGGTATAAATACATCCGGTACATTAATTATCAGGCCGGTCACCCCAAAAAAAATAAAAAAATATTTCCGGCAGAAGAATTCTTTGATCTGCAAAAAGATCCGGAAGAACAGAACAATCTGGCCGAATCACCTGAATATGCAAAAGTGAAAGACCAGTTAAGTCATGAGGTTGATCTCTGGATGAAGGCGATGAAGGACAAGGGTGTTGAAAGTGAAGAAGAAGCCTTAACTAGATATCCGGCAAAGCCGAATAAGAAGGAGAAAAAATGAATTCGTTTTTTGTGATAATAAAGAATCTAAAAACGTTTAGAGCTCTCAGCATTATTATATTTGTATTGTTCATTGGTACATCCCTGCAAGGTCAAGGAAATGAGACAAGCAGCAAAAAAAATGTATTATTTATTGCTATAGATGATCTCAGACCGCAATTGGGTTGTTATGGAAATGAGCAGATGCAGACTCCCAGCATCGATCGAATCGCTGATGAAGGATTATTATTTGACCGGGCTTATTGTCAGCAAGCGATATGCTCGCCTTCGCGAATCAGTCTGCTAACCGGGTTACGATGCGAAACAACTAAAATATATGGCTTAAAAATTTTAAAAAAGGATAAACTTCCTGATATTGTCAGCCTTCCCGCGCACTTTAAAAATAATGGTTATCATACTCTATCAATAGGCAAAATATATCATCATGCCCAGGATGATCCGGAAGCCTGGAGTAAACCACCATTCAGGGCGATGGAAGGTAGTGGATATATTACCGTGGAGGGAAAAGAAATAGTTGTCCTTAACCGGAAAACAAATCCTAATTCAGGGACCAAAGGCCCTGTAAGTGAAGCTGCGGATGTTCCCGATAACGGATACAGCGACGGAAAATTGGCTGATCGGGCAATTGAAGAGTTAAGAGCTATGAATGGTAAGCCCTTCTTTCTGGCCCTGGGATTCCGAAAGCCACATTTACCCTTCACAGCGCCCAAAAAATACTGGGATTTATATAATCCCCAGGAATTAAAACTAGCAGAAAATAAATTTTTTCCGGAGGGGGCAACACCCTATACCATGAATAATTTTGGTGAATTGCGTAATTATTATGAAATGCCCAGGGGAAAAGAGCGGGTGGATGACAAATTAGCCCGGCATCTGATTCATGGTTATTATGCCTGTGTTTCATTTATCGATGCGCAGATTGGCCGGGTAGTCGATGAGCTGGAGCGATTGGGACTGAAAGAAAATACGATTATTGTTTTATGGGGGGATCACGGCTGGAAACTGGGTGAGCATGACAGCTGGTGCAAACATACTAATTTTGAAATTGACTGTCGCGCGCCGTTAATTATCAGTGATCCGCAAATAACAAAAAATGGAAAACGTACCCGGGCACTGACTGAGTTTATCGATATCTATCCGACACTTTGTGAACTAACCGGTTTGCCAAAACCCGGTCACCTGGAAGGCTATAGTTTTAAACCACTGATGGAGAATCCGGATCTGGAATGGAAAAAAGCGGCTTTTAGTATCTGGGTACAAAAAAAATATCGTTATGATATGGATACGCAAATAATCGGATATGCTATGAAGACAGATCGCTATCGCTATATCGAATGGCGCCATACCAGTTCCGGCGAAGTCAAGGGACGGGAATTATATGACCATAAGACAGATCCGCAGGAGAATGTGAATGTGGTTGATAAAGCGGAATATGCCGAGGCGGTTAATAAACTGGAAAAATTAATTAGAAAAGATTACAAGGAAGCGCTTCCAGCTAGGTAGTGAAATGAATAAAATAACTAATATTTTTTTTCTGTTATCTACGTTAATATTAAGTCAATTTGCCTGTAACGGTACTGATCAGAGATTACCTTCTGAAAGACCAAATATCATTCTCATCATGGCGGATGATATGGGATATTCGGATCTTGGTTGTTATGGCTCAGAGATCTCAACACCGAATATTGATGGCCTGGCCACCGATGGTATCCGCTTTACAAACTTTTATAATGCCGGGCGGTGTTGTCCTACCCGGGCATCGCTATTGACCGGATTATATCCCCATCAGACCGGTGTCGGACACATGACCCGGGATTATGGTAAACCGGCCTACAGGGGAGATCTCAATCAGAATTGTGTGACCATTGCCGAAGTATTGAAATCTGCCGGTTACCGTACGGGCATCTCCGGAAAATGGCATCTGACAAAGCATACCGGGTATTGGGATGGATCAGAATATACTTCCAAACATAACTGGCCCCTGCAGCGTGGATTTGAGAAATTCTACGGCTTTATTCACGGATCCAGCAGTTATTTTGATCCGGTATTGGTTCGTGATAATGAACCGATTGACGGGTATGATGATACATTTTACTTAACCGATGCCATCAGTGATAATGCCATCAGTTTTTTAAAGGATTGGGAGAAGTCACCCGATCCCTTCTTTTTGTACGTCAGTTTCAACGCACCCCATTGGCCGATGCATGCTCTTCCTGAGGATATAGAGAAATATATTGCCAGGTATGAGGAGGGGTGGGAAAATATCCGGGAAAACAGATACCAGCGGATGATTGATATGGACATCACAGATGAGAATTGGGGATTACCATCTCTCGACCCGGAAAATAAGCCCTGGAAGAAGGTGAATCATAAAGAGTGGCAAATCCGCCGAATGGCTGTTTATGCGGCCATGATTGATCGGATGGATCAGGGAATTGGTCGTATTATCAACAAAATTTCAGATCAGAAGAAGATGAATAATACGATGATTTTATTCCTTTCTGATAATGGCGGCAGTCCGGAAACGGTTAAAAACCCTAAAAAGTTTTATGTACCGAAATTTACCAGGGCGGGAAAACCGGTCCAACGCGGAACAAATCCTGATATTATGCCAGGGCCGGCAACGACATTTCAAGGTGTTGGTATTGGCTGGGCCAATGCCAGCAACACGCCTTTCCGTTTATTCAAACGATGGGTGCATGAAGGGGGTATCGCCACACCGCTCATTATAAAGTGGCCTGCTGTGATAGAGAAAAAAACATCGATTACGGATCAAACGGGTCATATTATTGATATTATGGCCACCTGTCTGGATGCGGCCGGTGCGATCTATCCGGAGGATTTTCGGGGAAATAAAATAATACCTATGGAAGGAAAATCGCTCATACCCATCTTGCTGGGGGATCAGCGGGAAGGGCACGATGTACTTTACTGGGAACATGAAGGAAACCGGGCTGTTCTGAAGGATAATTTCAAACTGGTTTCCTATTTTAGCGAAAACCGGCAGGAAAAAGTTAGCAGGGGCGAACGAACAGGAAAATGGGAATTGTATAATCTAATAAATGACCGAACTGAGCTGTATGATCTGGTCGATGATCATCCTGAAATTGTGAAAGAATTAAAATCTTTTTATTCAGAATGGTCTGCCAATGTTGGTGTCATGCCCTGGGAAGAATTGCAGGAAATCAATACCAAATTAATCCAAAAAGCAAATAAGAACTGAATCACTTATAATATGAAATATTTAAATCTTTTTTTTCTTTATCTGTTTATTTCTGGAATAAATTTATTGGCAGCTGATCAAAAGCAGTTAATAATTCTGGATCAGGACCTGCTGATATATAGTAAACAAAAAATTTTCGAAAGCGATCATGAATATGTTGAAGCATTTAATAAATTATGCGCTCAGGCTGACAATGCTTTGCTGAAAGGCCCTTACTCTGTTGTATATAAAGAGACATTGCCACCCAGCGGTGATATCCATGATTATATGAGTCTGGGCCCATATTGGTGGCCCGATACGACAAAATCCGATGGATTACCTTATATAAGACGGGACGGAGTAGTTAATCCTGAGAGATATCTCTATGACGACGTATCACTTAAAAGTCTCGATACAGCCGTTACTTCCCTCTCTCTTGCATACTTTTATTCAGGAGAGGAAAAATATGCCCAGCACACAGCGCACTTGATCAGAGTTTGGTTTTTAAATGAAGAAACCTACATGAATCCGGATTTGAAATTTGGCCAGGCGATCAGGGGAAAAGTAGAAGGTCGTGGCATCGGTATAATTGATACGCGCGCATTCTTCAGAATTGCCGAATCAATTGAACTGATTAGTAACTCCAGTAGCTGGTCCAGGAAAGATCACGATGGTATGGTCGATTGGTTTAACCAATATATTGATTGGTTATTAAATAGTGATTATGGTGTAGATGAACGAGAACATAAGAATAATCACGGTACCTGGTATGATGTACTGGTAGCTTCATTGGCCATTTTTACCGGTAAAAATAATATGGCGGAGAAAATACTGGAAGCAGTTCCGGATGACCGGATAGCGATCCAAATTGATTCAGATGGAAAACAACCTTATGAACTCGATCGTACACGTTCCTATCACTATAGTATCATGAATCTTACCGGTCTTTTTTACTTAGCACTTATAGCTGAAAGAAGAGGTATAGACTTATGGTCCTATAAAACAGAAGATGGTCGTTCTCTTCGTAAAGCACTCGAGTATCTCATACCTTTTGCTAAAAAGGAAAAAAAATGGTCTTATCAGATGATTTATGGGTGGGAGAATGATATACAAACCATGGCATTTTTGTTAAGAATTGCAGCAATAAAATTTGGTAATCCCGTGTATGAGAAAATTATTAATGAATTGCCGGATATTAACAAAAACAGTCTGCAACTAAGATTGCTTTTTCCTGATAAATTATAATATGATGGATATTATGATGCGTATTTATAAGGTTTTAGACCTGTTTTTAATTTTGTGCTATGTACTTATACCGTTGAATCTCATCTCAGGTGAGGAATCGGGTAATTATACGGATTATAAAGTTCAAGAGTTTACCCACAAAGACTTGATGAAGTGGGAATCATCAGGCAAAGGAATTATTGCCAATGGATCGCACAAACAATTGATCATGTCTGAAACCGATAGTTCCAAGGGCATTATGATTATAAGTCCTGAAATTTATGGAAAAAGTGTTATTCTTTCATATGATGTGATGACCTTACGACCGGCTACGGTATTGATTGTTGAATTTTTGGCCCATAATAAGGAGAATTTTGATCTGGAATTACCTGATAATTATGATGGAAATGTAAATTATCTTTTTAAAAATGTGAATATGTATATGTTTGCCTTTCATAACGCAGCCCATAACAAACCGGGTCCGTTTATTCGCAAATATCCTGAGCCAGGTATGGAACCTCTAGTAAAAGCAAATATGCAATATCTGCAATCCGGAATCTATTATAATGTTGAACTAGGAAAAATCGATGAGAAATTGTTTTTGAAAATAGATGGAAAAACAGCGTTGGAGACTACTGATTCAAATCCTTTTCTTGGTGGCAAAGTAATCCTCAGGATCCGGGGTACTGCTCATGAGACAGCGTCGTGCCTGATAAGAAATGTTAAAATTTATTCCAGGGAGTAAATAAATGAAAGAAACATCCAGAAGAGAATTTATCAAGAAAACAGGATTATTGGTGGGTTCAGCAACAGCTTTACCTGCCTTTCCGGCAATAGGTTCCTTTGCTGAAAAATCGGGCTGGTTAGGGGATGATGTAGCAACAAGACCAAATATTCTTTTGATCACGACCGATACATCACGGTGTGATACGGTTAAGGCAATGGGCTACCCATTTGCCATATCGCCACATCTGGACAAATTGGCAAAACAGGGAATCATGTTTGAGAATGCACATACTGCCAGTCCGGTTTGCAGTCCGGCACGATGTAGTTTGTTAACCGGTGTTCATACACCAATCCATGGCTGTATTGAAAACGGTGTACAAAGAAGAACGGATCTGACCACTTTTCCTGATCTGTTAAAAGAACAGAATTATAAAACCATTATGGTGGGTAAAACACATTTCGGACCGATCCCCGATTCGTTTGATGTACAAAAGGTTTTAACCGGAGGGAAAAAAAACGATGCAGATGATCTTTATGCTGATTTTATTCGCAAACATGGTTATTCCCGTGTAATGAAAGCATATCCATCGTCATTGCCTGAAAATCTGCATATCGATTCATTTTTAGTGGATACAACCATTGGTGAAATTGAAAAAGCAAAGTCAGATCAAAGTGTACCCTTCTTTGCTTTTTGCTCAATCCCCAGCCCTCATCCTCCTCTCGATCCACCTGAAGAGTGGATTGATGCTTATAAAGATAAATCATTGCCTCCAATAAATTATACAGAAGGCGAATTTGAAAAATTGCCGCAGTATCTGAAAGATCATCTGGATTTAAAAGATCCAGGAAAATATGATATGGAAAAAATTGACCGGCAGCGGCGGCTATATTACAGCCTCGCTGCTTATTGTGATGCCCAGATTGGGCGGTTGATTGCATATCTCGATAAGACTGGATTAAGACAAAATACGCTGGTGATTTTTTCATCCGATCATGGTACAACCCTTTTTGATCATGGTTTTAAAAATAAGCATACGTATTATGACTCATCCTGGAGGGTTCCGCTTATCATGAGCATGCCCGGGACATTACCAGAAGGACAGAAACAGGACTTTGCTATCTGGAACGACATTACTGCAACAATTCTTGGTGCTGCGGGAACGAGCTGTGATACCATGCAAGGATTTGATTTATTTAAGCCCCTTTCTGAAAATAAACCTTCTCCCCGGAAATGTGCCGTATCAGTTCATCATCGCCAGTGCTCCCTGGCCACAAAAAAATGGAAAATTATTTACGACTATGATTATAACAGTGGACGATTGTTTGACCGGGTGAACGATCCACAGGAGCAACACAATCTTTATGATAATCCCGAATACAAAGATATTCAAAATGATCTTTTGCAGGCTTTACTGCAGTGGAACAGTGAACTGATCGACGTACAACGTCTAAAAGAAAATACCAGTGGTGGCGGCAGAGTTGCAAAACTAACTGCAAAATATACCAATGCCATGCGTGGTACAGATGCTGAACAAAGACTGAATGAAAGAGCAGAGAAAATTGATGACGAGTATTGAGTGATTCTTTAAAACGATAAGTAATTTTAAATATAATAAACAATGGGTGGAAACCCATTGGGAGTTTTATAGATGATTATACCAAAACTAATAAAAGTGGTTCTAACTGGGGCTCTATTTGTTACAATCTTTCATTCTGACAAATCCGTCTATTCAGACGAGTCAAAATTCTATGCAATAGAAAAAGAATCTTATACTGGTATAATTAAATCCACCATGGCTCGGCAGGTATATCTTCTCAATAATGATTGGTCATATAGCGAAAACCGAATTTCATCGATTAATGAAATGGAATCCAATCAGGTCTCCTGGCGAAAACTGGATTTACCACACACCTGGAATGGGTTTGATGCCACGGATAACAATCCCGGTTACCGGCGGGAAGAGAGCTGGTATATAAAGGATATAAATATTCCGGAGAAAATAGAAAACCGCGTTTTTATTCTAAATTTTGAAGGAGTAAATATATCCTGTGATATTTATGTCAATGGTCAAAAAGCAGGTTCTCATATCGGAGGGTATGTCGGATTTAAAGTTGATATAACACCCCATATCTATAAGGGGGCGACAAACAGGATTGCCGTACGTGTTGACAACAAGGTCGATAAGAATATTATACCTTCACAGAAATCTGATTTTTTTATTTTTGGTGGAATAACCAGGGATGTCTGGCTTGAAGTTCTGCCATCGACCTATATAGATTATGTACAGATTACAACACCACAGGTTTCAATAAAACAGGCAACCACAGAAGTACTGGTCAAGATTCTGAATACAGATAGGAAAGTGGATCAGTCTGAAATAAATCTGGTAATACATGATCTTAATGGAAAAATTGTTGCTGAGAAACAGGTCGAAAAAAAAATTGAGCAAGGTGAAAATTTATTTACTGTATCAATGCCACTAATAAAAAACCCCGTGCTCTGGTCCCCGGATCATCCAAATCTTTATGCGATGCAAATCTCCATAACAAATGAAAGTGGCAAAGATCTGATCGAGCAGAAATTTGGCTATCGCTGGTATCAGTTTGAAGAACATGGACCCTTTTTCCTCAATGGCAAACGGTTACTGTTACGGGGAACTCACCGTCACGAGGAATTTGCCGGCTATGGGAATGCAATGCCGGATAGTCTGCATCGCCGGGATATGGTCATGATAAAGGAAATGGGTGCGAATTTTGTGCGTCTTGCTCATTACCCGCAGGATCCGGAGGTCTATCGCGCCTGTGATGAACTGGGACTGCTGGTTTGGGATGAATTGCCCTGGTGTCGGGGGGGAGTAGGTGGACAAATCTGGAAGACCTATACAAAAAGGTTATTAGAAGAACAAATCAGGCAAAACAGCAATCATCCGAGCATTATCCTCTGGTCGCTAGGAAATGAAATGTACTGGGAACCGGATTTTCCCGGTGGCGGTAACATCGATTCTCTGCGGTCATTTTTGACCGAGTTGAACGATCTTGCCCACAATTTGGATCCGGGGCGGAAAACAGCCATCCGTAAATTTTATGACGGTGACGACATCGTTGATGTATTCTCACCATCTATCTGGGCCGGCTGGTATTCGGGGGTCTACAAAAGCTATGAATTGGGTATTACCAAAGCGAGAGATAAGTATAAGCGAATGTTTCATGCCGAATATGGGGGCGCAAGCCATGTAGGTCGCCATACAGAAAATCCGATTACCGGGGAGGGGATGATAAAAGAGGATGAATGGGCTGAAAAACCGAATATGATTGGCATAAAGAAAATATCCAGTTCAGGAGACTGGAGCGAAAATTATATTGTCGATCTTTTTGACTGGCATCTGCATGTCAGCGAACGGCTGGACTGGTTTACCGGATCCGCGCAGTGGGCCTTTAAAGATTTTGGCACGCCCCTTAGACCTGAAAACGCTATTCCCTATATCAATCAGAAAGGATTGGTAGATCGTTCCGGAAAACCAAAAGATGCCTACTATGTTTTTAAAAGTTACTGGACCACTGATCCAAAGTTTTGCTATATCGAATCTCCTACCTGGACAGAGCGAACCGGTAATCCTGGTGAAAAAAAAGAGCTGTGTGTCTATAGCAATTGTAAAAATGTCCGTTTGGTCATCAATGGAAAAAATCTGGAGATAAAAGAAAGAAATATTGCTGATTTCCCGGCATCCGGATTTCACTGGAATGTGGTTTTTAAAGATGGGGTGAACAAACTCATTGCTATCGGTTCTGCTGATGATAAAATAGAATCAAGAGATACACTTATAGTAAACTATTCTGCCACAAAAGCCGCCAAGCCAACTAAGATATTATTGTCTTCCATTCGGCTCAAGAGTGGAAATTATTTAATAGAGGCGTTAATGGTTGATGAAAATAATAATCGATGCCTTGATTATAATAAGCGTGTCTATTTTGATCATAATGGTGTGGGAAAATTAGTAAAATATTTCGGCACACCAACCGGAAGCGATATAATAGAATTTGCCAGTGGTCGTGCAGCCATTGAATTCATTCCAGAAGGAAAAGGAACGGCCATTATTGAAGCACGCAATCAGGATTTTAAAGGTAGTTATATAACGATTGACTATGAATAAATTAAATATTCAACCGGCAGGACGCAGAATAAAGAGGACCACGAATTACACGAATTTCCCACAAATTATCACGAATGTTATCGAAGTAAGGGCGGTTCGCGAACTGCCCCTACAAACTTGTAATTCGTTTTAGTTCGTGTAATTCGTGGTTAAAAACTTTTGAACGTTTATCGATTGAACTCGCGTGAAAATATTAAATAAAAAATACAGGAATTATTATGAAGAATCAGAACATGATAGTGTCCCTTTGTCTCATAATTATCATAGCTATTGCAATATCAGGATGTAAAAATGAAAATCCGGAAGGATTCGGACTCGGTGTGCTAACTCTAAAGGTCGATGTTGCAAGGATTGATAGCCTGGCAATCATTGAAAAAGCAGAAATGTTCTTAGACGATAAACCCATTACGGTCACTAATGACAGCTGTGAACGGAGTCGTGGTGGTAAAAATGATTTTTATTCTGAAGGAGATTATTGGTGGCCAAATCCTGAAAATCCCGATGGGCCCTATTACAACCGGGATGGCATGACCAATCCTGACAATTTTACGGCCCATCGCAAGGCAATGCGCCGGATGAGTATTCAGGTGGCAACCCTTACGGCTGCCTATAAGGTAACTGGTGAATCAAAATATGCCTCAACAGCCGCGGATCATTTACGGGCCTGGTTTGTCCATCAGGAAACACGAATGAATCCGCATATGCGTTTTGCCCAGGCAATTATGGGCGTGGTTTCCGGACGGGGAGTAGGGCTAATAGACGGTATTCATCTTGTAGAACCGGCCCGAGCAGTATCAATCCTCAAGAATTCGGACGAATTAACTTCCTCGGATATTCGTATAATCAAAGCATGGTATGCTGAATTTCTCCGGTGGATGACCACCCATGACTATGGTATAGATGAACGGGAGAGAAAAAATAATCATGGCACTTGCTGGGTGATGCAGGCTGCGGAATTTGCCCGGCTAACTGAAAATGAAGAAATGATGGCCTACTGCCGTGACAGATATAAAACAGTTTTATTACCAAATCAGATGTCGGAAGATGGAAGTTTTCATATGGAACTTAAACGAACCAAACCTTATGGATACTCCCTGTTTAATATTGATGCCATGGCCATGGTTTGCCATATCCTTTCTACCCCTGCGGATAATCTATGGCGATTTACGCTTCCCGAGGGACAGGGAATGGAAAAAGGTATGGCATATATTGCGCCCTATATTGCAGATAAATCCAGTTGGCCCTTACCACCGGATGTTATGTACTGGGACCAATGGCCTGTCAGACATCCCAGCCTTCTATTTGCGGGTGCAGCATATAATAAGAGGGATTACATAAAGATCTGGAAATCACTGCCGCGATGGCCGGACACCGAAGAAGGTCTTCGCAATTTTCCGATCAGGCAACCGGTTTTATGGATTAATTGATGTCATTAAAGAATCAAAATGTTGTAAGTGTACCACCTGCATTTCATATTATCGCCAAACCAATTGGTGCAATCTGTAATCTTGATTGTACTTATTGTTTTTACCTTGAAAAAGAACAGCTCTATCCCGATCAAACTGAATTTCGTATGTCTGATGATGTGCTTGAATCATTTATTCGTCAAAAAATTGAATATCATCAGGTGCCCCAGGTTTCATTTACCTGGCAGGGCGGAGAGCCAACCTTGCTAGGTATCGATTTTTTCCGAAAAGTTGTCAAATTGCAGCACAAATATGCGAACGGAAAAAAGATCGATAATGCTTTTCAAACCAATAGTATTCTTCTGGACGATGAATGGTGTAATTTTTTTGCTGAACATCATTTCCTGATTGGGTTATCAATTGACGGACCTGAAGAACTTCATGATGCGTATCGTGTAAATAAGGGAGGTAAACCGTCGTTTAAAAAGGTAATGCATGGAATTGAAGTTTTAAAAAAAAATGGTGTTGAGTTTAATACACTCACTGTTGTTCAGCGAGATAATTCATATAAGCCATTGGAAGTATACCGTTTTTTGAAGGAAATTGGAAGTGGTTTTATGCAGTTTATTCCCATTGTAGAAAGAATATCAGAAACCACTTTGGGATCTGAAGTTAATTTGATTCCTCCTGGTTATATGCAAGATGCACGGGTAACTAACTGGTCCGTTGAACCTCAACAATTTGGTAAATTTTTGAGCACTATATTCGATGAATGGGTAAGACAGGATGTAAGTGAATATTTTACACAATTATTTGACGTAACACTTGGTGCCTGGTTGGGACTAGAATCCTCAATTTGTGTGTTTCGTGAAACCTGTGGCCAGGCAATGGCCATCGAACACAATGGGGATCTGTACTCCTGTGATCATTATGTATACTCGGAATATAAACTGGGCAACATTATGAATGATCCACTCGGCTCATTAATCGGTTCTGAATTTCAATTAAAATTTGGACAAAATAAGTTGGTCAATCTGCCTCGGTATTGCCGTGAGTGCGAGGTACGTTTTGCCTGTAATGGTGAGTGTCCAAAGCATAGGTTTACAGAAACACCGGATGGTGAAACCGGTCTGAATTATCTATGCGCGGGATATAAAATTTTTTTTACTCATGTAGATCCCTACATGAAATTTATGGCAATTGAATTTAAAAATCAGAGACCGGCCAAAAATGTGATGGCCTGGGTAAAAGAAAAGGATCAAGGATTCCCTTCCTATAAACTCGGTCCTAATGACCCCTGTCCCTGTGAAAGTGGGAAAAAATTAAAAAAATGCTGCACGAAAATTCGATAAATTGTTTAAAAGGTTACTTGGCACTCTTTTAAATTTCCCTAATCATTTTATAAATAACTTCAATCCTCTCATTTAAGTGTAAGTCGTCAAAACCTATTTCCCGAAATCAACCTTCGATTAAATTTCCAAATATTATAACCCGGAAGAGGCCTGGCGTCATGGACTGGATGCGATCGCATCACAGATCATATTGAATACCTGTCACATAAACAGGATATTCCAATTCCTTCCTTAAATCAAATCCCCTTTAATTCCTCTTTCTATCCTATATTCCTGAGTTCTATTTCCATTCATCATTTAATACCGCATAGATCACATCATCTTCCCAACGGCCATCTATCCACACACTTTGTCTGAAATGGGCCTCTTTGCGCATTCCGATTTTTTCCAGCAGCGCTATGGATCCGGCATTCTTCGGATCGACAGAACCGGTGATTCTGTGCTTGTGTAGTGTATTGAATAAGTAATCAATTGCCGCTTTTACCGCCTCAGTAGCATACCTCTTCTTCACCACTAGGTTTCCAGAATTGGTAGCGGGTGACCTCCGGGTGAGAGCGTCTGCTTGAGCGCCGTGTTAGCCTTTTTTAGTTTAAAACCCCAGCAGCATATTTGATACCGTTGAGAATATGTTTCATAAACAACTGATTAGTCCAACATTCGTCAGTATGTCCTATCGCTGTGTAAAAGATCCGACCGCCATCATATTTATGACACCAGGCAATGGGGTGATTCTTCCCGTGTATTCCACCTTCGTAGGTAGATTCATCAACGTATAAAAGAACTGTTACATTTTTCGGAACAGCAATATAATTATACCATTCATCTATATGTAGCCAATTTTCGGGTAATCCCTGATTCACCCTATGCTCAGGAGCAGCATTAAGAAGTTTACCAGCCTGGATTTTCGGATGATTCTTAAATTGAGCACCTACAAGTTCTCTGAACCATTCCCAATTTTCTTCGGCCAGCATAGCAGCATGTACCATAGCAACGCCTCCACCTCTACGAATATATTTTTGAAAAGCAGACTGTTGCTTCTTGTCCATGACATTACCACGGGTATTTAAAAATATGATGGCAGCAAAACGCTGTAAATTCTGCTCTGAAAAAACATTGGAATCATCGGTAATTTCAACAATGAATTTTTCTTTTTGACCCAATTCCACAATAGATTCAGAAGCCGAGGCAGTTACTTTATGCTTTTTTTGGGGACTTTCAACTGCCGTAAAAATGAGCAGAGCAGGTGTTCTCTCTAAATGCATTTTTTTATCTGATTGTTGTGCAAAAATCCCTGCATTTATGATTAACAAAATTACTATCATCAAGTTTCTTATCATGACATTCTCCAGTCCTTAACTATTTCTCTTTAAGGCTAACTATGACTTATACTGTTTAGATTTATTTAATATCTATTTTAATCGGCTATCTCCTTCAGTATTTTATTTATCTCATCGCTGGGAAGCCATTTACCGCGTACCATCACCCCTGCAATTTCGCTAACATTAGCAATATTCTCAAGAGGATTTTCATTAACTAATATTAAATCTGCTTGTTTGCCAATAGTAACCGTTCCGACTTCATCAAGTTTATCCAGGCACTCGGCGGCATTTACAGTGCCTGATTTTAGCGCTTCGTATGGTGTTAATCCGGCATTCACCAGATGTTGGAACTCCTCATGAACAGACCAGCCGGGAAACACAAATGGATTTCCAGTATCAGTTCCCAGCAATAACTTTGCATTAGCATCCTGCAATGCTTTTATCATTTTATAATAAATTTCAGCCATCCGGGATGTATAATCTTTACCGGTATAAGTGATATTTTCATTCATTGCTTTTATGGATTTTTTAAGAAAGAATTTTTGCATCCATGACATATATTTCATTCCGGGATGCTTTTTCATTTCCTCGATTTTTTCAACAGGGATTATTTTTTGCCAGATTATAATCGTCGGGCAATTCCAGACACCTGACTTTTGCGTCTTCTTTGCATAATATTCAATCTTGTCTTCAGGTATAGTAAATGCAGCAGCATCAGGATCGATATATCCTGTTAAATGTTCGATTGAAATTTGACCGGATGTCAAAACACTATCGATCCCGATTGCCTTGGGGGAATGGCCTTTAACCGCAATGTTAAGTTTTCTGGCAGTGCTTATAATGGCATCATATGATTCTTTGTTTAAATTGTCATATACTTTAATAAAATCGTATCCACTTGCTTTTTGCTTTATAACTGCATCCTCTGCTTCTTTTGCAGTCATTATTTTCGACATGAAAGGTTGTGTTTTAGGATCACCTTCAAGAATAGTACCTGCTGAATAGATTGTTGGACCAAATAGTTCACCTGTATTAACTTTATTACGCAAATCCAGTTGGTTGGGAAATCCCATTAAACGAGGTAATCCTCTGTATCCCCACATATTTTGTACGCTGGTAACTCCATGAGCAATAAACAAAAAAAGATCATTTTCGTTATTAATATGAACATGCATATCTGATAGTCCAGGCATCAAGTATTTATTTTGTCCCTCAATTATTTTAATGGAATCAGGTATTTTCACTTCATTTTTGTTTCCGATTTTTTCTATTATTCCATTACGTATTAAAACTGTCTGATCCTCCATTATACGCAGGCTATCCATTGGAATTATATTGACACCAACAAATGCATATGAATTAGTTCTATTTTTTAATTCAGAAGATATCTTAACAATTGATGACATACTGCAGCCTCCAAAGAATATTACAAATGTTATAAAAGTATAGGCTGAAATCTTCATTTTAAAATTCCTTTTAAAGAAAAATTATAGAGATATTCTACCGGATTGATTTAATTTCGCCTTTTATTCGATCATCCATTCTTTAATCCATTTTTTTTCAATCAAATCTTTCAAAACAAACGGATCACCAGATATGAGTTTTTCCGCATCTTCAATACTATTTGCCTCAAATGTGATTAACCCCCCTGACCTGTCAGTAAAAGGCCCCCCCGAATATCCCTCTACATTGCTGCTTTTCCAGTATGAAACGTGTGATGGAACAACTTGTTGAATTTTATCAGGGTCATTTTTCATGAAATAAAAATATACATATTGTTTTTCCATTATATTTTCCTTTCTATGTATTATTTACTTCCAATATTAACTTGACCATTATTTCACTCATGATACATCTTGCAGTCGTTTGAGAATTTGAATTGTTTGTGATATTTCACTTTTTGCGAGCGGCTTTACCCAATTAATATTCCAGACATTAAACCTTTCCATCACTTGTTGCCAGATGATTTTGCCCTTGTTTGTCGCATTAAGAATCGTCACTCTTTTATCCTTAGGAGATATTAAAATTTCAATCAGATCAGAGCTCTTTAGTTTTTTTACGATTTTTGAAATGTTTGATTTTTCGTATAACAATTCTCCAACCAGCTGTTTCTGACTGATCTTACCCATAGTTATAATTTCATTTAGCACAACAAACTGTTGTTGAGTAAGTCCATACTCTCCGGCAATTCTGTCACCCATCCGGTGTAAATAAGCGCCCATTCTTAACAAATGTATAATAAAAACGGTTGCGTTCTCACTAATATTATTTGTGTCAGTCATTTTGATGCTCTCTCAGATTTTATTAGTTTCCATGTCAACTATTATTTTAAACAATACTTAATTTGCTATGATGTTCAACATATCGCAGCACAGGGCTGCAAATAAAGAAAAGAAGTCCACGGATTACACGAATTGACACGGAATTCATTTTAAAAATTATTATTATTTTAGTTTTAATCCGTGCAAATCAGTATAATTCGTGGATAAAAGTTTTTTAAAATTTTGCTAAAATAACAAAGTTTTTAGTGGTAATAGCATAATTGAGATTAATTAACAAAGATCACATCAGACTCTTTTCAGCACTTTATATTTTTTACTATTGACTTCATGGCTGAATTAAATTAATTATGTATACTCAATCATTTTGAATTTAAATGACGGAAGTAAAATGACTTGTCCGAATTGCAATTTTGAAAGTCCGGACCAA
>SDBT01005399.1_pt1 | contig 21459 bp, 31 predicted proteins | sample 2277101 | NCBI WGS metagenome assembly SDBT01 (sample SAMN10404973, study PRJNA504765) | marine sediment metagenome | isolation source: marine sediment core GS10_PC15, 103 cmbsf | place: Arctic Ocean: Southern Knipovich Ridge | collected 2010
ATTATCATTTATTTTAACTACATCTTTGGCTTCTCCAAAAACTATGTCGGGAATAAGATCCACTGTTGCTGAACCAGTAACAAATATAGTCCATGTTTGAAGATCTGGTAAACCTAATTCCCCGAAAAATCTTGCGTTAAAATTATCAAAAAATATCGAAATATTTGATTCAACTCCAACTAATTCAGCAATAGATTCCCACGTCCCATCAATAAGCTTTTCAATAATAGCATTTCCATTATCAGGATCAATACAAAATCTAAAACTGCCTTCTGTTGTCTTATTGCCTTTCAGATATATACATCCTATCGGATTGCCAGAAGTAATATCTATTTCGCCCGTACTTATCATAATACCGTCCTGCAGCCTTGAACTTGAATCAATTGGTCGTCTAATCCAGTCATTAAATCCCTTATTTCAATAACTAATCTTTCATTTTTAGATCCATCCAGTTCAATATCAGAACATCCATTTGCAAAAGTCCATCTTACAATAAGAGCGTCTGATCCTGCCCCACCAATAACCGGAGTATCAACACCTGCTAATAATGCCCAGTCATGATTTCTTTTTATGTTAAACCCAAGAGTATATTCTTTAATAATACCACCATCATTTTCGACATAAATTCTCATTCCATTTGTTAGCGTCAAAGCTCCATATTGCAAAGCATTATTAAAATTGGCGTCTAATACCTCTATATCCATTCTTTTTAAAATATATCTATCAGTATCAGGAGGTTGTATATAAAATTTAACAGGAGTACTTGAGCCATCAACATTCATTGAGGCGTTACCCGTTCCATCTCCGACTTCTGTTAATAACTGATAAACTGAATTTGCAGGATTTACATTCCCACCTGGTCCATTACCTTCAAAAATACTCATTTAAAGCTCCATTAAGATAACGGTTCAATCGCGACTTCGATTGCAGCGCCTTTACTATACATATAAAGATTCCCATCAAGTTTCTGAAATGTGTACACTGTTCCTGGATTTATTTTATTTCTGATAGACAAATCAGTTGGTATGGATACGGATTCAACAGCATAAGCATTATGTTGCTCCGGTATTTGAAATCTGACTGATACCGTTGACACTTCAGTCCATGTATTTTTCGGAATTGAAACCATTGATGTTGCCATATTCTCACCTCACTTAGATTGTCCAATCCTTATGAAGCAAAACCGCCCGGAGGCGGTATATTTATTAACTAAGCGGTGCGCCTTCAAACTCAATTTCAACCTGGCCGCTGGAAGAGTCTTCCCACTCAGGATCATTGATACATGTCATAAAAGTACCTGTAAGCGGTTTCTGTCCCGCTTCAGAATATACAACAGTATTTTTTCCGGGTGTTTGCTTCCATAGAATAAAAGCCGCTTCATTCTCAGTTGTAGTAAACATCTTAAATTTCATCATTGAAATTTTAGTTGTTGCGTCCTCTGTTACAATTGTTTCAACAGAGCCGCCGCCGACTGAAGCAGCGTCAACTTTCTGCTCACCCTTACCGAACTTATGCTTTATACTTTCAGGTACAATCGCATACGGGATATCATTTACTAATACTGTAGGATCGCTTCTTGTTCCCATTTATTTAACCTCCGACCGTAAAGGTCATTTGCCAGACCTGATCTATTTCTCTTGTTTGAGTTACAATAGGCATAAGCCCTGAACTTGATATTTGCCCCTGTGCTGCATCAACAGTTACAACCAGATTATCAGCAAATGTTTTTTCTGCTGCATCCCCTGCTTGAGCTAATACAAACTCAGAGCCTCCCAGTTCTTTAAATACTGCAAGGTATTTACCTTCAACACTTCCCTGGTTAGCCATAGCTCTACGGGCAACAAGTGCGCCATTTGTAAGCCTGAATTGTTTATATGAAGATTTTACAGATCGGAAATATATTTCCAGAATAAGCCAACCGGTTCTAATAAAGTTCAGAAACTTAAAACTTGTATCAGGATCACCGGCATCATTAAACTTATATGTTGATACAACTTCACCCATGATAACGCTGGACGCTGATTCGTTAACACCGATAATTGTGTATCCATCATCTTTAAGATTTTCCTGTTCCTGTTCATCAAACAAAAGATCAGGAGATACCGGAGAAGTTAAAGCAAGCGGAGTTGCATAATACCCGAGTGAAGCAGATCCAGACCCGCCAACCTGATCAAGTGCAGCCGATACAGCCACATACTGACTTATTGCTACCCCGTCAGTAAGTCGTAAACCCTCGATTGCTGCAAACTCAGCCACACGCCAGTCAGTAGGTTCTATGATCCCTGATACACTGGATATTGTCCGATTACCCATGAAAAACAGATTAAGACTATTAAGAGGCGTTCCACCGTTTACAACGGCTTTTATTTCTGCCTCTGTTCCATCAAGTCCGATATAACAAACACCATGAAGGAATTGATTATTGATAACGTTCCGGGCTTCAAGAAAAGTTTGCGGTTCTGTAAATGCAGTTTCCCACGGCCATAGAATTGTATGAAATCTGGTAGCTGCTACATTATCGAATATTCCTGTAGTTGTTGGATCGGTTGCACCGGATGTGAACTGGTCTCTTGATTCACCCTCATTGGTATTTACAACAATTCCGGCTGCAATATTTTCGTGTACGACTGTGTATTTATTTCCAATTGTTCCGAGGTCTGTAGCTGTCAAAGTTATCGTATCAGTTACAACAGCATTGGAAGCAGGGAATCTCGCTGGAAGTGCATCAAATCCGGCTTCAACTGCCAAGGCAACGTCATTTGCACTATCCCCGCTTGTAATCTGTATCGTAAAGCTAAAATCTTTTTCAGAGATCGGCTTTACTGTCATCAATTTATCTTCTGTTGCAGTACCAGTATACGCAAGTGCAAGGCTTGCAGCGGTACCTGCAGCAGGATCAAGAGCAATTACCCATATTGAAAATCGCTCCTTACAAACATTTCTTGTTTTTATAATCCGGTTTGTCAGATCACTATTAACGCCGAACAATGCTGTGACTTCAGCATTTGTGAGTGATTCTACATCCTGGTATGTCTGCCCGTCTACACCAGCCCCGCCAACTCCGATTTGACCATTTATCAAAATTCTAAATGGTTCGGCTGCTATGGCTGCTATGGCCGCAAGTAACTGTTGGGTTACTTTAGGTAGTGAAGTTGTTCCCATTACCTGCCTCCCTTATTTTCTAAAGTGTCCGGCTCCATTTTATTCTTTACCGGCTTCTGCATTTTCTCAAACTGTTTATTTTTTTTAATTTTTGCCTCTTTCTTTTTCTTTAAGAGTTCGTCTGTGAGTTCTTCCACACAACCGCCCTCATCGATCTTCCGGCGGACTTCACGAGAGTCAGGAAGTATATCACCTGGTTTTCGTTTCCCCCATGATTTCGTAACTATGTATTGTTTACTCATAACAACTCCTATTTATTCAATCATACAACCGTTTTACGATTTTATCAAGCTTCATCAAGAGGGATTTCTGATCCCTCCTGTTGTTCGTTGAATGATAATACAGAATCCCGGAAAGCATGAGACTCTATAAATTTCTGTAAAAATTGCTGATCTTGTGTAATTTCATAATTATATTCAAAGGTGTACATATGTGAATAGTATGTTTTTGTGTATGTATCGGGTTCATGATTTATTAAAACTGTCAAATAATTTGTATTGCCAAAATCATCAAATTTTATTCCGGAACATACAGCTAATAGTATCTGATAAATATCTTGCCAGGCTAATTGTGAAGCAACCGCCCCGCCTATATCGTTTTTAGTATCAAAATAGACATTAAGTGAAAAATTATTCATGTTAAGAGGCCTGGCTTCCGTAGCTGCTGAAAGTGTCATAATTGCATCTGATTTTAGATTACGGTCTTTAGAGACATTTGATTGACCCATGATTATATAAATCCAGTTTTTACCGGATCCTGCATCTTCATATAATTGTGAAGCCCTGTCCGCTGTAACACAGATTGATATATTAAAATCTTTGGCACGTTTTAAAGTCGGTACTATTTGAGGGGTGAAAGTCGGTTTATCTGTTAAATCTATTTCGTAAATATTAGCATCTGTTATCCGGTCGATTGTAAATAATCCGTTTATTCCAAGTTCGTATAGTTCCCGGAGTACTTCATTTCCGTTTAAAGTGGGTGATGTAGGATATTCAATTTCAAAAAGTGTTCTGGAAGGAACTGAAAGAAGGGTAAACTCATTATTTAATCCTGAATCGGTAAATCCTGCAAGCTCAATTGTTTCTGTATAATTTTCTGTCAGGTCATGAGGTTCGGCGGTCGTGAATCTTAGACTACCATCCCCGTTATCTACTACGGCTGTAATAGCATTGTCAATTTTACCATCGATTAAAACTACTTTATCACTTGCAGAAAGTCCATGTGCTGTATCTGTGATTTTTAAAACTTGTGGAGTACCGGCGACTATTTCACCTGTTACGGTTGCATTGCTTGAAAAACGATCTGTAAGCCTGGGTAGAAACTCCTGAAGATGATTAAGTATTGCTACTGGACTGTAGAATGTTGCCATGGGTGTAGTTTAATATGGTTTTCGGAAATAATCAACTTGAATAAAAGTGGGGGCGCACTGTGCACAGTAACACCCCCTATTTTTTTGGGTTTTTGCGGGAATCGGACTCGAACCGACGACCTCCAGGTTATGAGCCTAGCGAACTACCAACTGTTCTATCCCACGAATTAAATATAATCCATGTCTGGAATATTATCAATACAAATCCATCAAGTCCCGATATAAAAGCATTTCCATAGATTCAATCGTATTATCAAAATATTGACGCGGTTCCATCTTCCGAGTACCTACATTTAAAAACAGAGGATAAGGCGCACCTGTTTTGCTCCTGGTTCTATTGTATATCAATAATTCATTTACTCTTGTACGATATCCAAAACCCCGGGCAAGTCCACCGAATTGACTAACCGGAAATTCTCCGGGTGCCGATGACCTATTAGGCAATTGAGGATATTTTCGGCCTGTACCCCTTGCGTTTTTAATAGTGGAAATCAATCTAACTTTAACCTTTTTACCGTGAACCCTTAAAGCATCCCGGATATTATCCTCATGCAATCTGATTTGCTTCATGATTAAATCTTGAGTGTAATGTCTGCCAGGTTTAGCCACTGGCAGCCTCTAAATCTGCAAAACCGGTTTCTTTAAGTTTTATCTGTAAATATTTTTCCTGCTCTCCCCAATCTGTAACGCCGGTAAACTTAAAATACCTGTCACGGGTACGACTTATTTTTATAAAAAACTTATTCCGATCAAGTTCAAAAACAGTCTGATCAAATGGAATATAACATACATGTGTATTTCTTTCCGATGGGTTTATGCCTTCCATCCGGGGAGTATCCCTTACAGCTTCAAGAAATCCGGCAAAATCTACTACTGATGTAAATTCCGGTTTAGCTTGCGTTTCCTGTCCTGGATTCGTTTTTTGCATTTCCCGGCTAAGAATTTCTATAAAATCTTTCATCATACCGGCGCATAATATTTGTCGTGTGAATTGTGTTTTTATACATTTCATGAAGATAGTATAATGTATTTTAGGGGATAAAAAAAGCCCTTGTGTTAGAAGAGCTTTGAGTTAAGATTTAAATTTAGATTTTATTATTGCAGGTCGAGTCCATTCACGTGCAAATTTCATCCAGATAGGATCCCGGTAACCTGTTTTATCACGGTATAACATAGCCATTGGCATAAAACCGGCTAATAAAGTCTCATATAATCTGTCTTTTGCATTCTGGAATGTATCTTTTGGATATCCAATTAAAACGTATGCTCTTAATTTTCGATATCCAAAACCATATTTTTTTAATAATTTCCCTGCTTCAAATAATGGCCATTTATCTTCAGGAGTATCGTATGCAAAAAACATCTGGTCGGGATTTATTATTTTTAATTCTTTAACATGCCATTCTTTTAATATTGCAGCCTCTAAACCTCCTGTAAATGATGATTGTTTTTTCTGTTTCTTTAACATCTCGAAAACGGCCTTAATATGAACATCGGAACAGGCCAGTAAATTATCATCAAGAATATTCCAGCCTTCAGTTATAGGTAATTCTCTAATGGTTCCCTCACGTTTCCAGACAGAACAAAACCAACAACGATTACGACATCCCCGGGAAGTAATAACATATCCTTTTTTTAAATATTGTCCCGGTGTGAAATCTTCCCCTGGGGATCCTGTAGCAGGCCCGCCAATTTCTACAGGTGCAATAACTTTCCATTGTTTTTCTAATCGTTCAGCTTCTTTTAAATCCCATTCAAAAGTAACAGATATATTTATTTTATCAGCTTCAGGTGGAAACAATAAAGGAGGATCCCCAATATATGATAATTTATCTTTCGGTGTTGCTGTAGTTTCTCTGGGAAAAACTTTTACAATCACCCTCCAACCTTTTCAACACGCCTGACAAAATCACACAGTCGGATAGTAGCAGTTCTTAAAAATACAATATGCTTTTTTTCAACAAAATCTTTTAATATAATTGTTAATCTGTACATAATCACCTCTCTTTACCAATCTAACACCTATTATATACACTTTTTGGTGTATGTCAATAGAATAAATAATTATTTTAGTTGTTGACAGTGATATGTTATGGTAGTAGTATTAGGGGAGATTAAAGAGGGGGGAAAGGGAATGAAACATATCTGTTTATTTTCAGGCGGTGCAGGTTCAGCTTATATGAGTTATCTAGTAGCTCAAAAACACCCACAGAATACGATATTATTATTTAATAATCCAAGAGCTGAATCCAAAGATGCTGACAGATTCAGAAATCAAGTAGCTAATTATATTGGATTACCGATTACTGATAAGTCAGATGGTCGGGATCTATGGGAATTGATAGACGATAATAAATGTTTACCTTCTTCTTTTATTCCATTTTGCAGCAGAATATTGAAACAAGAGCCAGCAGAAAAATATTATAAATCATTGACTGAAGATTTTGTTTTATATATTGGTTATGATATTACAGAGGGCAGACGGATACAAAGGCAAACTGCAAGAATTGAACACGCTGGAAGGATAGTCAAATATCCTCTAATGGAAAACGGCCTAAGTAGTGATAATGTCAAGAAAATAATAAAAGATGAATGGAAAATTTGTCTACCTGAACCATACAAATATCTTAGACACAATAATTGTATACCTTGTTTTAAAGGGGGTGTTGGACATTTTAAAAGAGTATGGAAATATTATCCGGAAGAGTTCCAGAAGGCTATTGATAAAGAGATTCAAACAGGTCATACAGTATTTAAAGAAAAATCATTAACTGAATATGCTATAGAATGGCAGACCGATCTTAATAATAATATTGATTTATTTTCCGATGAAGAGCTTGATGATAATATTCCCTGTATGTGTGCTTTATAAAACCTAACATAAAACAGTACGAGCAATCGAATACTGATCAAGAATCCCTTTAGCTGCACACGGCACTGGATAACCGTTCAAACTACAACCTCTATCATCACAATCACCCCGATTAGTATAATATGAAGCAATTATCATAAGCATTGCAGTTTTTAAAGCTGGTGGAATATCTGTTACCGGATCATCGTCAATAGTAAATCCTGCAGTAAATGTCACCTTAATTTTATACGCATTAAAACGGGTATCATACGGAATAGTTTCTTTAGTATAAATCGAAGCCCAATCACGCTGTTCTGATTTTTCAGTTACATTCTCATACAGTCCGGCGGCGGTCATAACTCCCCGGTCAAACTCAACATATAATTGTGTAGCTTCATCCAGGTACTCAATTTTGGTAATATCAGAAAGTGCAATAATAGGCGCACGGTTTAAAATCAGCTTTAATTTATTAGCCCAAAAATAACCCCAATAGGTATAATCAAGTAAAAAATTAGCCTCATATACAGTCCGCTGTAATCGTAACCATGTATAATTCTGTACAACATCGGTGACAGTTTTTATAAGTGCCTCAATAAGAGTAGTATTTTTCGTTATAATTCCAGCAGGAAGATTTAACCATAGGCCAACTTCAGCAGGTGTTAATATTGGAGTATCTTCAAATGATATTCGTTTACTGATTGTTGGTTTTATTGAATAATGCATGGTTATCCTTATTAAAAAAATAACCGCCCGTTATGAGCGGTTATTATATTTTAATCGTCTGATTTCCTTAACTCAATTTCGGCTTTTATAGCTTCCAGTTTTTCAGCCTTATTTTTAGCCTCACTCAAATCAATAACCGGAATCTGATCGGCTGCGAACTTATCAAGTTCAGCAACGGTCATTTTCTCAATGTCAGTTTCCGCTTCTTTTTCCGGTTCTTTATATACATGAGCTTTTTTCACTCTCACATAATCAGTACCGTTTGCCTCATCAACCTTGAAAACCGTTTCAGCTTTTACATGATCTTCAGTGACTTCCATCACTTTAAAATCATTTTTATACTGTCCGGCTTTATCAAATATTAACTTCATTTAAAGTCTCCCTTAAGTACGTTTAGGCGGTGTAGTTTCGGCGTCTGCTGTCTTTCCAGGATTGATAATATTTGCATCAGCAACAACAGAAGATTCCTTGACCTGTGGTTTAATTACAGAGTCCTGAAGCAGTCCGGCCATAATATCAGCGGCAATTGAGACAGTACCCGTACAGGTAATAACCATTCTGGTATATCGCTCTTTTGCTACAGTCCCGACATGAATCAGTTTTGCACCAGCTCCGGTTAACGGGAAAGATCCAGGATAGAAAAGATTTTCACCAGAAGGTACGGCTGTCCATACTGAATTATCGGGTGAATCCTCAAAACTTATTGCAGAAACTTCACCGGTTGTAATTGTGAGACTTACGGGAATTGTAAGGCTTCTATAATTTTTAGTATCAATGCTGACACCGTTATTAGCCCCAAGGCTTAACGCTCCGGCAGCAAAGGCCGAAACGGGTTTACTACATGAAAACTGTTCTTTAATCATTTAAATATTCTCCTTAAAATTAAAGTATTGCCCTGAATAATCTCAGGGCTAAATATATTTAAGCAATCTTTTTAAGCCTTACAGCTGCTTCATGAATCTTAGGCTTACCATAAGACCATTTATGCATGGTGAAATTGACAGCTGCTTCCTTTGCTTCAGTGTACTGATCCCTGATCATGGTTATGTCAGTCCTATCAACAATCTGATAAAACCGGCTCATATCAGCAAGAAGAATTGGAAACCCATTATTAACAGTAACATCATCGAACTCGATGAAATCAGCGGAATATCTTACACCGGCAATTGTTGCGGGTGCGCCGCTTGCACCATCACCGAAAGGAGGATTCCAGAGATAACGATCAGTCGTATCTTTCAGAGTCATCAAATAAGCAAGGGTTCGGCGGTTAAACATAAACATAGGATTATACCCACGTTTAAGTTCTCCAATCAACAGACGCAAATCATCCATTTCAAGCGTATTTGTAGCTGTATCCTGTTCGGGTACATTTTCATCTGTAGTAAAACCCTGTGAACCCTTCACACCATCACCATCAACAAATTCCTGACCTTCAAGAAGTGCGAATGCTTCAGCATTATCAGCAATAAGCTCTGTTACCATATCAATGGCACTGAATAAAAGCTGATCTGCAGATATCGGAATTGTATTTGTCATTCGGAGGGGATTCCACTGCTGTTCAGCATATTTTGAAGCTGATTCCCCACCGGCTCTAAGTTCTCCGGCACGTAATGCAACTGGAATACCGACTCGGAGCCATTCAGTATAAGTTTTTGCACTTGTATTTTTAATCCTGGCAAAATTACGAATAGGCCCCATTTCAACAATAAGCCTGTTCAGCTCTGTTGAAATTTCAGGTGCCATTAAGTAACCGCCAAGCTCCCCGATATCAGACCGGAGTACTCCGGCATCTGCTTTAACACTCAGTTTGCTGATTGATTGCATCATAGCTTTAACATTCTGATTCTCAGGTTCAGCATATTTCTGTTTTGCCATATTAGAGAAAACCTTGACGGCTTTTGCTCTAAACTCTTCCCCTTCCATAGCTCCAGTATACTCGCCTTTCAGCATCATCCCGAAAACTTCAAAAGCATCATTTTTAGCCTGTTCAGGATCTACAACACCGCCAGTATTGCCTCTTTCAAAAAGCATCTCAAGGTGTTTAACCTTTTCGGAATTTTCTTCAGCAGTCTTTTTTGTAAGCTCGTATTCTTTTACAAGCTCTTCGTTTTTCTCGACAAAATCAGTAAGATCTTTTTCAGATTTCTCCATAAAAGTTTTATACTCTACAGATTCCTTGCCATAAGTATCAACAACTCCCTGCATCTTTTTGACAAGCTGTGCAAATTCTACAGCTTCCTCTTTCGTCATATTTTCGGGCATATTACATATCTCCTATTTAATTATTTAACTCTTTCAACACTGCCATTAAATCATTGTCGTTGCTCTGAACCGAACCCCCGGGGGAACCAAGCTCTTTAACAATAAGATTTTTTACAGAATTTGAAAGTATAACTTCGCTATTAAAAATAGCTGTTAAGTCCTGTTTTTTCAATGCTTCATAGGTTTTATGATCTATGAAAACATTATTTTCCTGGAATGGAATTTCCTGGCCCATCTTAGCATAGATTTTATTTATAAAATCCTTTGCCTCTGAATTATCGGATTTGCTGGCAATAAAACCGGCTGTTGCTGCATAAATAGCACCGGGAATTATTTTAAGATCACCCTTGATAAAATCTACATAGGGCACCTGTGATTTTTCACCGTTCTGAATAAGAAAACATTTTTCATAGTTTTCTGATTCAAGGGTTAATTTTTCTTTAAGTGATACCATAGAAACAACGGCGTTAAAATCTGTTTTATCGTCTGCAAGGGGATATTCTTTGAAAGAAAGTTCTGAAAAATCATCATAGCCGAAACTTTTTATATACTCTTTAGCCGCTGTAATCCTGGCATTATCATTTGCTGGAAAAGTAACAAGAGAAACTTCTCTCAAGTCAAGTTCAAGAAGCCTGTTAACCCTGGCTACTTCATCCCATTCTTCCTTGATAGTTCGGTATCCAATTGATAAACCGGTAACAGATCCTATTTCAACCTGCGGCATTACCCGTCCGGAAACAAAAGTATCTTTCTTAGGAAGTCTTATTTTAACTGCAAGTCCGGCGGTCTGGTCTGTCATTTCGCCTTTTCCGATTGGTTCATTGCGGTTATGCTGCCATAAAATAGGCCGTCCATGTCCATCTTTAATCAAGCTTGTAGTAAATGAACCCGGTTCAACTATATCCCTAAATGAATCTACATTCCCATAGGGAGAAGCTAATCCCTCTACAATAAAATTATCTGGATCCGCTTTAGTATCAATTGCTTTAATCTCAAATGGACAGATTATAAAAGGTGCATGTTTTCTTTTAGGCATTCTAAAACTCCCTATATAAAAATAATCATAAACCTACAATGTGAATATGTCAAGTTTCTGATTTGATAGGCATCCATTCAAGACATACACCATTTACTTTATCTTCAGCAAACGGGCAATCTTTCTCACAATTTTTACAACTATTTTCTTCTTCCATCACATATTAACCTTACTACACCGACAATTAGCCACATTTTCCATTGAAGCCCCTAAACTGGTATCACCGGGAAACATTAAACGCTCATTCATAACTATAAACGGTTCATTCTCCGGCACCGTCTGGAAATTAGCGGCCTGGTGTGCTGGCCTGACTTTCTTATCTCCCATAGTAACCCATGTTTTTTTTAATAGCCTGGATGCAATAAGTAATTCACCTATAGGAACTGTACCGACATCTTCGGCAATTTCTGCCATTCTCTGACTTTCTGCAAGATCCGCAGCGTCTCTGGCTGCTGCCTGGTCACCCTCGAAAATAGCAATCTCCATTTGCTCTTGTGCTATCTTCGTCAGTTCATCTCTGATTTTTTCAGTCAGGGCTTGAGTCTCGAATACCGCAATCCCACCCACCCTATTTTTGTTGTAACCTCGCATAATATTACTGGCTATACGGTTTATAGTCGCAACACCCGGGAAAAGCTCTCCTGATTCTGCAATTTCAGCTCTGGCAAACTCAATAGCACGCCTGAGAAACTTATTAGTGGTTTTGTCGATCCGGGAAGCCTGTAGCCCGGCTCTGCCGAATAGAATTATTAAAATACGGTCTTCATTCTCCCTATCATCTTGTTTTAATTTTATGCCTGTCAGTTTCCTGATAATCCGCTTGTATTGTTTGTCTAATACCGGCGCTATTGTCTGGATTTCAAGACCTCTGGCAATACGGCGGTTTTGTTGTGCGAAATATCGGCGTAGTTCGGTTTTAAAAGGATTTTCTAATTGTGTTTTTATTCTGACATATTTACGAGCTATTTTTAAAGCATGGATTTTTTGTTTCCGGGTTAATGGCATGGTTATAGTTTATACTGATTTTTAAGATTGTTAAAGAGTTAAATTATCCCCACTGTTCGGCCATTGCGTCTGCTATTCCCTGGAAGGTTATACTACGCTGTTTAGTTCTTTCATCCGGAGGCAAACCAAGCAGTTTATCATGCCATACACTAGCAGTTTTTCCGTTTCGATTTGTTTTTATTTCAGGTTTAACTATTTCTGTGTGCCTCAATGCAGAAAGATTTTTTAACCATAAGCATGTCGGCTTTCTCACTGTATGACCAAATTGATAAGGCTGTATTATTTGATCCGATTTTCTCCATGCAGTACTCATTATCCCTATAGGATTTTCAATACATATTTTTGATACATCTATTTGAGCTATTTTTAAAAAGAAATTTATAGCTTCTCGACGCTGTTCAATTCTATCAGGAAATCTATCTTTATATTCTGGTTTAAACCATTTATTACCTGCAACGGTTAAATAAGTGCATGGAGGATGAGCAATAATTAAATCATAGCTTGACAAATCAAAAGAAAATAAATCACCTTGCAAATGCGGCCCGGGTGACTCTGTAGGCAGCAGATCGCAACTTATTGCATCATGACCACGCTTTAGAAATGCATCTCTAACAGTTCCGGAAAATTCACAAGCTATTAAAACTTTCATAACCACCTCTCTAATTTAATCTTATATGACTATAGCATAAAAAACCCGACTTAGCAAGCCGGGTTTAGATTTTTCAGTGAAATTTCTTATTATGTGAAAGATAACTGTTTATAGTGGTCTGCAAATAATGCAGTCCCTCCCCTCAATCCATTGATATTTGTAACTATCAGCATTTTATTATCTGATTCTAAATAATTTTCCATCTCAAGGCCGATGTAAGCCGATGCGCCAACCGCTGTATACATATTAACAACCTGCTCACTAAGGTTAACCGAAAGAACGGCTACACCTCCAAAATCCTGAACTGAAACAGCCTGAATTTCTAATACGGGAAAAGTAAGAATAGTTCCTAGAGAGTCATCCACCCCGGAGGGTGTTACTGCTGCAAATAACGAAACTGACAAAATCACACACAACAGTATTAGTAATACGGATTTCTTCATAATTGAATCCTCCTGTTAAAAATAAATAATTTAATAAATAATAGCATAATCCCGATTCAAAATCAACAAGTTTTACCTCTTGCTAAAACTTTAAACTTAGTCGAACATTCCGGCCATTCATCAGAGCCGATTATTGCATTACCCTGAACAATCCAATTTCCGGCAACAATATTTACAATATCAGGAATATTCCCCGAAGATTCACCCGTAGGACCATCGACTACAACACCGACAACATTACCATCGGGAGTGTCAGTCGTATTCCCAGGCAACCAATAATCATAACGGATAGTTGCGGTCGTAATATCAACAATCCCGTCATCGTCTGTAAAAAATGTTGATAGAGGGATTCTTTGCCCTGTAAATATACTCATTCTAAATCCCCCGTAGTTTGCAGTTTTCTCTGAATAATCCCTACTGTAGCAAGTTCTCTTGATATTATACCACTGCTTGAGAGCTTTCTGTCAATAATTCCTGTAGAAATAAGTTTTCTTGAAATTATTCCAGTGGTTACAATTGTGTCTATGTCTAAAAATGCTCCATCTAAGATTGCCTGGTCAATTGTCGGTACACCTGATATTATCCCGTCTGCGATAAGTTCTTGTATCTGTGCAATAGCTGAATTGTCGATTGTCGGCAATCCTGAAAATATTGTATCAGCAATTAAGGCATGAAACTGCCCTATAGCTGTTGTGTCTATTACAGGGATTCCAGATGTTAAATCGTCTGTTGTTAGATTATCTACGCCCCTGGAACTTAATGTTGACAGATCTATTGTCGGTATTCCGGACGTAATATCATCTGCTATAATTCCATGTATTTGTGCTATTGTTGATTGATCTATTGTTGGTGTGCCTGATGTTAGGTCGTCTGCTGTAAGGGCATCGCCTGCTGATACAAACTCATCAGCTCCGCAATCCCACGTTGACCGCGTATCATTATCTATATCATCATCAAATGCAAAAACCCCATCCGCTGAAAGATCAGTTGCTTTTCCTCTTGCTCCCGTATCCCCTACAGCTAGATGGTAATCGTCTGATCCTGGTGCCACAAAAGAAAATGTTGCAGATGGATTATCATTAGCTCCACCTGTATCTGTTGCATCATCTGAAGCATTATAATTGCTACTGCTGGAAAATGTGCCATTATAATTAGATGTTATTGCTCCAGAGACTAAATTGCCTTTTAATAGTTGATTTGCATCTAAACCATGGAATCCATATTTTCCACCAATTATAGTATTATTATAATATACAGGGTCTGCATACTCAGAAATGCTTTCATTACTAGTCCTGACTGAGACATTGGAATTATGGTCAAAAGTTGAATCATTTATAACAACATTATTTACAAATTTTGGATTAGGGAATGAACTACCAAAATCAACAACTGGTCCAACATAATTCCCTGCCTGCCAAATTAAGTTCCTTCTGATTATTTGTTGATTTCCGGTTGTATCGCCTCTAGTTAATCCAGTTGTTAAAAATGTTTCACGAAAATGTCCAGTTAATGTATTTTTTACCTGTAGATCTTCCCAGATTATATAATCTGTATCAAAAGCTACCCCAGGAGCACCATCACTAAATTCAAATCTTGCTTTTGAGGTATCCCAATGTGCCCCACTACCTGCACCTTCTCCAGTCACCCATACATAATATGTTGCATCTGTGGTGTATCCACTGAAAGAAACTACTGCTGTCATTGCTGTACCGCTGGATGCTCTTATGTTGTAATGATGTATATCTCCAGCAGATATTAAATCTGTAGCTCTGGCAGTAATACCTGTTTGCAATTCGGTGTATGCATCAGTCCAAGAGGTACCATCGGCTGCACCAGTTGCATCTTTATCAACATAGATTTCTACAGTGGACATTTTTTAAGCCTAATATTTAGTATAAATATTATACATAGCAACTTTCAAAGCATCTTTTTTCCCATTCAGATAATCTATCATAGCCTGATTACCTGCAAATTTCACTATTTCTGCATCTAATGCTGTAAACGTTCCATCAATAGTACTTAGTGCTGAAGCATTTCTACTTACCCATGCTGTTAGTCTATCACCCAATTTTACTCTGTCACTTAATTCTTCCGGTGTTAAATCATCTAATGCCATAATTGCCTCCGTTTATTTCGCCATTATCACCTATCCATACCTCATCCATCCAATTATGACCACGATAAATTAAAAGATCACACATACTAAGCCGGATCAGGGAATTCTATATCTGCTGCGGTCAAAGTAAATGTATTACCGCTTGTAACTCCCTGTGAGCTTGTCAATGATTGTGCAACCAGTAAATCGGTTGTTGCTGAAGTTTTAGAAATCGCCCAATGTGTAGCCGTGCCGGTTCCGGTTACTGTTCCGGCTGTAATTGCATCAAGGGTTATTTTACGCCCGCTCACATCCCCGTCTGCAGGACCTGTATACGATACGGATGTTTCATTTCCGAGAGTAAAAGTACTCGTCGCCTCTGTATAAGTTGCCGGTTCCTGTGAACAGATATCAACTCGATCACCATTTGCTGAAATATAACTTGCTGCTGCGTCTAATACATTATCACTTATAAAACCCATCTTATTCTCCTCCTGCCAAGCCGGCTGCTACTGCCTGAGCTTTTTCTTGTGTATCTTCTACACCCACTGGCAACCATCTTTCTTCAGTTCTTACCGCTTCACGCCCTGAATCATCACCTGGTAGAATAATTACATCATCTTTATCAATACCAACTTCTCCAAGTCCATAGATATAAAATACACGATTACCGTAATAATCAAGATATGTCATATCCTCACCAAGTACTATCTTTTTCCCCATGGCGTCACTTTTTCCTTCCTGATAATGTTTCGCTGTTATTCTATTGTCCAATACTTCAGCAGTTGCAATCGTTTTTCTTCGTGCAGGTCCATCTTCAATTCTGATTGTGTTTCCAATTTCTATTATTTTTCCCATAATTTATCCTCCATATGATAATTATATTTATTCTTCCTCAATCTCTTCCAGTTCTTCACCCTCAAACTCATCCATTTCGGAACTTACAAGATTAGCCGGCCTAAAAATAACATCACCGTCCTCATCAAGCGGTTCATATCCCGCAACACTTCTAATCTCATTTTCCTTAAAACTTCCAATCTTACGCATCTTCTCAGATTCACTTAGCATCCTGGACTTAAGCGCATCAATAGATTTTCTATCGTAAGTTAAAATATACTGCTCACTATTTCTAAAACGTGGCAAGAGGAATTCTCCAAGCCTGTTAAACAAATATGAAGCTCTCGGGCATACAGCATTATCATATAGATTAAGCATAGAGTTTTCATAATTGCTTTGTGTCATTGCCCCTACTTCGACTAATGCAAGAGGGATATCATACAGATTATAAACATCCGGAACAGATTGTTTTATCAGGTTAATAAAATCCATGTCGGTCGGCTTAAGCAGGAAATTCTCATACTTCACAGGCGCAGGGGATACAACATCACGCCCGGGATTATCTACAAATTTCTGAACTTCTGTTTTTAAAGCTTCGTGCTGTTCCTGGCTCATCCCCTCTTTTTCTGAACTACTCCATAGACCACCGGGACGGCTTGCATTTTTAACAAGCCCTAAATTATGCCGATCTCCGTAAAATTTCATTAAACTCTGATAATAAAGCCTTTCAAGCGGAGACAATGGCTGTATCCCAGTTGATTTATATTCAAGTGCAATCTGAATAGTTTCAGATAACAGGCTTTGAGTCTGAAAAATAACAGTTTTTCGTTTCGGGATTTCCTGTCTAACATAAATATTTTGATTTGTACTTGTAAATTGGATCTGATGCAGCTCTTCAGTTCTGCCCTCTGAGAGAGTCACCTTATTAGCCATAATAGACTCAAGCTGTGAAGGTTCAAAGTTGACATTTCCGCCAGCTGTAGGGTATGCAGCACCTGCAACCAGAAACGATGTCATAAGCGAATATTTAAGCCGTGTTGAATCGTAATTGAAGCCAGGTTGATTCATAAGCCCTAAAAGGGGATGATCTCCGGGTTTTGTTAAATATTCCAGAGTGTTTATGTCCTGAAGTGCCGGCATAATATCACTGAACGGCATTGCAATCTTACTGATAGCATCGGCAACAACCGCCGATTTTTCCCATATCCAGAATGCATCCGAATTTGTGAAGTATCCACCGCCTAAACCGTTAGCAAGCTGACTCAGGATATAATTGTTAAATACATCGTAACCGTGTGATTTATGTTGTATATTTTCTGATATATTCCGTATAACATATTCAGCCAATTTATTATTGACTAAGAAATCTTTTATTCTTCCCATAATCTGTAGTGTAATACGATTGTTGGATTTTTACAAGATTAGTATTTAGGGGGTTTTTTCTCCATCTCAAAAACATATTCAAGGGCTGCGGTTTTGGCTTCATCGATATTATCCCCTATAGAGAATTTCTGACTTTTTCGGTTATTACCATCCTTCCAATTAGCATATATCTTTTTAAAATATTGATTTGTCCATATTGTCCATTCAGAATCGGCTCTATTTATCCCCTCAATTGTTCGGGTAAGAAGTAGAGGCTCTAAAGGAGAGTCCGGGAAACTACCAAAATAAAGGGAACATTCACTATTTTTTGAACGATAAATTAGTTGTTTGGGTTTATCCTCTACATACTGTATTGAAAACCCGTCCGCATACGGTACACACTTCTTGATAAAATCAATTTTCATTTATCAGCCTCCACCGGAAACGGATCTTGCAACAGCAGTATTAACATCTCTGATTTCAAGCTCTCCCCAAGTATGGATATAAAATCCTCTTTCTTTTTCAATAAGTTTACGAGCCTGTGTTTCATCTTTAGCTATTGCAAAGGCTAAACCGCTTGTATAATCAGAACAAAAATCTGTCCAGATAAATAATTTCGGATTTTTCATTTTTCACCTCTTTTTCAATCTACCTACCATTATACACACAATAAACGCTATGTCAACAGCATTATATAACATCCCACTGTTGAAACATTTTCGGAGAAGAAAAAAGCATTATCCCGCAATCGGCAAAGTCAGGAGAGCTTAACCCTGTACGCTTTTTATATTTTTCTTTACTTTCAACTTTTCTTCTTTCGTCTGGAGTGTATTCAAAATTCCGGCTAACAAGTTCAAGCTTTAAGGTTTCATGATTCGGTAGTCCGATAGTAGGTAGTAAATCAGCCATGTTAAACCACATTTCACTGATAATATCTGGATATTTTTTCTTGTCTTTCGGTGCCGCCCCAAAATTAACAGGGACCACGCTTTTAAATTTCAATTGTCCGGCTTTCCGTAAGTCATTGAGCTTATCGGTAACACCTCCACCGACTCCAGTATCATCAATTATCCCCCGGTCGGCTCCCTCTGCAAAATAGTTAAATCTCCTGGCCGTTTCCTGAGTACTTAGTTTTGAATACATTTTCCAGTCGATAACTTGTAATCCATCACGTTTCATAAAAACAATTTTATCATTTCCGAAACGGGCAATGTCAGCAGCAGCTGTAATAATTCCGGTTTTTTCAACAGTCCGGTTCATAGCAGCTTCAACCGCTTTACGGCCCATGACTCCCCTTTCAACATTATCATACGGGATACCTTCCCATATCCGTTCATATTCTTCTTGAACCATTATCTTTTTTTCTTCGATTCTTTCAGATTCGAGTGATCTAGGAAAAAACGGATTGTCATAATAATTTATTACAATTTCTTGTACATCATTTCTTGAATTGGGAAGAACTAAATCAACAGGGTCACTGAATGAAAACGGATTGAGAGTATAAATAAACATTCTCAAGGGAAAAACCCTCATAATACCATCCCCTAAATCAATTTTAAAATAGCCGTCTGTTCTGGGAGTCGGAATAAGAGTGTTTAAAGATACGCCTGAAACTCCGTGGGATTCTTCCACCCATACCCAATGGAAATCCTCATAAGATTTAATAGAGTCAACAGTGTGTTCTTTAAGCCCAATAAAAACCGCTCTTGCTCCAGAACTAGCTCTAATCTCGCTATCTACAAATGTAAAATTTTTAGATAGACCTTCTTCTATGACTGCTTTTTTAAGAAGGGAATAAGACGATTCTTTCAGGGAAGCTTGAGTTTCACGGCAACATAAAATATTTATTGGAACCTGGCTCATGACATTTGCAATAAATTTTCCTACAGTTGTAGATTTTCCAGCACCACGACCGCCTTTTAATTTATTATGTGTGTGTGGATTATTTATCAGTGGAAGGAGTTTCAGGGGATACTTCATTGCCGTCCTTGTCTACAATCTGAAATGTGTTTTTAGTTAAACCACCTGATAAATTAACATCCACCTTATCAGGAAACAACCCGCCAAACTTACCAATCATTTCAAGGGCCTTTTCCTTGTCGTGATACTTAATCTCAATACATCCCTTTGCATCCTGCTTAATTGAGGCTATGGCTTTTGACTGAGTTGATTTTTTAGTATCAATTATTTCGACTGTCTGGAAGTTTTTAGTTTTTGTTTTATCTGTTATTTTTCCCTCTTCGTCATAAATTGGTTCTTTATATTCCTTAGTAATTACATTGATATCATTCGTAACATCTGCAAAGGCAATTGCATTAAGCTCCTTAAGAACTTTATATTTCAATTGACCTTTTTGGAGATTTAAAGTTTCTTCTATGAGTTCATTTATTCTTTTAGTAATCTTAGGGTCTTTAAGCATACGACTTGCAGTTGTATGAGCCGATTTTTCAGCGTAACCGGCCTTTAATGCAGCTTTAGTCTGGTTAAAATCTTCACTGATAATAAACTTACAAAAAGCCTCTTGCCTTTCGTTCAAGTGATCAGCGTTTTTAGTTTTCGGCATACGTCCAACTCCTCCCTAAATAATAAACATGAACCGGGAATATTTCAAGCATCTGAGGAAATACTCCCATAATGACATATCATGCACTATTAACAATCATTTTCAGCCGTTTGTTATTAACAATCAGCTTTATATTTTCCAGCCTAAGAGATTTATTCAAATCACGGACGTATTCTACCATTTTCTTATCATCACGTTTTGTGATCCTGGTTAGTTTATGCTGTTTAATACGTGTCCTGATATAATCTGCGGTTTCGTTTAATGTTTCGGCGCAAAAGTCCGCACCATGAAGAGGATAATTTTCTATTACGAATTTATCTATTGCTGCTATTTTTGTTTTTGATCTTCTTGGCATTTATTTTCCTTCCAGTATTTCAGATAATATTTCCATGGCTGCAATGTAATCTTTTGCTATCAGTGATTTGAGGACTATCTGTAAATCGATTTTTAAATCAAATGTTAATTGAGCTTCATCAAGATACTGTTTTTTTAATTTCTTAATATCCACATCTTGATCTATTATTCTGCCTTCCTGTTTATCGTTTCTATCTCTCCATTTCTGAAGTTCTGCCATACCATCAACATACATCTGTTTATAATTATTACAAGATTCATGAAGTTCTTTTATTTCATTTTCACATGTTTCTATTACATCTCTTAATGACTCATTTAATTCTTGCCTACTTTTTATTTCTGCATCTCTGGATTTTACTATTTCAGCCTGATTGTTGTTAACTTGTACAAGATTTTTGCAATCCTGTTTCAGTTCTTTGATTTGATCTCTATAAACCTTAAAGTTTAAATGCATTTCTTTGTTGATATCTTTGAGTTCGTTGAAATCTTCTGTTAAACGTTTTATTTTAGAATCTCTGAATTTACTCCCTGTTTCAAAGATTTGTAATTCATGATTCATTCTATCAGCCCAACTATCAGCAGTGCTATTAAATCCGTTACAACATTTAATGTATTTATTACCATCCCATTTAACCCATCGTATGCCGATAGAGAAAAACCCTGTTTTCTCAAACTTTTCTCTTATTTTATCCACCCTATTCCTCCCCTTCCAAATATCTGATTGTTTTGTTTTTAGATTTCGCATAAA
>SDBT01005400.1_pt1 | contig 21453 bp, 17 predicted proteins | sample 2277101 | NCBI WGS metagenome assembly SDBT01 (sample SAMN10404973, study PRJNA504765) | marine sediment metagenome | isolation source: marine sediment core GS10_PC15, 103 cmbsf | place: Arctic Ocean: Southern Knipovich Ridge | collected 2010
ATATCAACGTTCAATTCATTTCCCGACTGAAAATCGGGAGTTTTCTTGAATGCTGTTATAAATTAACATTCTAATTAGATTAGATTATATTCTTCTAATAACTCTCTAATCTTTTAATTTTTTTCCTTCTATCTATGTCCGTTTGTACAATTACATACTAACCGCCGGTCAAGTTAAAAGGGTTTTCAATAACGAAGCCGTCTTCTTCGGCCCCGCAACCGCCTCCCCCTAACCTTGCAGGGTGTAACCTTGAAAGGTATAATGCATTTATGCCTGGCAAGAACACCGTTAAAACTTATGTCGCCAATAGTTATTATCATGTATATAACCGTGGGGTTGATAAAAGAAAAATATTTGAAGATTCCCAAGACGTAAAAGTATTCATTGGTTACCTAAAATCGTATCTATCTCCTCCACCGGACCCATCCAAGCTTATAAAAACTATTACCCTGCAGGGTGTAACCTTTAAAGGTATCCCGAGGCAACCTAAAAACTTTAATAATGAAATTGAATTATTGGCGTATTGTTTAATGCCAAATCATTTTCACTTTCTCATTAAACAAAATTCAAAAAACGCTATGGAAAAGTTTATGCGTTCTTTAACTACCAGCTACTCCATGTATTTCAACAAAAAATACCAGCGTGTAGGTCGATTATTTCAGGGTTCTTACAAGGCTGTCATGATAAAAGATGATTCTTATTTGCTTCATCTTAGCCGATATATCCATCTTAATCCCCTTAAATATGCATCTGATCTTAAAAAGGCCTACTCGTCTTATGCGGAATATTTAGGGATCAGAAAAACCAGTTGGATTAAACCGGATGTAATTCTTACTTTTTTCAATAGCACTACTCTCCCCGAGCTTGAGAAGGTTAACAAATACGATAAATTTGTCGAGCAATCTGAAAAAGATAGTGCGGATATACTTGGAGATTTAACCTTGGATGCAGACCTTTAAAGGTTACATCCTTAAAGGTTTAGTACTGGTAAATTTCGTCTTCTTTAAACCATAGTTTTCGCTCAAACTCGGCTTCTTCCTTGGAACCCGATGCGTGTACAAGATTCTGGGTTGTCCTTCCCTGAACGTTGGAATCGTAAGCCGAATCCAATCCGAAATCGCCCCTTATAGTTCCTGGAAATGCTTCAGCCGGAAAAGTGTGACCAATAATCTTTCTCACAATTTCAACTACTCCAGGCCCTGTCAATAGAATGGCAAAGACGGGCCCGGAGGATAAAAATTCCATATTCCAGTCTCTAACCATCTCTCCTATCTTTATCGGATCTTGCGTTCCCAAGCTTTCGTTAGGATCAAGTCCATATTTTTTATAGTTTTCAAGAGTTTTAGACCCAACGGTTTGATGATATTTTTTGTCGTCTTTATAATGCTTTCCAACAAAAGTCTTATCCACCCAAATCATCTTAACAGCGGAAATTTTTAGACCCACCCTTTCAAAACGCCTTAGGATATCTCCAACTATCCCCTTTCGGACTCCGTCGGGTTTTATTAAAACTACCGTATAATCTCTTAGTTTCTTTTTTGCCATCCTAAGTTAATAATTTCTCAAATCTTGCCTTACTTTTGTAGGGACCAATTAAAGTGAGATTCACCAGTTTTGGGTTGAAAATATCCTTGGCTACCCGGTAGACATCATTAATCGTTACTTTATCAATTTTTTCAAAGATTTCTTCCGGAGTTAATATCCTCGGTAAAAACAGGACACTCAGTCCGAATAGGTCATTAACATTTCTTGTGTCTTCAAGGGCGAGGGCGCTTCTTCCTTTGATAAATTCTTTTGCCTTAGCTAATTCGTTCTTCTTTATCGGATAGTCGCCATCTGCCAGTCCGTAGTTTTGGTCAATTATTACCTTAATGGCCTCGTCCACCTTTTTGACCACTACCCCGGCATAAACCGCAAATAATCCCGTATCTACATAATGAGAGATGGACGAATTAACCGCATAGGCTAATCCCCTTTTCTCTCTTATTTCATAAACAAGTCTTGAACTCATCCCTGCACCTAAAATAGTGGAAAGTACAGCAAGAGCAAATCTGTCTTTATGGACTCGAGCATAAGCTCTAAAGCCTAGTAAAAGATGAGCCTGTTCACTTTTTTTACTTTCCAGAAGTACCTTCGGTTTTTGCTGTTTTGAGGTAAATTTAGTCGGCGTTTCTCCTTTTCTCTTTGGGAGGCCCGAAAAATACTTTTTGCATAAACTCAAAACCTCTTTCTCCTTCACTCCCCCGGCAACAGTTATCACCATATTCCCCCCATAATAGTGTGCTTTCCGGTAGGCTACAAAATCATCTCTTGAAATTGCTCTGATGCTTTCGGGTGTTCCAATAACGTCATTTCCCAAACGGTTCCCCTCAAACAAAAGTCCGGTAAAAAGGTCGGCGATTTTGTCCATAGGAGTATCTTCCTTCATTGCGATTTCTTCTAAAATAACTCCTCTTTCCCGTACTATTTCCTCAACATCTAAAATCGGCTCTAAAAGCATATCGCTCAAGACATCAAAGGCCGTTTCAACCAATTCGGTTCTGGCCTTGATGTAAAAATTAGTCCACTCCCGCGAAGTGCCGGCATTAAATACTCCGCCGATACCGTCAATTGTTGAAGAAATCTCGCGAGGAGTAGGTCTTTTTTTGCTTCCTTTAAAAGCCATGTGCTCCAAAAAGTGGCTAATTCCTCCAACTTTTCTAGGTTCAAACCTTGAGCCAACTCGAATCCAAACGGTAATCGTAGCACTTTTCAGGTTTGGCAAAGGAACCGTAAGTACTCTTATTCCGTTTGATAGTTTTGATAAATTGTATTTCATTGCAGTTGTTAGTTTGTATCTTGTATATTGTATATAGGGATTAAGAATTTGCCAAGATACCACTTACAATTTCCGACATACTAATCTATTCTATGACCAAACGCCCCACTCACCGCACCAGACAAATAATCAGGAGCTTTCAGGCAAAGGCTCAGCGCCGTCGTTCACCCGCCGCTAAACTGGCCGATTGGCTAACTTCTTACTTTGGCAGTATCGGATTTCTGCTTCTGAACCTTGTCTTTTTTACTTTTTGGATTCTGGCAAATAAAGGACTCATTCCAGGCATCCCAGTATTTGACCCCTATCCTTATATCCTTTTAATCACCCTTGTATCGCTTGAGGCTATTCTTCTCACTACCATTGTCCTAATGAGCCAAAACCGCCAAAGCCAAATTGCAACTTTAAGGGATGAGTTGCAATTGCAGGTCGAGCTTATTACCGAGAAGGAAATTTCGAAAGTTTTAACTCTTCTTAAAAAAATCCTTGAAGAGCGAGGTGTAAAGCTATCGGATTCCGAATTAGAAGAGATGCTTCAAGCGATAGATACCTCCTACATCGAGCGCAAGCTTGAAGAACAGCTATCTGGAAAAAGCGGATAGTCAGGTACCCCTACATTCTTTCCGGGGTTCCGATACCCAGCAGTCCTAGTCCATTTTTCAGAACTTGGCCGACTGACTCAGTTAACTTAATCCTAAAATTTTCACTTTTGCTTCCTATTATTCTATGTTTGTTGTAAAAAACATTATATTTTTGGGCAACAACATAAAGATAATTACATAAAAGATTTGGAGCATAGTTTCGAGCGGATTGCTCCACAACCTCAGTAAACCTAAGTAAAGTTCTCAAAACTGCTAATTCCTCACTGTTCAATTTCCAATTAATATTTGGAGTTTCGGAATTTTGGAGTTTCGGAATTTTACTTAGAACGCTATTCGTCCTTACAACCGTATATTGAAGGTATGGTCCTGAATTCCCTTCCAGAGAAAGCGATTCTTCCAGGTCAAAATGAATATCAGTTTCTCGGGCCGGTTTTAAGAAGCCGTACTTTATTGCCCCAATTCCAACCGCTTCGGCAACCTCCCTAACCTCCTTTTTAGATAATCCTCGAGGGTCTTGCCGTAAGCTTCGTCGAGGGGTTCCCGATTTCTCGATTATCTTTTTCGCTCGCCTAACCATCTCATCCATCAACCAATCGGCGGAAATGACATTCCCTCTCCTGGATGACATCTTCTCCCCCGTTTTCAGGAATACAAAGCCATAGGACAAATGAAAATAGTCTTCCCTTTTCCCAATCCCCAGCTGTTCGCAAATTGCAAATAACTGCTTAAGGTACAAGGATTGCTCGGGTCCGATGTCCCAAATATAAAGGTCAGAAGGAAATCTTTTTCTTTTTAGCTGTGTTAAGCGCAAATCCTGAGTGTGATACATCGAAGTCCCGTCGGCTCTTAATATAATCGCGTCAGGGAGTTTATATTTCTTCAGGTTTGATAAAATTGCACCATCGTCAAGCTTTCTAAAAACTTTTCTTTTCAAACCCTCATTAACAATTTTTTTACCTTCCGCGTAAAAATCACTTTCAAACCATTGCTGGTCATGCCAACTTCCTAATCTTTTATAGGTTTCTTTAAAACCTTTATATGTCCAGTCACGAAGCTTCTTCCAATTTTTCCGGACTTCCTTATCTCCCTCCTCCCACTTTATTAATAAAGCCTGCATTTCTTCTCTGATCTTTTTATCCTCCCCCGCTTCAACTCCTTTAACATAAAAACCGTCGACAAAATGGTCAGGTTTTTCTTTGCTTTTAGGCTCTCTGTCTTCATCGGAATTCTGGTATGCCCAGACTGCCTTCATTACATGAATTCCTCTGTCATTATTAATTGCGTCCATCTTCACCTCTGCTCCTAAAAATTCTAAGATATTATGCACGGCCATCCCTAAAACATTATTCCTTACGTGCCCAACATGCAGTGTTTTGATAGTATTTGGACTAGTATGTTCCAATAAATACTTTTTACCTTTAAGAAGGTCTGTCTTGCCATACTTATCACCATTTTTAAGTACTTCTTTAAGCTCCCCAAAGAGTGCTTCTTTAGATAGCCAAAAATTTATAAATCCCGGACCGGCTACTTCAATTTTCCCAACTACCTTAGCCAGTTCTTTATCCTTTTTGAGCTTGTCCACATATTCTTTTGCTAATTCCTTTGGAGATTTGGCTTTTTGTGATTTTGGAGTTTTTGAGAACATTTGCATTGCAATATTCGTACTATAATCTCCATGGGCCTCGTTTTCAGGAAATTCAAGATGAATCTCCTTCTCACCTGAACCTTTCTTGATGGCTTCCAAAATTGTATCTCGGGTCATCGATTCATATTACAATTTTTCAAGTATTTTGACTATTGTATATTAGTAATATCCTATAATTGTTATTTCTACCTTTCAATGCTATCATTTCAGTCTATGACAGAAAAAAAGTTTAAGTATCCATGTATTCTTGACCCGATGCGGGATTGTCCTACCCAATGTGAACTATATACACTCTCGGTAAAAAAATACTGGAATTAGCACATCAATTTGGTGAAACTCCTGAAAAGGCATTAGCATACCTTCGGCCAGACGCCGAGGAAGAACGAAAATCATTAAGAGCCTTAAGTGCAAAGGCTCTGCAAAGGGCTAAAGCTATAGATAAGTGTTCTTACTATCCAGACGCCGATATTACCCAAGAGATTACTTAACCCACCACTTTTCCCCATCCGAAACAACCACAATATCACCATCCAAATCAGTCCTTAATATCTAAATATCTCTTTCGCTTAATATCTCGATTACTTCTTGATGAGGATGTCCCCAAGGATTTTTTCCGACAGAGATGACTGCTATTTCAGGCGTGGATGCTTCAAGGAGTTTCTTGGTCAACCCGTTCTTGCTACCATGGTGAGGTGTTTTGATATATTCTACATCCCGGACCAATCCTTCAGCAATTATGTCCTCTATCACGGCAGGTCCTATGTCTCCGGTTAACAGCGCTTCAAACTCTCCCAGTCTCAAAATAGCTACAACGGAGTAGTCATTTAGAACACCTTTGATATCAAATGCGCCGAGTACCCATTTCCTGAATTATCAGTACTATCTCCTTCGACTTTGCTCAAGACATACTGCTCCGAAGGATGCAGTATGTCTAAATGTATCAAACCTAACCTAATGTCCATACCTGTTACGGGATTTATCACCTCTGTACCACTACCCCCCACAGCATTTATTAGCACTTGATATCCTTGACTGCCAGAATCAATTGGGGTGGCGAGAAATTTATCAACTTTGTAATGTCTAAAAACATCAATTAATCCTCCATAGTGATCTTTCTGGGGATGAGTTAAAATAATAAGCTCAATTTCTCTGTCCCAAAATGGAAGATGATTACTCAAACATTCCAATACTTTATCATTTGGGCCGCCGTCAACTAATATTTGTGTTTCACCGTAAACGGCTAAAATTGAGTCCCCTTGCCCGACATCACAAGCTATCAGACTTAATTGTTGCCCGGGATAAGCTAAAACCGCAAGCCAAACTGTAATTGCTACCAGCACTAGGAATCCTAAAATGTAACGCCAGCTATTCATATTCAGAGAATCGGAATACTCGGAAAACTCAGTGTATCAGTATGTCAGAAAGTCAGTTTACCGGAACATCAGAACAATATAGGAAATAATCATCTGACTAACTGATTTTCTGGTTCACTGATTCTCAGACAAACCGAGTTATCTGAGTTATCTGGTTCTCCGAGCTTCTTATCCAAACAACTGAACTACAAATACAAACCAGCTAGTGAGGGGGAAACTTAACAGTAATATCAGCTTACCTAAGGGCATCGAAAGCAAACTTACTATACCACCGACCATACCGATAATCGTAATCGGGCCAATTGTCCATAACACTAAAGCATTAATTACCGGTGACAAGATATTAAATTGACCAAAAGTGACATATATTATAGGCACTACTCCAATTTGAGCTGCTAAAGAGGTAGAAAAATTTTGCCTGATAACATCAGGTAAAAATTTGACCCTTTTCCTGATTCTTTTCTCAAAAAGCATCAGCGAGGCAGTCGCAACAAATGAAAGAATAAACCCCAAATCGCCTATCCACTCAGGCTTGAAGACAAGCATAATTAGTGCCGACAAAAAAAGTCCTCTCCAGGCATCATTCAGCCTGCCTAAAGCTTGGGCCGAAAAAGCAATTGAGCCCATTATTGCGGCTCTAACTATTGGTGCATCAAATCCGGAAATAAATGAGTAAACCCATATTCCTATCAAGGCTAAAACTATTGCTTTCTTTCGAGACATAAATAAGATCAGAAGGTTGATTAGAAAACCGGCGACTAGAGTAACATTCATTCCTGAGGCAACCACTACATGAGCAGTTCCGGTTTTTTTAAGGCTTTCCCAGAATTCTTTGGATATACCAGCTTTTGAACCCAAAGTTACACCCGCAATAAAGGACGAGTGGGGTTCGCTTATTGATTTTTGATATATAAATAAGCTTCTTTCTAGTTTGATACAGTACTCCTGTGCTTTCCGCATGGGTTATCAGTTTAGGATTTTCCAGTTTATCTTCCCTCACCATTCCCTCTAACACCACTCGGTCACCGTAATAAATCTCCGGATATTTAGGTAAATAAACTGTTAGTCCGACTAAGTTAAGTCGTTGAGAAGTTTCGCATCTTATTGGTTCTGTTGTCACTCTGGTCGTTATCCGAACATGATCTCCGTCGTTATAGTCGGGTGCCGTAACAATAACTCGGATGGTTACTAAGAGTATTAATAAAATCCAGAAGAGATAACGCATTTTTTTCAGAGAATCGGATAACTCGGATAACCAGTAAATCGGTTTGTCAGAAAGTCAGATTGTCAGAAATTTCGGTATTTCAGATTTCTGATTGTCTGATGTACTGACTCTCCGATACGCTGATATTCCGATACACTGATCTACTGAGTACTCTAATTCTCCGACTAATATACTGTTAGCTTATCTTTGTTTCTTTCGTAAACATTTTTCTTAATTATCTTTTTTGACAGTAATTCTTCTACGTTTGAGTAAGGTCTGTGTTCAATGATGTTTTGGGCGTAAACAGGACCAATTCCCCACAATGACTCGAGCTCTTTTTGGGTGGCAGTGTTAACATTTATTAAATTTCAAAACTGCTCTCCTGCGTCGATGATGCATTTTGATATACCCCCTTTTCATTAGCACTCAAAACATCCGACTGCTCATCAATTCTTGGAATATAGATTTTGTCCGTCAATAATCTTTGCTGCCCTATTCAAATATTTTTCCATCCAAATCCGGTCAGCGTTAGCAGAAACTCCGCCGGAGGCAATTAATGCATCCTCTATCCAAGCACCTGATGAAAAACTAAAAACACCCGGAGACTCAACCGCACCAGAAACTTCCACCACTATTTCAGAAACTTCTTCCAGAGAGCTTGTGTTCGAATCTAGCACCTCTACTTTTGTTGAGGAAGAATTCCACACTATCCTTAGCAATAAACACTCCCAAACCGATTAGAATCAGTCCAATTAGCAATAAGGTTAAAGACCAGCGGTACTTAAACAAAAACTCATCAAAGTGGAAGTTGTTCAATCTTTTTAAGAGGCTAGGAGGTTTAGACCCTTTTTGCAAATAGTCAGATTCCATAGCTCCACAATAGAGGAAAGGCGAGGTTTTTTTAAGAGTAATTAAGAGGAAGTTAAGAGAAAATAAGGCTAAATTACAAAGTTAACTAGTTTTCCGGGTACAAAGATAGTGCTTTTTAGTTTCTTGCCTTTTAGCCATTTTCGAATGTTTTCTTCAGCCTTGGCTAATCTGATTACTTCATTTTTAATTCTTGATCTCTTGCTCTCAATCTCAAACGTAGCCCTAAGTTTTCCGTTTACCTGAACTATAAAGGTGACAGTGTCCTCTTTGGCCCATTCAGGCTTAAATTGAGGCCAGGAGGAAGTGTGTACCGAGAATTTCTTATTTAATACACCTACCCACACTTCTTCTGATAGGAACGGTGCAAAAGGTGCCAGAAGCTGGATAAGAACTGACAAGGCTTCGTCCCATTCTGCACAAGCTATTCTACGATTAGTCGACTTGCTCACCATTGCTTTTTCCCTTAGAAGGTTAACAAATTCCATGATGGCACTAATCGCGGTGTTATAGTGGAATTTTTCAACATCTTCGGTTACTTTCTTTATAGTTTGATGTAGTCTAACAAGAACTTCTTTTGCGTCCTCCTCGGTTTCCAAGACAACATTTTTATGGTCTTTATAAAGCTCCCAAATCCTATCCACAAACCTTCTCATTCCCTCAATTCCGGTGTCACGAAAATCAGGATAGCCATCCATTGGCCCCATAAACATTAGGTATAACCTCAGAGCGTCGGCCCCGAATTTCTCCACATACTTGTCTGGGTTAACCACATTTCCTCTTGATTTGCTCATTTTGACTCCATCCTTTATCATCAAGCCGTGGGCAAATAACTTCGGAAAAGGTTCATCAAAATGCAGCATTTTCAAATCGTAAAAAACCTGTGTTACAAACCTCGAATACATTAAATGAAGCACCGCATGTTCTGCTCCCCCAAAGTAAAGGTTTACCGGGAGCCAATTTTTGGTGATTTTAGGATCAAAAGCTTTTATTTTGGCACTTTTAGCGCCGACTGAAGGGTATCTTAAAAAATACCAGGATGAGTCAACAAAAGTATCGGATACATCAGTTTCCCTTCGTGCGTCTCCTCCGCACCCAGGACATTTAGTCTGATAAAACTCTGGATGATCAACTAATGGCCCCCTGCCCGTTCCTTTTGGTTGGTAATTGGCAAGATACGGAAGCTCAACCGGCAGTTTCTCCTCCGAATACCATCCGGCATGATTCCAATCTGACTGGTCTTTTCTAATTAATTTACCTTTATTTGAAGTAAAGTATGATTTTTGCTGATCCTCACAAGCCTGACAAAAAATCATGGGAATCGGTGGACCCCAATAACGCTGCCTTGATATCAACCAATCTCGAAGATGATAAGTAGTGGTACTTTTCCCCCAATTTTTCTTTTTAACCTCATTTATCACTTTATCCAATTCCCGAGGCATCTCCAAACCGTTCCATCTTCCTGAATTGACAATTTTCCCTTCTCCTTCATAAGCTTTCTTCTTAACATTTCCTCCCGATATCACTTCAACTATGTCAAGCTTATATTTTTTGGCAAAACTCCAATCACGCTCATCGTGTCCGGGCACACCCATAATAGCCCCCGTTCCATAATCCATCAGGACATAATCAGCGATATAAACGGGAATTTCTTTGCCTGTTGCAGGGTTTACAACCAACCCTCCGGTTTTTACACCCGATTTGACTTCCTTTTCAGATATTCGGTCTTCTTTGCTTTTCTTCTTTGCTTTATCAATATATCGTTGTACCTCATTTCTATACTTTGATGTAGTAACGGCACCTACCTTGGGGTGCTCAGGAGAAATAACAAAAAAAGTCGCTCCGTAAAGCGTATCCGGTCTTGTGGTGAACGATTTAATTTTTAACTTTGAATTTTGGACCCTGAAATCGACAAGGACTCCTTCTGATCGCCCTATCCAATTTTTTTGTGCCAGCTTAATTTTTTCCGGCCAGTTTATCTTTTCAAGATTTCCTAGAAGCTTCTCTGCATAATCTGTGATCCTAAAAAACCATTGCTTTAATACTTTTGTTTCTACTTTTTGGCCACATCTTTCGCACTCTCCGGCTATCACCTGCTCATCAGCAAGCACAGTTTTACAGGACGGACACCAATTTACACTAGCTTTTTTTCTATAGGCTAGGCCTGCCTTAAACATGGTCGTAAATACCCACTGAGTCCAAACATAATAATTTTTCTTTGAGGTAGTCACAGTTTTCGTCCAATCGTAACCATGGCCAATCTCTTTTAATTGTTTTTCATAGTATTTTGTAGTTCTACTAAGCATTTTCTCCGGATGTTCGGATATTGACATGGCAAAGTTTTCAGAGTGAATCCCGAATGAGTCATATCCAATAGGCTGAAAAACATCTTTTCCCTTCATTCTCATAAACCTTCCGTAAACATCGCTTCCGGCTGAGGCAAAAACATGCCCAGCGTGAAGGCCCTCTGCTGACGGATATGGAAACATCCAGAGGTTGTAGAAAGGCTTCTTGGATTTTCTTAAGTCTGGAGAATAAATTTTCTCCTTCATCCACCTTTTTTTCCACTTATTTTCAATAACTCTATGCCTATATTTACTCATATATCGTTAAGTTTATTATATATTTTTAAAATGTTAATAATTCAATCTATAAATTAATTTAACAATCTAAAAAACCTAAATTTCCGCATTTATATTATATTATTTTGATTGAGAAGCTATTAGGTATTTGTTGCCTAGATATTATTTGGTTTACCTTTTTTATATTTCTCTATTTTTAAACTTCTTTGAAAATTGTTTCACTGATTAATATATTTATTAAAAACTCAGTTTTCCTCAAAAAAAAGAAATAAAATTCAAACTTTATTTCCTAGCACTCGTTCCCCTTGTCTGATAAAACTTGAAAACAACTGATTTTCTCATTTTTTTGCGATTTTATATTTATTTTAATAATACCCCTAATAATAACTAACGATACTATATCATACTAACTCTTTTATAAGCATATTCCGCAGATTTTATGCTTATCTAAATACTATGCAATTACTTGATATGCATAGATATGCTTAAGTTTACTTAACTCCTAAATACGCGTTTGCTTCGTTTTCAAAAACCTTTAAAATTCCTCTTCCAATTTTAATCACTCTCTCTTCACCACCAGTGTCCCTGATTATGATTTCGTCTCTTATGAGAGTAATAAAATTAGCATGTCTAATTAATACATCAAACTTCCCTTTATCATTTACCGATGACATTGATATCACATCCCCTTCATAAACCAATTCTCCTCTGGTTACCACCTTTAAATGTATCGGTTTATCTACCATTCTTTAGACTAAATTACTGATTTCGTTTGCTAATTTCGAGCTCCGAGCAACTGCCTATATAAAGAAAATCTTCTTCCGGTACTCTATCATATTTCCCTTCTAAAATATCAGCGGTGTCCTTAATGGTGACCCTTAGTGGCACATACGTTCCCTTTTTACCTCTTTGTGCTTCGGCAACGAAAAACGTCTGAGTCATAAAATTCCGTACTCTTTTGGCTCGGCTGAATATGATTTGGTCTTCTTTAGATAATTCCGATTTCCCTACTAAAGACACGATTCGAGCCAATGACTGTGCCTGTTTAAGTACATTTTTTGCTGAGACAGCGACATCGTGATGAGAGGAAGATACTAGCCCGGGCTCCAATGCAGTTGAGGTAGACGAAAGAATATCTACCGCCGGCAGCAATCCCTCTTGATAGACAGAGCGTGATAAAACGATAACGCTTTCTAAATAAGGAAAGATAGATTGGACCGCATGGTCCAGCAAATCATCTGCGGGTACGTATATTGCTTCAACCGTACTGATGCTGGCGCTTTTTGTCGATACCAGCCGTTCATGAAAACGAGCCATCTCCGATTCAAGCGTTGCTTGATACCCATCCTCCGAGGGAATAATGTTCATCAGGGTGGAAAGCTCATTCCCTGCTTGAGCAAAGCGGAAAACATTATCGATAAAAAATAGAACGTCTAAGCCTTTTTTGTCTCTAAAATACTCTGCTAAAGTCACCGCTGCAAAGGCCGATAAAAATCTAACGGCAGGATTTTCTCCCATTGTTCCAAAAATAAGTGAAGACTTTGCCAGTGTTCCGCTTTGAGCCAAGGTCTCATAAAGCTCTAATCCCTCTCTAGATCTCTCTCCTACACCGGCAAATACAGAGACGCTCTTTCCCTCCTCCTTGCCTACAATGTTATGGAGAATCTCCGTCAATAGAAGCGTTTTGCCGACTCCTGCGCCTCCAAATAAACCCATCTTGCCTCCCTTCAAAAGCGGGGAGAATAGGTCCAAAACTTTAATTCCTGTTTCAAGAACCTTCTGGTGAGTTAATATTTCGTCTGTGATAGCTAGTTTTCTATGAATAGGCCAAGTTTCTGAAGTGGTTATCGCTCCGCCGGTATCATAGGGTACGCCAAATAAATTCACTGCTCTGCCCAATAATTCATCCCCCACTGGAAAAGAGACCTGTTTTCCCGTATTTATTACTTTTGCCCCACGGAATAATTTCTGAGTTGACCCTAAGGAAAAACAATAGAAATTATCTCTTCCGCTTGAAGCATAAATTTCCAAGCGGACTCTGGGATCACCTTCAAGGACTAAAACGTCATGTATCTCTGGAGGGATACCCTTGAACCTGACATCTATTATTTGGCCTTTAACGCTAATTATTTCTCCATAACTAATTTTTGTTACCATCTTATTTGGCGACTAAAACACTAGCGAGCGAATTTAGCTGCTTGCGATTAGCCGATAAATGCTTGGCTCTTAATTTTGAGATATGCAGCCGGGACAAGTTTTTCTTAATATTTTCGTTAGCTTTCTCCATCGCCATCACCCTTGAAGCAAACTTTGCCAACTGGCCTTCTTGAATAGCCTGGTCAAACAGAGAAGCAAAGATTTCGGTTTCAAAAAACATCAAAATATTTTCCAAAGAAGGCTCAAATAAATATAATATTTCCGGGCCTCCACCTTCCTTGAGAGATATTTCTGCCGATATTGTAAGCTTGTCGGGAACCTGTTTAACAATATTGATAAACTCCCCATAATAAACCCTTATTTCTTCATATTGAACAATATGCTTGATAATCCGGTTTATCTGTTCTGTGTTCTTTCCGTGGTCAGGTAAGTCAAAATAAGTGAATGGCCTCTCCGGCTCTTCGCTCATAAATAAAGCTCTTCCGTATCTTCCAACCAAGGTGACTTCTAAATCTTCCCTTCGGATATCGTCGATAAATAACCTGAAGGTTTTTGGGACAATTTCCCCGTACAAGCCCGTATTGGCCGATAAAAGAACAACCACCGTTTTAGCGTTATGGGCTAAAAACGTTATTTTTTCTTTGCCCAGCTTTCCCCGCTCTTTCGCCAATAAGTTAACTTCATGCGCATAAGAAAGCCTAACTTGCTCAAATATTTCGTTAATCTCTTTCAAAAAATCCCTGTTTCTTAAAACCGAATCGCGGGTTTTTTTCATTCTTCTCGAGGCAATTTCCTCATACACCGCTACCAAAATTTTTAGTGTATTCAGTTGAGCAATTTCCTCTTCTATTTCTTTCCTGTATGCCATTGTTATCCCCTCCCCAGCCCAAGGGAAATGCTTTCTTCACCCTTAACAAAATCCCCTAGCTCGCTGAATTTGCTCATATTATTTACCAAATTATCCACCTTTGCTTTATATTTGGCGTCTTTTTGGTAGGTATCGAAAAATTTTTGATAATCCTTCTTGGCATCGGCAGCAGTATTGGCGCTCCAGAAACCTGCCCATAAAAGAGCCAAAAGGATAACATTGATATTTCTGGGTATGGCAATATTGGTGGCTTGGTCTAACAATACGGTCAGTCTCTCGCCTAAGGCTAAATCCTTCTTTGTCTTTTCTCCAAGTTCAGCGCCAAAGTGCATAAACTGTTTTAAATCCTCAAGATGGACTAAAAAACTTGTTAGCTCACGGCTTAGATCACGAAAAAGTGGAGTTTGTGCCTGACGGCCAACACGCGTGACCGACAGAAAGGGATTTATCGGCGGGCGGCGCCCGGCGTTAAACAAGTCAATATCGAAATAGATATGCCCGTCAGTCATTGCCATTAGGTTAGTTTGAATAAAACCAGACAAATCACCCATTACCAGTTCGGCAACAGGCAAAGCACTAATGGCTACCGGTTTTGCCTCTTTGGCACCTTGCGTTTTTACCAAAAAATTACCGGCCCGCTCAAGCAATCTTGAATGAATATAGAAGATATCCCCCGGGTATGAACTCCTTCCCGGAAAACGGTGTGCCAATAAACTTATTTCGCGGTAATATTTTGCATGTGCGGTCATATCGTCTAAAACTATTAAAACTTCGCGTCCTTTATCACGAAAATATTCGGCAATAGTCATCGCTGTATAGGGGGTTAGAAACACTTGTCCGGCAGGATCTGAAGAGGATGAGGCAACAATAATTGTATTAGCCTCAATATTTCGCACTCGGAAGTACTCTTCAATCATTTTTATATCGACTCGTTTTTTTGCAATCGCCGCATAAATAGCCACCGCACCTCTAGCTGCAGCCGAATAGCTGGCTTGAAGAAGAAATTGAGTCTTGCCGGTCTTTCTGTCTCCGATAACAAGCTGTCTCTGCCCCTTTCCCAAAGGAATTACTAAATCTACCATTGTCACTCCGGTTTCCAACGGCGTATCGATGCTTTTCCTTGCACCAATAGGCGGTGGACTAACGTCTATTTCCCTGACTTCAGCATTTTTATTATTTGCCGGTTTTCCGATGGGTATTCCTAAAGGATCAACGGTTCTTCCCAGTAAGCCCTCTGACACTTCAACTTTGAGTTGTTCTTGAGTCCTTGCTACTCTGGTACCCACATTAACTTGCGATTTAGACAAAAGAAGAACTTCGCAGAACTCCTCCTCTAAGGCGAGTACTTGTCCTACTTCCCCTGTCTCAAACAAAATCAGTTCATTTGGCTTGGCTTTAGGTATTCCGCTTACATAAGAAAGGGCATGGACAGCTTTTTCAACAAAGCCTATCTCTCCCGTTTGATCAAGGTAGCTCTTAAAGTCTTTCATTGGGAAAACATCGTTTCTACTTTTTGCTTATTAGTATCCAAATCATTCCTAATCAATTTCTTCAAAGAATAATCCCGATATTTCCCCTTGTGGATTATTACTGCTCCCCCCGAGATTGTTTTCGAATAATTAAGATCCAATATAATCCCCTTTCCTACATTTTCCCTAACCCACAAAAATATTTTCTCTAAAGTTGCGTCTGTGGGCTCAAATGCCAATGTCAGCTGGATTTCCTTCAGCTTTTTCAGCTCGTTTTTAAGTCCCTGCAAATACTTATCCCGGTCAATCCTTGCTTTTTCAATCGAGGATTTAATTATCAGGGCTACATTTGAACGTACATCATGCTCCAAGGCATGGCTAAATTCATCTGCTTTGACTGAATAAAGCTTGTCCAGTAAAATATCGATTTCTTGCTCAAGCGCCCATGCGTCTTCTTTAGTACGAATGCTGGTTAGAATATCTGAATACATATATTCAATGACAAATAACAAAGAACAAATGTCAAATCAAACCCAAATGATTAAATTTCAAAAAAATATTAGTATTTAGATTTTGACATTCATTTGGAATTTGAAATTTGGATTTCATAATATATTCTCCTTCTTGGCTTCCTCTAATGACTTAATTACCAGCTCACCGTGGTCGCTTTGAGTGAGTGACTTGCCAATCACCCTCAAGGCAACCTGTTGGAGAATTTCAAATACTGACTCATTAATTTTAGTTATTCTTGTTTGCTTGTAGCTTTCAATTTCTTTCTCAATTTTTGCGTAGGCTCCGCTTATGGCCGTCTTGGTTGCCTCTTGAGTTTTGACTACCTCCTCCTGAAGCGCTTTCCTCATCATCTCAATTTCCTCTGAAGCAGCTTTTTTAACGTCTCCTGACATGCTGGATATTAAACTTAGACTTTCCGATTTAGCCTGCTCAAGGATTTTTTGATAATTGGCTGCATAATCCTTGGCTACTTTTTCCATGTCTGTTAAAACTTTCTGTTGTACTTCGGCCCCTATTTTCCCAGCTTCCAAAACTTTCCTGGTAGCCTCGGAGTGAGCGGTTTTGATAATCTCTGAAGCCTCGTTATTTGCTTTAGCGATTATCTCATCTGCATGAGCTTTAGCATTTGATTCAATCTGCGATTTTTCCTCTCTTAGTGAATTATGTTTAATTATTAAACGAACGTAGAGAACCACCAAAGCAATCAAAAGAAGACCCAAGGCAACTGAAATTAAGACTGATCCGAATAAAATAATTTCTGACGTAATCATACTTTCGCTCCTTCCAGTAAATTTTTGCCAATCATTTCTTGAGGTTTTTGCATGCCCATCATGGCAAGAATTGTAGGCGCCACATCGGCCAAACTCCCCTCTAGTCTTTTCAGTTTTTTACCTTGAAACCTTTTATTGATAATGTAAATAGGTACCGGGTTATTTGAATGTTCTGTATTGATGCTCCCTTGCTTGCTGGTAACAAAAAATGAGGCAATAGGATAAGTTAATAACTCCTCGGCATTTCCATGGTCAGCAGTGATTACTACTGTTCCATTTCTTGCTAGAACTTCTTGAACCAACTCGCCAACGGCTTTATCAACCACTTCAATAGCTTTAATTGTCGCCGGCAAGCTTCCGGAATGAGCTACCATATCGGGATTCGCAAAGTTGAGCATAAAAAAGTGATATTTATCTTTTCTTAACCTCTTTTTGAATCTGGAAACTATTTTTCTTACACTCATTTCCGGTTTTTTATCATAAGTAGCAACCGACGGTGAAGGAATAATTTCAACCTCCTCCCCTGAAAATTTTTCTTCCTTCATTCCGTCAAAATAAAAAGTTACCATATGCTCTTTTTCGCTCTCGGCTAGATGAAGCTGGCTCATATTATTTTTAGAGACAAGCTCAGTTAGGCAATTGTTGACAACCTGAGGCGGAAAAGCAATCGCCGAAACAGGCAAATTTTTCTGATATTCGGTCATTGTTACAAAAAATACATTTTTTGGCCATTTAATTCTTTGGAATGTCGGCCCATGTGACTCCCCCTTTTTACTTTTTGCTTTTCTTGCTTCATGAGGAACGTATCCAAGCTCAATCGACTTGAGCTTCTCAAAATCATGGCATACAAAAGCCATTGTCAGTTGTCTGGGTCTATCTATTCTGAAATTGAAAAAAATAACCGCGTCATTATCATCCACCGTGGAAGAATCTTTTACCGACGCTGGTCCGAGTCTGGCGGACATATTGTCTTCAACTATTACCGTCGGTTCAATAAACTCATCGGTTTTTCCTTTTCGATAAGCGTCTTTTACCGCGTCCAGGGCGCTTTTAGATTGAAGTCCACTGCCTGCAATAAGTGCATCATATGCCAGTTTTGTTCTATCCCATCTTCCATCTCTATCCAACGCGTAATACCTTCCCGAGATTGTGGCAATTTTACCCACACCGTATTCCTCCAACTTTGTTTCTATTTCTTCAATTACTTTAATACCATCGCTAGGAGGCGCATCACGTCCATCAGTGAATAAATGTAAAAGAACCTGATAATTTTTTTGTCTTCTGCATAGCTCCAAGAGGGCATATAAGTGAGCATTGGATGAGTGGACGCTCCCCGAGCTTACCAAGCCCATAATGTGCAGCTTTGAGTTATTGTCTTTGGTGTGTTGTATCGCTGAGAGAAAAGCCCGGTTATCAAAAAAGTCTCCTTCCTCTATCGCCATATTAATGCGAGGCAAGCTTTGATAAATAACTCTTCCCGCGCCGATTGTTAAATGGCCTACCTCCGAATTGCCGGCCTCATTAGCAGGCAAGCCTACTGACTCCCCTGCAGCAATAAGCCAACCATATGGAAACTGGATTTTGTAATTATCCATATTGGGTGTTTCAGCTAACGTAATTGCGTTGCCTTCAGATGCTGGAGCTGAACCCCAACCGTCCAAAACCAAAAGAACCATCGGTTTGATTTCTGAATTACCTGACTTTAAAAAGGACAGCATGTTCTAGAGAATAAGGATTAAATAGGCTATTGCTAACCCTATCAAAACGATTATTACTGTAATAATAATATTAAAAAGCACACTTAACTGTATCATCCTACCAGCCATAGGATTTCTACCCATCGCCTCAATTCCGGTTTTAGCTACTCTTCCAAAATAAATAAATCCTAGACTAAAGGAAATTAGTATCATCGCAGCGGCAAGAATGTAACGGAGAGACGAAAGCGGCTCAAAAATTGGTGCCGTAATACCCTGTCTTAATGCTTGCAACAAATCGCTCCTGGCTCCGGACAAACCTGAAGCTGCATGAATGTTAAGCGACATCAATATTAAACCTGTCTCATCCGGATTATCAGATTCCCATTTTTCCAAGGCGGTACCTAAAATATAGCCATTTCTGTCAGCTTTTTGGGCTACTCCCGGCATAGTTGAGCTTGTAACGGGGTTTCCTTCAGCAATATTACCATTAATTGATGAAACCCTTACTTGGACATTTCCGAATGACTGCACTAATCTGGTAGGCTTTTCCCCTTCAGCCTCAAAAGCTGCGGCCGGCGTGTCACTGACTACTCCGTACAAAGCTGGATCGAACTCATTCTCGCATAACACAAATCCACCTCTTCCTTCTTCCGACTGCTTTTCTGGCGAACAGATAACATGTCCATTGACAACATTATCTGAATCTACCGGAACGGATACAGCGATACCTGAAGAAGTTGCTTGTCCCAAAATTACCGAAGGCAAAAGGAGTGATGCTGTTAACAAATAAATAACGAGTCTAGGCAGTATATTTTTCATGATCTCTTTTTATTTTTTATTCCCTTTTCCAATAATTGTTATAGATTTATAACAAATCCATTTATTATAACTTAATTATTTCTATCTTTTTACATAATATTTATTCCATTAATATTTCTTAAGATAACAATTAATTAGTATTTATTCCGCAATATATTCCGCACTAGCCTCATAATCATTTTTAATCTCCGATCGATAATTTACAATCGAGCCTACTATTTCCGTAAGAATTGCGTAAATTTCTTCTAATATTGTCAATCTTGTTGACAGTTAAAATCCCTCTAAAACCCCCTTGACAAGAAATACATAAAAATGTCTTACTAATATTGGACACTTTAAGTTCAATTGTCCAAGTTTTTGTTCAAGATTTCACTACCTCACTGCTATAATGAAATCACTACCAAAAAATCATAACCTGTCCATCAAAAACGCTGCCGAAATTTTAGGCGTCTCTACTAAGACTTTAAGAAGATGGGAGGAGCGTGGTCTATTAATTCCCAAAAGAACAAATGGCGGCCATAGGAGATATGATCTAGACAAAATTCAATCTCTAGTTAAGAGGAAAAGAAGACAAAGGCCCAAAGTCCAAATTCAAGTACTCCAACCGGCCCCACCTCTTATACCACAAATACCTTTAAAACTACCAGTTCTTTACGAATCACTCCATCTTTCTCAAAAGAAAGTTTTAGCTTTTAGCTTCTTATCACTTCTCGCAGCAGTTTCTATTTTTACAGCCGTAAAAACCGGCTTATTTTCCAAGCTCCCTCAGCTGGATAGAATCAAAGATAAAATAGCACATACTATATCAATACCCATCAGTGAAGAGCCCAAGGAGGAGGACTTAGCCTTGCAGGTATTAGCGGCAAGTATTTCTCTTGATACCCAGAGGTTTTTGGTAAATGTAGATTCAACATTCACTGAAAATCTAGCTGTAGATAAAAATCTTAACGTCGGCGGGTCTGCCCATGATATCGCCGGAACCCTTAATCTCTCGGGTGACACGTTGACCATTACCGATGATCTTTTAATAGACCCTGTCGGTGATGATGTTACGGTTGGAGGTAATATGATACTATCTGATACCTTTACCCTTCAGGTTGGAGGCTTGACAGGAACGGCATATAACGCCTTTGGAAACACTGGTGACGCTGCAGATGAAACGGCAATATCTTCTGATAATGATGTCTTTGTTGGAGGAGACCTGGAAATAGACGGTACTTCATATCTTCCTACCTTGGTAATAGGCGGTGATACCTTGACTGACCTGGCCGGAACCGGACTTCAAGTTTCTTCCAACATTTTAGAGACAACCCTGGGAACAACAATCGATTCGGGAGAGATATCTGACGGAACTATCGTTGAGGTTGATCTCTCGGCAACCAACGACCCAACCGATAACTATACCTTAACGTATGATTCCGGCTCCGGCGGTTTTACTTGGATTTCTTCAACAGCTGGTCTTTGGACCGATGGAGGAACCATATCTTACTTAACTAGCACCTCTGATAATTTGGCTGTAGGAGGAACTGATTCTTCCTCTCCCCTTTTCTTGGATGTTTCTACCGGAGATTTAACGATAACCGGTAGTTTCACTGTCAACTCCGATACCATTTCGGATTTTACAGGAGATGGGTTAGAACTTTCTTCCGGTTCTCTTCAAATAGACCTTGATACCACCGCCACTGATGGTTCTACTATCACTTCCACTTCAGGACTAGAAATAGCCAGTGGTGAGTTGTCGTTAATTAGAGGATGCGGACCAGGACAAGTTCTTAAGTGGGATAATACCAACTTTGACTGGGACTGTTCCGACGATACTACGGGAGGTGCAGGTGTCTGGACGGCCAACGGCAATGTTTTACACCCCACCTCTACCGATGATCAGATAGTTGTAGGAGGAAATACCACCACCGACTTCTTCTTTGAAGTCAACGGTACCCAAGTAGGTAAAGCTCTGGTCATCTTTGACGATACCGGAACCGACCAGAACATCCTTTCCGCTTCAGCCTCAGGTACAACGGTCTTAAACCTTGACAGAAGTGGGAATTTAGCCTTGGAGGGAGCCATTTCCG
>SDBT01005401.1_pt1 | contig 21453 bp, 22 predicted proteins | sample 2277101 | NCBI WGS metagenome assembly SDBT01 (sample SAMN10404973, study PRJNA504765) | marine sediment metagenome | isolation source: marine sediment core GS10_PC15, 103 cmbsf | place: Arctic Ocean: Southern Knipovich Ridge | collected 2010
AAATGTTCAAACTGTTTGAAAATTAAATCTATTTGAACCTTCGTCCCGAGCTCAGGTCGAGGGAAATTATGATTTGATTGAACATTGGTCCTTGTAAATTGGTAATTCAAACAATATTTTCAAGTACCAATGGTTCGACTATGCTCACCACCCTGCTTACCACTCTGAGCTTGCCGAAGGGTTTACTAATCAATTTTCAATGTCCAATGTCCAATGTCCAAACCTTTCCCTATTTTGGCTTGTAAATTAACTTCTATTTCCATAAAAATTCCGATCAAACGTATAGACAAATCCCTGCCTCTGCCTCGCTACGAAACCGCGGGTTCTGTTGGTTTTGATTTATTTTGCCGGAAAGGAGCGGTAGTGAAACCAAAAGAGATTAAGTTAATCCCCGCTAATATTATTGTTAAAACTCCGCCAGGATATATGTTGCTTCTGGCGCTCCGTTCTTCCACTCCCGCAAAGCGAGGTTTAATGCTGGCTAACGGCATCGGCGTCATTGATCAAGACTATTCTGGTCTGAAAGATGAAATTAAAATCCAGGTCTATAATTTCAGCAAAAACAGGGTCAAGGTAGAGAGAGGGGAGAGGATTGCCCAAGGAATTTTTGTGAAAGTGGGGAAAGCCGACTGGCAGGAGATTAAAAAGACCACACCCCATTCCCGCGGCGGCTTTGGTTCAACCGGATAAGGTTTTGTGTTTTTTCAAGAAATGGTACAATAAAATAGTTAGAGATCAGAAGAAGAGACAAGGATTAAAATCAAAACAAAATTATGCCGGATCAAGATCCAAAGAAAGTTCCACCCGCTGTTCCTCCCGGGGATGCGCCTTCATCTCCTCCTGAAGGAGCGGTCAATGAAGATTTAGCGAGAAAAATTGAAGAAGGCCGCAAAATAATGGAGCAGGCAGAGGGTAGAGACAATCAAGCGCCGCCTGAACAGGTATCGCCTCCTTTACCCGAAAGAGAAGAATTAAGCCCGCCTCCGGCAGAAAGTCCGCCGCCTCCGCCGCCCGCGAGAGAAGTACAGCCTCCAATTAACCCGGCCAACACAGAGCGGCAAGACCCGGAGTCTCCGGTCGCGCCGAAAGGAGAGCGTCCGGCAGTAATCCAGCAGAGAGAGAAGACAAGAAGGGCTGCGGCTGCGCTCGCAGAAAAGGAAACAGAATTAACGGAAACGCAGGGAAGGGCAGAGGATGCGGCGCAGGAAGCGGAGAGAGCAAGCGGGGTGGAATCTCAAAAAGCAGACTTGGCGGCAGAGCGCGCGAGCATGGGAAGGCCTTTGGCTCCAGAGGCCGCGCGCAGAGCAGATTTGGCAGCGCAAAAAGGCAAGAGAGCAACTAGCCAGTTAAAGAGAGAGGTTCGAAAAACAGAGACTCAAAAAGCAACAGTGGCAAGAGCTCGGGTTTTGGATATAAAGGAGGCGAAAAAATTAAACGCCTTTAGGCAAAAAGACGCGTTAAGGCAAGGTAGGCAAACAGAAGAAGAGCAAAAAGCAGCTTAAACCCCATACCAAAATTCTGGCGCGGGGGCAGAATTTTATATTCCATATTCTAAATTTTATGACCCAAGCCACCACTCCTTCACCGATTGTTTATATTTTATTGGGCGCGCTTATTATTCTGTTTTTTGTAATTGTCTTTTATCTTTTGATTGGCGGCAGGCGCAGAAAATCAAAGGTGACTAAAGCTTTCGAGACCACTCTGTTTCTGATTAGGGTGCCAAAGGAGCTGGGCAAGGGAGAGAAAGAGGAGAAACAGGAGGAGAAAGAACTGATCTCGGTCGCGGAGCAGATTTTTGCTGGTTTGCGGGAGCTTGGTAAAGTAAAAAAGGCGGCTCTCTGGCGGGAAAAGGATTTTGTTTCTTTTGAGATTGTCGCTTTTCAAAACGAGACCCGTTTTTATGTCTGCTGTCCTAGTCATTTAGCCTCTCTGGTTGAAAAGCAGATTCAGTCTGTTTATCCGAAAGCGGAACTCTCAAAAGCAGAGGAATATAATTTTTATCAAGAAGACAGTGTTGTCGCCGCGACCAATTTGACTTTAGCGCGCCAGAACGTTTTTCCGATTAAGACCTACAAATACTTGGAAACAGATCCTCTTTCTAATCTTACTAATGCTTTGAGTAAAATGGAAAACGAGGAAGGCGGAGGGATTCAGATTATGATTCGGCCGGCTCCCCACGGGTGGCATACAAAGGGGCTTTCTGCCGCGCGCAAGGTTCAACAGGGAGTAAAGGCAAGTGAAGCGGCTGGCAAGAAAAATGTTGCCGGCAAGATGGCAAAGTTTGCCGGCGAAGTGGTAACAACTGCTGTTTCCGGCCCCGGGAAGACGAAAAGAGTCGCGCCAGAAGTGGAAGGAGAGAAACAGATTGAAGCGCCGCCTTCTCTAACCCCCTTACAGCAGGAGACGGTAAAGCTTTTAGAGGAGAAGGCGAACAAGGCCGCTTTTTTAACCAATATCCGTTTGGTGGTTTCTTCGGGGAGCAAAGAGCGATCTCGAACTTTGCTTGCCAATTTAATCAACGCTTTTCAACAGTTTACCTATCCGGAGTTTAATAGATTCCGTCCGGACAAGAATTTTTTCAAGAAGATTGTGGCTACGAATTTTAATTTCCGTTTTTTCAATAAAGCAAAAAGCAGTATTTTAAATACAGAGGAGCTGGCCAGTACTTTTCACCTGCCCACTCCTTATACCGAGACACCGGAGGTTAAGTGGCTTGGCGCCAAGAAATCAGAGTCGCCAGCCAGTCTGCCCCAGGAGGGAACCACGATCGGTAAAAATATCTTTCGGGGCGTGGAAAGAGAGGTTAAGATCAAACGGGAAGACCGGCGCCGCCATCTGTATGTTATTGGTCAGACCGGCACAGGCAAGACTACGCTTTTGCGCAATATGATTGTCCAGGATTTGGAAAACGGCGAGGGCTTGTGCGTTGTTGATCCTCATGGCGATTTAGTGGAAGACCTTTTGGGTCTGGTCCCGCCGGAACGAGCAGAAGAAGTCGTGCTTTTTGATCCGGGGGATATTGAACGGCCTTTGGGGCTTAATATGCTTGAGTATAATACGCCGGAACAAAAAGATTTCGTGGTTTCGGAAATGATCGCGATTTTTCACAAGCTGTTTCCGCCCGAGATTGTCGGCCCGATGTTTGAGCACAATATGCGCAATGTGATGCTGACCTTGATGGCGGATCCGGAAAACCCCGGCACGATCACTGAAATTCCGCGGATGTTTACGGACCCGGGATACCAAAAGATGAAGATTGCGAAAGTAACCGATCCGGTGGTGCGCGATTTCTGGGAAAAAGAAATGGCCAAGACCACGGATTTCCATAAGTCCGAAATGCTGGGTTATCTTATTTCCAAGGTGGGCCAGTTTGTGGAGAACACGATGATGCGCAATATTATTGGCCAGCAGCGCTCGGCTTTTAATTTGCGGGAGATTATGGATTCAGGCAAGATCTTGCTGGTTAATCTGTCTAAGGGCAAGACCGGAGAGATCAATTCCGCGCTTTTGGGTCTTGTGATTGTTTCCAAGATTCAAATGGCGGCAATGGGGCGAACCAATATCCCAGAAGAGGAAAGAAAGGATTTCTATTTATACATTGACGAGTTTCAAAATTTCACGACAGACAGTATTATGACGATTTTGTCGGAAGCGCGGAAATACCGTCTTGATTTAACTTTAGCTAATCAATACATTGCCCAGCTGCCAGAGGCGATTCGCGATGCTGTGTTCGGCAATGTCGGCACTCTGCTTTCTTTCCGGATTGGCCCGCAGGACGCGGAATTTGTGGAGAAGCAGACCGAGCCGGTCTTTTTCGCTCACGATTTAATTAATCTTGATCGTTTTAACGCTTATCTGAAGTTGACAATTGACGGCACGCCAAGCAAGGCCTTTAGCATCCAGACCCTGCCGCCAGAGCGAGAATCTGATCGGGAATTAGCGCGGAAAGTCAGAGAGCTTTCGAGATCAAAATATGGTAAAGACAGGGCAGAGGTGGAGGCGAAGATGATGGAGCAGTTGAAGCCTGAAATAGAATCAGGAATTATGAATAAATAATTATGATTTTCCTTTGTTATTGCTTCGCTCACTCCGTTCGCTCGCAATGACAGCAAGTTTCTCAAAATCCAAAATTTTTTTACTACTGTGTTTAAGCATTATCGGGGGTATATTTTTTGGCTGGCTGGCTGGCAGTAAAGAAGAAGTATTGGGATCTGATTTTAAAATCATCACAATCACGGCTTTAGCAGTAGCGGCTTTTATTGTCCTTGGTGTCTTTTGGGAGAGAAGAGCTGCTAAAATAATAGGACTTTCGGTCCTGTTTTTTGTTTTCGGTTTTTTGCGCTGGGAAGCGGGGCAGATTGAAATCACGGAAGAGCATATTGCTTTTTACAATGACCAAGAAGAAATTACTTTTCGGGGCGTAGTTGTCCGCGAGCCGGATGTTAGAGATAAGAATACGAAATTAACGGTTTCTTGTAGGGGCGAGCCCCGCCTGCGCCAAGGCTTTGGCGGGCAGGCGTGGCTCGCCCGAACAGGTAAGGTCCTAGTCACAGTCCCTCGCTACCCGGAATATAATTACGGCGACGAGCTGGAAATCACTTGCCAGCTTAAAATACCCAAAGAATATCCTGACTTTTCTTATAAAGATTACTTGTCTCGTTTTAATATTTATTCTGTTTGTTATCCCAAAGAGGCAGAGATCAAGCTTGTCTCTTCGGGTAATGGCAGTTTTGTTTATAGTTCTATTCTAAAACTTAAAGGGAGAGCCAAGAGAGTAGTGGAGCAGATTCTGCCGGAACCCCAAAGTTCTTTATTGGCCGCGATTACTCTGGGCGCAAAGCGCGGCATCCCAGAAGAGATTCGTGATGATTTCAGCAAGGCGGGTCTCTCCCATATTGTGGCGATTTCTGGCCTGCATATCACCTTGCTTTCTTCGCTCGTAATGTCGGCCTTGTTGTCTTTGGGTCTTTGGCGGAAACACGCTTTTTATTTGGCTGTTCTGTTTTTAGTTTTTTACATTATTTTTATTGGCGCGCCTGCTTCCGCGATTCGGGCGGGGATTATGGGTTTTCTCATCCTGCTTGCTTTAAATTTAGGCCGCCTTTCTCATTCAGTGAACTCTATTGTCTTGGCTGGGACCTTGATCCTTCTTTTTAATCCTAAACTTCTGCCTTACGATGTTGGTTTCCAACTTTCCTTTGCCGCGGTCCTCGGGATTGTTTTTATTTATCCGATTTTGGGTAATGCCCTCGAGACGATTATCCGTAGGGGTGCGCCATGGCGCACCCCTACGAAGATGGCAATAGCTTTCAATAGTTCCGGCTTCATCAAAACCCTAATCTTTTTAACCATCTCTGCTCAAGTTACCATCCTGCCTCTGGTCATCTACCACTTTGGCACGCTTTCTCTAATCGCGCCTCTCTCTAATATTCTGGTTGTCCCTCTTCTGCCCCTTATTATGATTCTTGGTTTTTTAAGCATCATCGCCGGCTTTATCTATTGGCTTTTTGGCTTCTTAGCTGCTTTTCTGGTTTACGTTCCTCTGACTTACATTATTAAGCTTTCCCATTTTTTAACTCAAATTCCGGGGAGCTTTGTTGAATTTAAGATGCGAGCTTGGATGGTGGCGGTTTATTATTTCGCACTTGCAGGTTTTTTATTTTGGCACAATAAAAAAATCGCCCCTGCAAAGAGTAGCTTTGTTAGCAGTGGGCGAGCTAAATAGGGTTCACTAGCCTTTTTTAATTTTTCCCCAGGTGGCGGCTTTCAACCTTTTTTTGATCGCCGGGATCAAGGGCTCTATGTTAACCATTACAGACATATCTAGCACTTCTTTTTCTGTGAGTATGTGCAAGGCGTTGCAGACAATTCGGTCTTCCTTTTTATTTCTTAGGGAGATTGTGATTTCTTGACCAGCATTGAAAGAGCCTTGATTGGGAAGAGTGACAGAGTAGGTGCGATCCGGCAGAATTTCTGCATTAAAACTATTTTGATCTATTGAGATTATAACCTCATAATCTCCCAGATCGCCAAATATCTTTGCTATTTCACCCCGGACAGTGAGAGTGGGACTTGCTTCTGCGGTTGGTGAAATTATCCCATTTAAGATTAATAGTATTACGACAAAAACAAATCTTGTTTTCATTTTATCTCTCCTCTTGTTGTCCCAAGCCACCACAATTATAGTCTTTTAGAAGTTTATGTCAACCACCTTTAGTAAGGAGCAAGGGGGTGATATAATGGAAGGTAGTGATTTTGAAATAGATGTTTTCCAAAAAACATAAATATTATTTTCTTTTGATTTTAACCCTCATTACCCTGCTTGCTTGGTGGGCGGTTTATCTGGGCCGCTTGGAGGGTGAGTTTAGGGTTGTGTTTTTTGATGTCGGACAAGGAGATGCTGTCTTTGTTCAAGACAAGGCGGGACATCAGATTTTGATTGACGGCGGCGAGGGTGATGTTATTTTGGATAAGCTGGGAGAGGTTTTGCCCTTTTTTGACCGCTCGCTTGATCTTGTGATTTTAACCCATCCGCACCGAGATCATGTTGAAGGTTTGGTTTCAGTTTTAAAAAGATACAAAGTTGATCTTGTCCTTTATACCGGCGTGGAATATGTTAGCCCCTATTATCAGGAATTTGAAGAGCTGCTTTTAAAAAAGAAAATCGCTTTTGCTTTCCCGCATCATAATCAGCGGATTAGTCTGGCAGATGGCGCTTACCTGGACATTTTATTTCCCTGGGAGGTAATGGACGGGAAAGAGGTGGAGAATCCGAATAACACCTCAATTGTTTGCCGTCTGGTTCGGGGAACAGAAGAGTATTTATTAGTAGGCGATGCGGAAGAGGAAGTGGAAGCAGAGTTGATCCAGAATAATGTTTATCTTCAATCAGATGTTTTAAAGGTCGGCCATCACGGATCGAAAACAAGCTCAACAGCAAATTTCTTACGCGCGGTAGAGCCAGAAGTGGCGATTATTTCGGTGGGCAAAGAAAACCGCTTTAATCATCCGCATCCAATTGTATTAGAGCGACTAGAGAGTTTCGGGATTGAGGTCTTCAGGACAGATCTAGAAGGGGACATTGAATATTAATTTTCAATTTTCGAATTTTCAATCAAATCGCAATTTTCAAATAGAATGAATTTTCAAACAGAAAATTGAAAATTAAAAGTTATTATGTTATATTATAGAAGAGCAGATTAACTTTGAAAAGTACCAATGAAAAACCCAAAAGAAAACAAAAAAAATGAGCAACACCCGAGCCAGGAGCGGACCGTGGTGATTATTAAGCCTGATGCGGTAGTGCGGGGCTTGATTGGTGAAATTATTGAACGTTTTGAGAAGCGGGGCTTGAAAGTGATCACGCTCAAGATGGTTTGGCCAACCCGTGAGCATGCCCTTAAACATTATTCCGGTTCAGAGAAGTGGCTTCGCGGTATGGGACAGAAAACAATTGACGCGTTCAAAGAATACGGCATGGATGTGAAGAAGAATATGGGCACGGAAGATACTTTAGAGATTGGCAAACTGGTCCAGAAATGGAACATTAATTATTTATCAATGGCGCCGGTGGTCGCGATGATCTTGAAAGGGATGCACGCGATTTCAACCGTGCGCAAATTAGTCGGTCATACTCTGCCAATCTTGGCCCAGCCCGGTACAATCCGCGGTGATTTTTCTGTGGACACGAATACAGCCGCGAATTTAGACCAGAGAGCGATCCATAATATTGTCCATGCTTCAGGCGATCCCAAAGAGGCAGGGCATGAAATCAAACACTGGTTTTCGCCGGAAGAAATTACCGACTACAAACGGGCAGATGAAGACGCGATGTTTTCAGGGTTGTAGTTCTTCGTAGGGGCGACCCTGTGCCCGCCCGCCAGAGCCTTGGCGTAGGTGGGTGGTCGCCCGACCTGAAAAAGATGAGATACATAGGTAACACCCTGAAAGTCTTGACAGATATTTTTGTTTCGTTTATAATCCCTATACAACCTATGAATAAGTCTACTTTACAATATAATCGTTCACTAAACTTGGCTCTATTGCTTTTGGGTCTTTTGATTTTGACCCCGCGTTCGGGCTAGCTTTTTAGTGTTTAAGAGAGTTTAGACAACAAGAATCTGGCCCGGAAATTGGCCAGGTTTTTTGTTTGTAGAGTTTTTTCGCTGGCACCTTTTTACAACGTAACAACACAGCAGACAGGAGGAAGTGTTATGCCAGAAGTCAAAGTGGCCGAAGAATTTTCCCTTGAATATGTTCAGGTTTCAAGCGGCACGGATTCCGTGCCGACAGCAACAGTTGGTCTTCGTAGAGGAGGCGCTCTCTTTCAGGAAGCATCTTGCGGCCAGAATATTATGGCTGCAGTATTCGGCGCGATAGATAAAGTGATGGGCGTCGATGTTGAAGTGACCAAGTGTTCTGCCGATTTTGTTCAGAATGAACCAGTTAAGGCTTTAGTGATCATAGATCATATTGACGAAAGCATTACTGGTAATGGCGAAAGCGCTGACATTATCGAAGCTATTGCCATGGCTTATCTGGACGCGGTCAATAAGATGCCGCATAACACATAGTCGATGCCTAAGTCTGGTCCGGACACAAAAGGATAATATATCGCAGTTTAAGATGCTGTCCGTGGCCTGATCCCTCGGAATAACATCTCTGCTATTATATTTTGGTATTTGGCTTGGAGAGGTCCAGGATGTTATCTCATTCGAAAAGCGGTTTAAAGACAGAAAATTCTGTTCTTTGAACAGCTTGACCTCTCTTTTTTATTTTGAAAACTTATCCACAACTATTGACAAAATTCCTGTTTTCCTATATGCTCTAGATAAGACTTATGAACAATTTACTTTTCTATTATTTCGTTTTTGGTTTTTGGTTTACCGACTTAAAGAGCCGGCTTCGTTTTTAATCTAAAATCTTTACTTAAAGATGAAGCCGGCTAATCTAGCCGGTTTTTTAGTTGTTCATTATAGTTCTTTATAAATGAAATAATAGGCAAAGTATAACGGTTATAAAAGTGGAGACCTAATGTTTTAAAATAGGTCTCCACACGAGCTCTTTATAAACAGGAAAATCTGAAAACAATTCTTACAGGAGGTAAATGATAATGACAACCTTGTTTGAAGCAAATACTTTGGATGTTGCTGAACTCGGCGATGTAGTAAAAAGGATAGACATCAAGTCCTCCTTACAGCCAATACAAGTCCTGCTTAACTACATAACTGTTTACCCAAATGTTGTGATCAGGGCTTTGGCTGACTTGTATCAGGAATACAACCATGCTTTTGTTCCCTTGATCGAGGAGAATCGCGAGTGGGCAACGGACTATCAATACTGTCAGGATGGTATTAGCTCGGCCAACTGGTGCGTCCAAATCGATGTCAATGGTCTTACTGATGCGTTCCTACAGGAGTTAGCGGACATGTCTAAAGAAAGTGTGCATGAAATCTTGAGACGTAGAATTTTTGAAATAGAAAATTCTATAGCTGTGTACCAACTTTTGGAGAAATTCTTCGCAAGGAATGGGAACGACTCTTTCTTTAAGATTCGCTTTCGAGCAGTCTTAAATGATCTGCGGCAACGTTTTAATAAGCCTATTGCACTCCTGGCCGTGACTGAAGGGAAGTATGATGCCATGTTCGCATCTGAGTTTGGCAAGCGCCTTGGCGAGCAGATAACAAAGGAAGAGATAAAAGAACTTTCAGGTTTTGATGTTTTTTTTGGACCAGGTCAGTTTCGTGAATATTTGACTGCCAATGGTGGCCAATGCGGTTATTTGCTTTATGTGCGCTCATCAGATCCAGTGGCTAAATTGAAGAAACCGGGTCTCGTGATTGAGCACCCATTGCTCGGCGATGCAGATATGCGTCGGATAATCAAGGCTCATTCGTTAACTTTGAATATTGACGCTCCAGGCATGGAATATGAAAGAAGGATTAATGATACCAAGGACTATATGCCGTTGATAGGCATGGCCTTTCCGATTGGTGATATAGATGAATTGTCTTCTGCTACATTTAAAACCTATATTACTGAACAAGGGATTGATCTCGAGGCAGTGGCAAAAGGGGAAGTGGCGCTTCGATGCAAGCCGGCTAAATGCGCTTACGGGTGCTTTGGTCATGTGTCAGGGGTCCTGACAGATGGCAAATTCCGGCGCGAACTAAGGCGGGGCCTTAGGCAGCGCGGAGACTATGTTGTTCAGCCAGAAATGGAAACGCCTGTCATTACCAATATGACCGATCAAACGAAATATACGTTCATTGATCGGATATTCTTTGGTATAATAGGCGGACAACCTGAATTTTTGGGCGGAGTCAGAAATCTGATGCCGACAGATAACGTGGAGGCGCGCAGAGGCCGAATCCACGGAAATGGATCAGCAGTCTATGCAGAGATCATTGTGTAACTAGATCAATGCCATGCGTTTATGTTATAATAACATAGGTGCATGGCTTATTTTTTAATTTAAACTCATGCTAAATACTATTATATCTCTGGCAAAAAAATTTATTTCTCTAAAATCCACGCAAGATAACAAAGAAGCGTTGAAGGAAATTTTAGATTTAGCTTTGTCTAAGCTTACAGGGCACACCATAGAACGGTTTGAACACAATGGAATTAAAAGCGCCTTAATTTATAATACAAAAAAAAGGCCTAAAAAATTCAAAATAATTTTGAATGGCCATTTGGACGTAATCCCAGGAAAAAAACATCAATACACCCCTCAAATAAAAGGTAATCGGCTTTACGGCGTCGGCTCCATGGACATGAAGGCGAATCTAGCCTGCCTTATTATGCTATTTAACGAATTAGCTAACAAAGTTGCCTATCCGCTTGGATTACAATTAACCACTGACGAGCAAATCGGAGGGTTTGATGGCGCCAAATACCAAATTGAAAAAGGAGTAAAGGCCGATTTTGTTATTGCTGGAGAACCGACAAATCTTGATCTCGTGCACAAGGCAAAAGGAATCTTGCAAGTAAAAATTTCAGCTCATGGCAAAGCGGCTCATGGCGCATATCCTTGGGCAGGAGAAAACGCAATCTGGAAAATGAATGAATTTCTGAATGTCTTACAAAAAAAGTATCCACTCCCTGATCGCGAAATTTGGGCAACAACAGTAAACGTGAGCAGAGTAGAAACAACCAATAAAGCGCTTAATAAAATCCCAGATGATTGCTCCAGCTGGCTTGATGTGCGCTTTGTTCCAAAGGAAGCAAAAACAATTAAGGACACCATGGAAAAATTATTACCCAAAGGGTTTATATGCGAGATCATTACCCATGAACCAGCCATGTTCACCGATGAAAATGATAAATATTTGAAATTGCTAAAGAAAAATGCCCAGCAGGTAATTGGCAAGACTGTCCGTCTACGTGGAGCGCACGGGTCTTCAGACGCGCGGCATTTTGCTCGCGTTAATTGCCCCAGCATTGAGTTTGGGCCGATTGGTCAAGGAATAGGAAGCGATGATGAGTGGGTAGATATCCCTAGCCTTAAAAAATACTGTCAAATACTTAAAAATTTCTTGCTTAATGTAAAAAGTTGAACAGTTTGCAATTTTTTTGAAAAGATGAGATACATCTATTGGCTATTGTTCAAAAATAATGTTAAAATTGAGGAGGTGAATGTGTTAAAATAGAAATATGGCAAGTAGAAATAATTCAGTGGAACAAGTCTTAAAAGGTGTTAAAAATGAATTTGCTGAACAGACAGGGGAAATAAAGAAGGAATTCTCGAAGCGGACAGGAGAAATCAAGAAAGAATTTACAGACCGCACCCAGGAAGTGAAGGATGAGTTTGGGAAACAGACCAAAGAGTTGAAGGATGAATTTAAAAGGCAAAAGCAGGAAATGGGAAAGGATCTTGCAAAACAAGGCAAAGACATCAAAAGACATTTTGACGTAGTTTCCGAGAGACTTGAGGGCAAGATTCAGGGAGTGGCAGAACAAGTTGGTGCCAATACAGAGAACATAATAATCCTTAGTGGTAAAGTTGATACTTTAGAAAGCAGGTTGATTGCTTTTGATGACAAGTTTGATTCTCTAGAAGGAAAATTCGGCTCTCTCGAAGATAAAATTAATTCTAACGCCAAGGGCATCAGAGCTATCCAGAAAGATTTAGATTTAATTAAAAGGGACATGGGCTTGATCAGAAGTAGTTTGTCTAAGAAGGTTGACTGGGAAGACTTTGCGGCTTTAGAAAAACGAGTCAAGGCGCTTGAGAGCAGAATAGTGGCTAGGGTGAGAGTTTAGAATATTAAAACAAAATTATGCCTTATCTTGCTGTGCTTTTGGCCGGGTTTGGCGGGGGAATGATCCGCGGCCTGGTCGGCTACATCAAATACAAAACTTCTTACAAGGCGGTGAAGTTTCAGGTTTACTATTTTGTCTTTATGGTTTTGGTTTCAGGAGCAATCGGCTTAATTGCTACTTGGGTTGTGCGGGAGAGCGGTTTGATGCCGGGGATTTTGAATCCGGCGATTGCCTTTATTGTCGGTTACGCGGGCGGAGACTTTTTGGAAAACATTTACAAGACGATTGGCAAAAAGCCGTTTATTGTTGATTTGCCAAAGGATTTTTTTAAGCGATAAAGCGATAACAAAAAATACCAAAGCAGCAAAAAAATGTTTGGTATTTTTTGTTTCTTAAAACTAGCCGTAACAGATAATGGTTGGTGAGACTATTTTTTCTTTGTTTTTTTGTCTTTTTTCTTGATCGTAAAGTAATAGATCAGGGCGCCGATCCAGTGAGTTAAGATAACGACTAAGACCCAGATTATTTTTTCGTCTTCTTTTTTGAAATCCCTTTTCACGACATCAACAAGCATCCAGATCCAAAGCACGGTTCCGAAGATTGACACGCCGAAAATCAAAAGCCAGAACCCCATAAAGACCAGGCCAAAGAGAGAAAAAGCGCCAAAAAAGACAGGTAAAATGACTTTATCCATAGATTTTTAATAATTATATTCTTAATTTAACACAGCTGTGGATAAAAGTAAATTGACAGGATTTTTAGACTTTGTTAGTATACCTGTACCTATGGTATAGGTATCAGAGAATTTAAACTTTAAATCCATGCATAATTCCAAAGAGAAAACTTTAATCAATTTCAAAAAGGCACAGAGCTCAATTGCAAAGATCGTCAAAATGGCGGAAGACAATGAATACTGTATTGATATTATGCAGCAGAACTTGGCTGTCATTGGGCTTCTGAAATCAGCGCACCAGATGTTGATGGAGGGGCACCTCAATAATTGTTTTAAGAGAGCAATGGCTACTCGTAACGAAAAGAGAAAACAAGAGATGATCCAAGAAATTCTAAAAGTGACTAGATTTAGTAATAAGTAAGCAAGCTTGAAATTCTGGTTCAGTTCAAATAAAAACAAGCTTTTATTTGTTCCTCACTGCGAATTGTGAGCAAAGCTCGAAATTCTTGTTCGGTGAAAACGAAAGCTTCGCTTTCCTTTTCTCCTCACTGCGAATTATAAAACAAAATATATGCACAAAAGACACCTTTTATTCATTTTGATTGGTCTTCTGCTGGTCGCGGGCTGTGTTAAGAAAACCCCGGATCAAGAGACATCCGAGCAGGAAAAGCCATCGTCAAAGAGTTCTAGAGAAATCCAAACAGCACCGCCGGCTCCAGAGAAAATAGCCAGCGATCAAAGCGCTCAATCCAGTTTCAGCGGCACAGAAGGAGAGAGTGTTGAGCTTAACGAGCGTGAATTAAGATTGGATACTGAAGTTTTGGATGATAATTCGGCCCGTTTCTATAATACAAAATTGGCAAGCGGCAAGACAATCTATTTTTTTGTCATTCGCGACAAAAACGGCAGTTATCGTGCTGCGGCCAATGCCTGCCAGGTTTGTTTTGACTCAAGGATGGGATTCCGCCAGCAAGGCGATTATATGGTCTGCAACACCTGCGGCAATCAATATCCTTTGGAGAAGATTGCTACGGAAAAAGGCGGCTGCAATCCTGGGCCGATTAATCCGAACCTTGAAGTGCGCGACGGTCAGATAATTATCGAGCAAGCGGATCTAGAACAGGTCGCCGATTTTTTCTAAAGGTTATATAATAGATATGAAGAAAGTGATCATAACTATTCTCATTTTTCTAATCGGAGGAGGGGTTGGCTATTTGATTCTTGATGCTTATCGTCCGAATTTCGAAGGGTTAAGCGCGGAAGGGATGTACAGAAAGTTGCTGGAGGAGAGGGACTACGCGATTTCCCAAGCGATAGCAGCTGGCGATTATCGCTGTTGCATCAATCCTCCCTGCACAATGTGCTATATGGAGGCTAATCAGTGGAACAATGGCCAGCCTGGTACCTGCGCTTGTGATGATTTGATTGCTCAAGGCAAGGAGTCCTGTCCGCAGTGCAAGAGGGGTTTAATTAAGGACACGGGTTCGTCCTGCGAGTTTACGGAAAAGTGTGAACCATAGTTTTCCAATGAAGAATTAAATAAAAAATATGATTAAGCAAAAAACAACCAATAAGAGTTTCTCTTTCGGTCTTTTAATCGGCATTGCGATCGTGGCAGTGATTGGCTTTGCCGTAGTTTTAGGGATGTATCTGAAGCAAGATAAATACGAAGCAGGAGATGATACAGTGGCTGCCGTTGAAAACACAGATGTTAAAAAGGACAGCGCGCCTGTTTCTTCCAAGCCAGAGAGCGAAGTAGCCGGCGTCAAACCTGCCGAGGTCAAGGTTTCAAAAAATGACCGGATTCGGGGCAATCTTGATGCGCCAATAACGATCGTGGAGTTTTCTGACTTTCAATGTTCTTATTGTGGCAGGTTTCATCAGACAATGCAGCAGGTAGTGGACAGTTATCCAGATCAGGTAAGATGGGTCTATAAGCATTTTCCCTTAGATTCAATCCATCCTTACGCGCGCGAAGCGGCAGAAGCTTCCGAGTGCGCTGGTGACCAAGGCAAGTTCTGGGAGTTTGCAGATGCGCTTTATCTGGAGCAGTCAGAGATCAATTCTTCGTTCATCAAAGAGACAGCCCAGAAACTCGGCTTGGACACTGCTGCCTTTGATCAATGTTTAGATTCGGATAAATACAGTGCCAAGGTAGAAGCAGATTATCAAGAGGGCATCAAAGCTGGAGTGAGGGGAACACCGGGCAATTTCATTAATGGACAGCCTTTGCCTGGCGCGGTCCCTTATGAGCAGATTAAGTCTTCCATCGATGCGCTTTTAGAATAGAAAGCATAAATTTTAGGCGAAATTTATTTAAAGAAAGGAGGTAATATGATGATGTCTCATATGCTTGGTGGAAATTTTTGGCCCATGGGCGGAGTAGGCATACTTTTTATGATTCTGTTTTGGGCGTTGATCATTATGGGGATTGTTGCTTTGGTTAAATGGATTCTTAAGGAAGGCCGTAAGGATACTGGAGAAAAATCAGCCTTGGATGTTTTAAAAGAACGTTATGCCAAAGGCGAGATAGATAGAAAAGAGTTTAAGGAAAAGAAAAGCGATCTGGATTGAGCTTAATTTTTTAAAGCTTTATGCTTCGCAAAATAAAAATTAATATTGAGGGTATTCATTGCCGCAGCTGCAAGACCTTGATCGAAACTGAAGTGGATGTTTTGGCTGGTGTAAAAGATATTGAAGTTGATTACAAAACTGGCGAGTGTCGGATAGAGTTTGATGACCAAAAGATTTCTAGAAAAGAAATTTTTGCCGCGATTGAGAAATTAAATTACCAGGTTAAAAGCAAGCCAGTCAGGGCAAAAACCAGACGGAGAGACAAACAGCCAGTTGGCAAGAGACTGATCATTGCCGGGATCCTGCTTATCTTGTTTGTTTTAGGCTATTTTTTAATCAAGCGGTTTGGTCTTTTAGAGATTCTTTCCAAACTAAATGAGCAAAAGATTGGTTATTGGCTGATTTTTGTGATTGGCCTCTTATCCAGCTTTCACTGCGTGGGGATGTGCGGGGGTTTAGTCGTAACTTATACAGCACGGCATCATGCCAGAAGATTAAAAGCGGAAAAAGACCCCAAGAAGGCGGCCCGGGCAGGGATTGCTCATCTGCAGTACAACCTAGGCCGGATCATTTCCTATACTGCGGTCGGCGCAATCTTAGGCGGTTTTGGTTCTTTCTTTGGCATCAACCCTACTTTTACCGGCGTGATTACTCTAGTAGCTGGTGTGTTTATGCTTTTGATGGGTCTGTCGCTTTTAACTGGTTTTAAATGGCTTGAGAAGATAAAGTTAAGGACACCCGCTTTCATCGCCCGTTTTCTTTACAGTGAGCGTCATAGCAAAAAACCCAAAGGACCTCTCGTTGTCGGCCTCCTAAATGGCTTTATGCCCTGCGGACCCCTACAGGCGATGCAGCTTTACGCTTTGGCTTCAGGTTCAATTTCACGCGGTGCTTTATCCATGGGTATTTACGCCCTAGGTACTGTGCCCTTGATGTTTGGCTTTGGCTCTTTTGTTTCTCTCTTAAGTCAACAGAGGATCAAACAAGTGATGAAGATATCCGGCGTGGTGGTGATTATTTTGGGTTTCTTTATGCTCAATCGAGGGTTTGTTAACTTCGGTTACGGCTTTCGCACCTTTATTCCCAGCGAATCCTCCAGCCAGACAGAATATTTAGTAACCGGTGATATAGAAGAGTATCAGGTGGTTAATATGGATTTAACCTATCGTGGCTACCAGCCTAATGTTTTGTTTATCAAAAAGGATATTCCAGTGCGCTGGGTGATTAATGTTCAAGAGATGTCCGGCTGTACAGACGAGATTATTCTTCCTGAATATAATATTAAGAAATCTCTAGAATATGGCGAGAACATTATTGAGTTTGTGCCGGATCATTTGGGTGAGATTAAGTTCTCCTGCTGGATGCAGATGGTCTGGGGGAAGTTTGTCGTTACCAAAGACGAGGGCGGGAGCGTGAATCCGAATCTTTCCAAAGAAGATATAGAGACCGTGCCAAAGGGCAGTAGCTGTCCGGGTCAGGGCTCTTGCGGCGGCGCCTGCGATCAAAGCTCCTGCGGCTGTAAAAGCAGAATTAAATCAAATTAAAATTATGTCTTCTAAAACAATTCTTAAAATTTCCGGTATGCACTGTGCCTCCTGCGCGGTCTCGATAGAGAAAGCTCTAGGGAAGAAAGAAGGGGTTTTGGCTGTTAATGTTAATATTGCTTCGGAAAAAGCAAATCTCAAGTTTGATTCCCAGAAAATCAGTCTTGCTAAGCTTTTTAAGGTTATAAAAGATCTTGGCTATCAGGCCGAGGAAGAGAAACCAGCGGGGATGCGGGATGATCATGACAAAAAGGAGGCGGCAAAGATCAGAAAATTAAGAAATCGATTTTTAGGATCTCTATTTTTAGGCATCCCTCTTTTTTATCTCGTGATGGGCAAGATGGTTGGTTTGCCCGTGCCTTCACTTCCTTTGCGAATAAACATTGTGGTTCAGTTTGTGATTACGACAGCAATAATGGTTTTGAATTATCCTCTCTATATTTCTGGACTCAAAAAATTGATCCAGCGCAATCCGAATATGGATTCTCTGGTCGAAACCGGGACGATTGCGGCTTATCTTTACAGCTTGGTTATTTCAGTGAATGCTTGGCTGAAACCCGAGATCGTTTCGGAGGTGCATCTCTATTTTGAATCGGCGGCTTTTATCCTCGTTTTTATTTCTTTAGGCAAGTATTTAGAGAATTTGACCAAAGGACGGACAAGCGCGGCAGTGAAGAAGCTGATTGGACTGCAGCCAAAAACAGCCCTAGTGGTCCGTGGCGGCAAAGAAGTCAAAGTTTCTATTTTTAAGGTGCAGACTGGGGATGTTATTTTAGTCAAGCCGGGTGAGAAAATTCCTGTAGATGGCGTGGTTTTGGATGGCTATTCCGGGGTTGACGAGAAGGCAATTACCGGCGAGAGTATTCCTGTTGAAAAAAAGAAAGGAGATACAGTGATTGGGGCGACAATCAATAAAACCGGTGTCTTGAAATTCAAGGCGACCAAGGTGGGTCGGGAAACAATGCTGGCCCAGATCATTAAGATTGTTGAGGAGGCAATGGGCTCGAAAGCTCCGATTCAGCTTTTGGCAGACAAGGTATCCTTCTATTTTGTTCCCGGAGTGATGGTGATCGCGGCCTTAGCTTTTATAATTTGGCTTTTAGCCGGCCAGTCTTTTATTTTTGCTTTAACGGTCTTAGTTTCCGTTTTGATTATTGCTTGTCCTTGCGCGTTAGGCCTCGCTACGCCGACTGCCGTGATGATGGGGACAGGCCTGGCCGCAAAGCGCGGAATCCTGATTAAGTCAAGCAAGGCTTTAGAGACTGCCCATAAGGTTCAAGTTGTTATCTTTGATAAAACAGGAACCCTAACACGAGGCGAACCAATTGTTACAGATACATATGTATCAGAGCAATCTCTAAGTGAAAGCCGCCTTTTGAGAATTGCCGCTTCCGTGGAAAAGAATTCTGAGCACCCTCTTGCCCAGGCTATTGTCAGCAAGTATCATTCTGAGCCTGGAGACAAAGAGCTTCTTAAAGTTCAGAATTTTGAAGCTATTCCCGGGAAAGGCGTGAAGGCTGTTTTACAGGGAAAGCAGATATTTCTTGGAACGCGAAAGTTAATGCACGAGAATCAGATTAAGACGGATAGAGTGGAGCAGAAAGCCGCGAGTCTGGAAAAACAAGGGAAGACAGTAATGATTTTGGCCCAAGACAGTCAGGTTGTAGGAGTAATTGCTGTTGCAGATACTTTAAAGAAAAATTCAAAACAGGCAGTTAAAATGCTTCATAAATTAGGAAAGAAAGTAGCGATGATTACCGGCGATAATGAGCGAGTAGCCAGAGCGATCGCAAAACAGACAGGAATTGATCAGATTCTAGCCGAAGTGCTTCCTGGAGAAAAGTCAGCTGAAATAAAAAAACTGCAAAAAGAAGGACATAAGGTAGCCATGGTCGGGGATGGCATTAATGACGCGCCAGCTCTGGCTCAGTCTGATCTTGGCATTGCTCTTGGGAGTGGTACTGATGTAGCAATGGAAACCGGTGAGATCATTTTAATTAAAGACGATCTGCGGGATGTCGTAAAGGCGATTGCGATTAGCGAGTATAGTTTGCGGAAAATTAAGCAGAATTTGTTTTGGGCCTTTTTCTATAACTCTATAGGCATTCCGATTGCCGCCGGGATTCTTTATCCTTTCACCGGCTGGCTCTTATCGCCTGTAGTTGCCGCCGCGGCCATGGCCTTCTCTTCAGTAAGCGTGGTTTCTAACGCACTTTTAATGAAACGATACAAAGGATAAAGATAAGAATTTATTGACTTTATAGATCTCACAAGATTATATCTTGATATATCTCCTGTGATTCTTCAAGAGTTAAGGGGGTTAATCAGGATGTAAAAAATCCTGAAGCGACATGGGCCTCGCATCAAAACCAGAGCCATTAAATTTATGGCAGGGTTTTGGTTATTGATTTTTAAAAAAACGGTATAAAGATCAAGAACACGAACAATAATAAATCTTTAGATTTTTGTTCTTTTTGAGTTTTTAGGTTTCCTAAAGCAAAAAGCCCGGGCTGTGAAGCTTTGGGCTTTTTTGCTTTCAATTCTTTATTTTAAAAGAATTAATATCTGTCTTGACCGCCGCCGCCGCCTCTGTCGTAACCACCCGGACTTGGTCTGCGCGGGGTCATTGGTCGGGCCTCATTAACAATAATCGATCTTTCACCGATCTGGGAGCCGTTAAGCTCCTTAATCGCTTTCTGAGCGTCTTTTTCGTCTTCCATTTCCACAAAGCCGAAGCCTTTGCTCCGACCGGAATACTTATCCATAATGATTGTTGCTTCATCAACCTTGCCGACTTTCTCGAACATTTCCCGCAATTCGTCTTCTGTGGTTGAATAAGGCAGGCTCCCGACGTAAAGTTTTTTTGCCATGATTTAACTTGAGATAATATATTGGCGCGTAGGGCAAAAGTTGCTCCTAGTAAAAACACAATATATTCACACGTAATTTTTTCCCTGTTTCGACTACGCACCTTAAATCCTTAGGAATTAATGATAAAATTCGAGGATGTTATTAGAGATGCAAACAAGCATTGTTATTATAGCAGTTAATTTGTTTCTGTAAAGGGTGTGTCTGATTGACACATAGACTCTTCCATTGACGGATATTGTAGTGCAATATCTACTCTACATAAATGGGACTTGCTGAAAAAGAATGAAGCAAATCATGCAGTTATCTTTATTGAGCAAATAAACTTTCAAGGGAGGACCTGGTGAAATGTTCGAAATAGGAGGGAGGAAGTTAAGAAAGGTTGATGCTTTAAGCAAACATTCCTGGCTTGGTGGGGTATGTGCTGGGATAGCATATTGGATAAGCCTCCCGGTCTGGGTTGTAAGGTTGATTTGGTTTTTATTCATCTGGCTTTATGGTACCGGAGCAATAGCATATATCCTCCTCTGCATTTTTCTGCCCACTTGGAGTGAATTACCTGATGACTTTTATAAAGTCACTGGCGACTGATCTTAATCATTCTCGCGGTGATTATCTATCACCGCTTTTTTATTTCTTTTGAAGAGGTCAAGTCTTGAGTTTTGGTTTCCTTTTTCCTCGGGGCTTTTTTGTTTGCAAGATTTTTTCATACGTGTATATTTGCATTTTTTATTTTTTTATCTATACTTAACTTAGTATGCAATATTTACTGTTATGTGAATCATAAAGTACACTCAGAAAGGCAGGGGTAGAATTATGGGAATTGAGCGAAATAGATTAGAGATCAAAGATGGGAAAGTTAAAGGGAGAAAAATAGGCGATGCTGTCATGGTTGTTGGAAACAACGGATTTCCAAATCAACCAGGCCTACTAAAAGGGACGCTTGCTGCTGGTCCTATAGAGATAGGCACAATACTCAGTAACCTTCAGGTAGATACTTTAATAATAGACGAGGCGTTGACACCTATCTTTCGGAGAGATTTTCTTCAAAAGCAGTTGAGGGAAAGAAATTTAGTGTTAGGATCAGCTATGTCTGCACACCTGGATGCAACCCTTCGTTGGTTACGTTATGCTCAGCGCATGAATCGTGGATGTGTGACTGTTGTTGGCGGGATGGGGGCTACCCAGAAGCCAAGAAAGGCCTTAGAAGAGGGAGCTGATATTGTAGTAATGGGCGAAGGGGAGCTTGTTTTAGAACATCTTATAGGGATCCTTCGGGATGGAGGAGATCTTAATGAAGTGCCAGGCGTGGCCTGGCTTGAAGACGGCAATCCTTTTAAAACTGCAAGGCCTCCTCTGATCGCAGATTTAGATACTATACCGATAGGCCGGCAGGACCTTGTTTTTGAAGGATGGAGAGCAACGGCTGTGTCAGTTGGATCATCGCGAGGATGTCCATTTGGTTGTAGTTTCTGTTCTGTTGGAGGGACTTTCGGTCGTCAACATAGACGTATGTCTGCAGGCAGAGTT
>SDBT01005402.1_pt1 | contig 21453 bp, 23 predicted proteins | sample 2277101 | NCBI WGS metagenome assembly SDBT01 (sample SAMN10404973, study PRJNA504765) | marine sediment metagenome | isolation source: marine sediment core GS10_PC15, 103 cmbsf | place: Arctic Ocean: Southern Knipovich Ridge | collected 2010
CCTACATTATGCATTTGTTTGGATTTATCCTAAACAGGCGGCAGACCGGCTATCCTGTTTAATGAAAAAATAATGGGAATCTTTGCCTTTACCAAGAAAAAAAGCTACAACGCAAATTCCTCGCCTTAGCTTTTCCTTGACAAGTTAAAGTTCTATGTTATTTTACGTAATTGAATGAACGTTCATTCAATTACCAAAAAAGAAGAGGTCCAAAAAGGTAAATAAAATTAAGGAGGTATAATATGGTGTTAAGTAGAAGAAAGTTTTTAAAGCTAATAGGAGGCTCTGCCGGAGCCTATGGGCTGTCAAGCCTTTGGATTCCTCAAGTGGCTGAAGCCTTGGAGAAGCTCGCAAAAGGGGAGAGTCCAGGAAATCTTCCGGTAATTTGGTTTCAGGGACAATCCTGCGCTGGTTGTTCAATTTCCACACTTAATACAGTATACCCTGATATTGCCAAGGTCCTAACTCAAATAATAAGTATGGAATTCCATCCAAATGTGATGGCAGCTTCCGGGGACCCTGCTATTGAAGTCCTGAATAGAATAATTGAAAAAAAGGCAAAAAAATTCGTTTTAGTGGTGGAAGGGTCAATACCTACCAAGGCCCAAGGAGACTTCTGTACAGTTGGAGAAAAAGAGGGCATGCCTTTGAGCTCTGAGGAGTGGGTTAAAAAATTAGGCTCGTCGGCGAAGGCAGTTTTAAATGTGGGAACCTGCTCCGCCTTTGGAGGGATCCCGGCAGGAGAACCCAACCCCACCGGGGCCCAACCTGTCAGTAAAATCGTCCCTAAGGCTACAATAATTAATATTCCCGGATGCCCTCCTCATCCGGATTGGGTAATTGGAACAATCTCCCATGTGCTTCTATTTGGGATACCAGCATTAGATGACGATAAAAGACCCAAGGTCTTTTACGGAAAGAATGTCCATGAGAATTGTGAAAGGTATTCCTATTTTGAGGCTGACCAGTTTGCCCAGGATTATGGCCAGGAGGGCTGTTATTATGAACTGGGTTGCAAAGGTCCTGTTAGCTACTGTGATGCTCCTCTGCGGGGTTGGAACAATGGCGTGAACAGCTGCATAAAATGTGGTTCCCCTTGTATTGGTTGTGTAGAGGCTACGTTCCCTGACCATGACGGAGAAGGTCTTTACCGCAAATTGGCGGCAAGTAGGTTTGATCGAGAGAAAATTAAGGAAGCAAAAAAGGCTTCAAAAATCGCTGCTGCTTAAAGAATAAGGAGGTAAAAGTATATGGCTAAGAAGATTGTAATAGATCCCATTACCAGGATAGAGGGTCATTTAAAAATAGAGGTAGAGGTTGAGAATGGGAAGGTGGTTGATGCCCGTAGCTGTGGGGAGATGTTCAGAGGGTTTGAATTGATACTTAAGGGGAGAAACCCTCTTGATGCTCAACAGATTACGCAAAGGATTTGCGGGGTATGCCCTTCATCCCATGCCCAGGCATCCACCCTGAATTTGGACGATGCCCTTGGGGTTAGGCCCCCTAATAATGGGAGGCTCATCAGGAATCTGCTCCTGGGAGCTAATTACATTCAGTCCCACATTCTCCATTTTTATCACCTTGCCGCTCTGGACTATGTGGATATTACTGCGATATTAAAATACAAGGGTAAAGATCCTAAATTAAATAAGCTCAAGGCCTGGGCTGAAGCTGAATTAAGAAGCGGCCGGGAGAGCGCTTTGGCTCCCTTTATGCCGAGATATAAGGGGGATTACATCCCCGATCCTGAGATTAACATTCAGGCTATTTCCCACTATTTACAAGCCTTAGATATGAGACGGAAGGCTCATGAGATGTTAGCTATATTCGGAGGGAGGATGCCCCATGAGATTGCGATAATGCCTGGAGGAGCTACTGAAACCCCCACTGTCGATAAGATCACATCATGTAAATGGAGAATAAAGGAATTGCAGTCTTTTATTGATAATGTTTACATTCCTGATGTAATAACAGTAGCTAAGGCTTATAAAGAGTATTTTGGGATTGGAAAGGGATGTGGAAACCTATTAGCTTATGGGGCATTTGAAGAGGATGTAGCTGGGAAGAAAAAGCTCCTGTCCCCGGGAACATATATAGATGGAAAGCTCAAGGGGTTTAGACCCAATAAGATCGCTGAGTATGTAGGCCACTCTCGTTACTCTTCGGCTACTGGGAAACACCCTTCCCAAGGGGAGACTATCCCTCAAGCGGATAAAAAGGAGGCCTATTCCTGGATAAAATCCCCGAGGTATGAGGGGAAGGTTGTGGAGGTAGGGCCCTTGGCTCGAATGGTCGTTACCCATTTAAAAGGAACAAATGCCCAGGTATCCAAGTTGGTCACTCAGACCCTAAAAGAATTCGATGCTCCCTTATCCGCTCTCTTTTCAGTTTTGGGTAGACATGCAGCCCGGGCCTTGGAGTGTAAGGTGGTTGCCGACAGATGCGCTAAATGGGTTTCTCAGCTAAACCCCTCGAAGCCCGTTCATAATAAATTTAAGATCCCTGATAAGGGCAGAGGGATGGGTCTCACGGAAGCCCCCAGAGGGGCTCTGGGCCATTGGATCACTATTGAAAATAAAAAGATCAAAAGCTATCAATGTGTAGTGCCTACCACCTGGAATGCCAGTCCCCGAGATGACAAGGATCAGCGGGGCCCGATAGAACAAGCGTTAATAGGTACCCCGGTGGCAGATCCCAATAATCCCATCGAAGTAGTAAGAGTGGTTCGATCCTTCGACCCTTGTTTAGCTTGTGCAGTTCATTTAATTAAGGCCGGGAAAGAAATTGGGGCATTTAAGGTGTGTTAAAAGCTATCTTTAAAAAGAATTATATGATACCAAGGGATCTAAGGTAAGATTAGGTCCCTTTTTTATTTGTGAAAAAGATATTAGTATTAGGAGTGGGTAATGTTCTACTTTCCGACGAAGGGGTTGGAGTCCAGGTTATCCGAAAGATGCAAGAGATGGATCTTTCTAAAGATGTGGAGTTGATAGATGGGGGGACTGCCGGGCTAAATTTATTAAATTATATTGAAGACAGAGAAAAACTGATTGTTATTGATTGTTTAAAGACCGAGGATAAACCTGGCTCAATTTATAGATTTAGACTGGAGGATTTGACAACCTCTGCTGAGATAATTACTTCATTACACCAAATGGGTCTACTGGAGACATTAAATGTACTGTCTCAGACATCTCAAAGGCCAGACACCATAATAATAGGAATTGTTCCCAAGACCACCGATTTAAACATGAGTTTATCTGCTGAGATTGAGGCCGTAATTCCTAAGGTAATTGAGCTTGTTTTAAAGGAAATAGAGTAAACCCCGTTATTAATATTGAACGAAAAATGGGATCAGCCCTTGACATGGGACATTTTAACTGTAGCAAATTGTGTAGGATCTTGAATTGTGAAATTGGACAGCCCCTATCCCCCCACATTTTCAAATCCTTCGACTTTGCTTCCTTCGACAGTTTCAGGACAAGAGGGGGGTTATCCAAATCCTTTTAGCGGGGCTTCCGCCTCAGGCGGACTGCGAAAGCTTGGACTATGGTGAAGTAGGCTTGTGAAGACAAGGACTTTATATTTTAATTTATATTCCCTTACCTCTTCTAGGAATACTTCCTGACTTACCTCCGAAAAAATCCTTTACTTAGATACTCTCTTGTGTTAAGTTTTCCGGTAAATCCTTTTCCTTAAATTCAATCTAAGGCTGGTATTTAAAACCGAGAAACAGGAGGAGTAGAGCTATGACCAGGGAAATACTAATGGGTTTAGCTCAGAGACTGGGTGAGCTTGTTGCGATAGGATTCGGCACCCGGATGGGACCGCCCCGGTGGAAAACCGGGACACTCGGTAGAGCCATTGCCTTTGTGGAGATAACCCGGCCACTTGTCCTACTTATTGGCCCCACAATGGTTGGGGCAGGGGCGGTGCTTGCACTTAACGGTTATCCCCCTTTGATCAAGATACTTTTAGGCTGTCTCGCGGTGATGATCTCGGTGTCAGGGATTCACAGCTTTAATGACTGGGCCGACCGCAAAAGGGATTTAAAAGTGTGGCCTAACCGTCCGGTCCCTTCCGGGAGGATAAAGGGCGGGGAGGCATTGATTTTTTCTCTGGTCCTTTTTACTGTCGCCCTAATTATGGCCTACTATATCTTTAACCCGGCTACCTTTATGGTAATGCTTATCTCCATAGTCCTGGGGGCGATCTATTGCCTTTTTGCCCGTGACCGGATCGGCTACCTTACCCTCCCCCTGATAGTCGGTCTGCACCCGGTCGGGGGATGGGCTGCCTTTTCTCCGGAGACCCTGTTTCTTAGGATTGAGCCCTGGCTTTTATTCATCCTGGCTGTCCTCTGGCAGTCGGGCCACATTATGGTTTACTCTCCCGGGCATCCCTTAAGGAAGGTCGGGGGGAAAACCAAGACCGAACTGCCTTCGTTATTCTATACCCCATCTCCTCATACTGCCTCTATAATGGGGTTGTTCTTTATTATTTTAACTGTGGGAGCAAGTGTCTGGTTATACTTCTACCTGCATTTAGGGGTTATCTATTTAGTATTGACTATCCTGGGGTCTTTGTTTGTTCTTTTGGCGGCAATAAATCTTGTTCGTGATGCGAACGATCAAAAAAGATCCCTGCTTGCCTTCAACGCCGCTACCATTTTCGAAGTGCTGGTTTTTGGAGGGATGCTGGCAGACATTTTTTTCCGGACGGTAGTGATAAAAGCAGTGACAGAATATCCCCCCATTATCTATGAATTCTTAAAGGTTAATCTCGATATTGTTACCTCATTCATAATGATCGGATGTGCGGTGGCCACGGCGACCCTCGCCTTTATTATCTTTGTCATCTGTGCCTTTACCCTCCTGGTGATCAACCGGGAACCCCTGAAAAAAATTGTCGAGGACCTGAGGTCACTTTAAATAGCAAAGAATAGCCTTGTCCGCCATAGCTTCAGCGACGGCGGAAGGGAATAGCATCCTACTTCGCCAAGGCTACGTAAGGCCGAGAGGCTACGAAGGACAGGGGGAATAGCAGGGAGTAGCCCTTCGACAGGCTCAGGACATAGCAGGGAGTAGCAAGGAATAGCAGGGAATAGCAGGGGAAAATGTAGGGGCTTGAGCCGAAAATAAGTTTTCAATCAGAGATGGGCAGGAGACTGAGAATTGCCGAGCAGGAGGCAATTGCCAGCCCCGAAGATGTGCGGCAATATGATGGGCTGGCAAGGAAACTAATCTACCTTCAGGGATTTGTTGTTGATTGGGCAGTGGAGGTTGGTCTTACCCAAGGCCTCATTCTTGATGTCGGAATAGGCCCGGGATATATCAGCCGCGAGCTGGCAAAAAGGGCCGAAGAGGTTAAGATAATCGGTGTAGAACTGAGCAGCCTCATGCTAAATGTAGCTAAGAAAAATATTGACGAAGCCGGCCTTAGCGAGAGGGTCCGATTCCAGATCGGCAATGCCGAACAGATGCCCTTTAGATCAAAAAGCTTTGACGGAGTCATCTCTAATAGCTCGTTCCACCACTGGCGGAATCCGGTAGCCGTATTTAACGAGATCAGGAGGGTTTTAAAGGATGAAGGAAAATTCCTTATCTGCGACCTGAGAAGAGATGCCCCGGGGATTCCGATTGCCCTGCTTTATCTTCTCTTAAGTGATTGGAACAGAGAAGGGTTCCTGAATTCAGTCAAGGCTGCCTATACCCTGGAGGAATGTGAGCAGTTACTTGGTAAAAGCGAGCTGAAAAACTTTCAAGTCCTCAACCTTTTTATGAATTTGATCATAATCCCCCGGGATTTTTAATCTTGAAGGATTTTTGTCTTATACCTGGAGATCCAAAGTGGCGTATGACAGTATTCTCCGAGACTCGACCAAGCAGGATAATTATGAGACCGCCTTCCGGTTGGCCTGCGATGAACTTGCCAAGGTAAATATTGAAGAGCAATGCGAGAGAGCCGGTACTCACCTGATAGATCAAGGTAAAGGGATTATCCTCCGTTTTCTCAACCGTGATTATCTGATTCGCTATCCAGATATTGAGGTTAGCTTCCAGGAGGGGGGCGGAGAGGTAACGCTCTGGGAGAAGATCTTAATCCTCCACTATCTGGTAACCGCCAAGGGCACCCGGCCATCAGGTAAGCTGATATCCTATAAGCAGGTCCCGGGTGGTAGGGTTTACTACCCTAACTTTGTAAGTCGCACCACCAGGCCGCTTATTAAGGTTTTCGGCAAAGATCCTTCTCTTCTACTGGCAGTGGCGAAGCCTCTTGGTGGGACTCCCTCCGATTACGGCGATTGCTCGGTTACTATTCCGGCATTGCCCCGGGTAGCAATAACCACCATAATCTGGGCCGGCGATGACGAGTTCCCTCCGGAGGCCAGTATGATCTTCGATGCCAATATCGTCGATTACCTGCCGGCAGAGGATATTACCGTGCTGTGCAATATGATTGCCATTAGGCTGATGAAATATCAACCTACATAAATAGGATTAAAGGATTCAAGGGGTCAAGGATTCGAGGGTTTAATGGTTCAAGTGTTTTAATCCCTGCCATGTCCTGAGCTTGTCGAAGGGCTATTCCCTGAAACAAATGAAGATTGCCATTAGTGGAAAGGGCGGAACCGGGAAAACTACTCTCTCTGCCTTGCTGGTAGGTGCCCTGAAGGAGAAGGGCTTTCGGGTGCTGGCGGTGGATGCTGACCCGGATACTAACCTGGCAGGCGCGCTGGGATTCTCCCGGGCAGAGGAGATTGTGCCCATCGCCGAGATGGAGGAGCTAATTTACGAACGAACCGGGGCTAAGCCGGGAACTACCGGTGGGTTCTTCACGCTTAATCCCAGGGTGGATGACATTCCTGATCAGGTATGCCGGGAACAGAATGGGATTCGCCTGATGGTTATGGGAGAGGTGAAAAAAGGGGGCGGAGGATGTATCTGTCCGGAGAGCGCCCTTCTCAAAGCACTGATGCAGCATCTGCTCCTGCAGAGAGACGAAGTGGTCGTCATCGATATGGAGGCGGGTGTCGAGCATCTGGGGCGAGGGGTAGCTGGCTCGGTCGATTCACTCCTGGTAGTGGTGGAGCCGGGACAGCGGAGCATTGATACTGCCCGGAGAGTGCAGAAGCTGGCGGCGGATATCGGCCTTAACCGGATCGGGATCGTAGGCAATAAGATCCGGGGAGACTCAGAGCTCGAATTCATCAAGCACAAACTTAGCGATCTGCCTTTTTTTGGGTATTTACCTCATAATGAGAAGATCCTTGAGGCAGACCTGCACGGCCATCCCTTAGACCACCATATCGAAGATATTGGGGAAAGGATAGCGGAAATCCTCAAGAATATCGGGATTGGGTAGCTTATTGGATAAATGTGCTTTTCCTTCAACAGGTTATGACAAGTGGGGTAAAGAGAGAGATTCAACTGGAAAAAGTTCAAATGCAAAAATCCAAATGTCAAATGAATGACAAATGACTAAATGTCAAAAACTTTCTTTTAAATCATATATTTTGTTATTTGAACTTTGGATTTCATTTGAACTTTGGGCTTTGACATTTGACATTAAATTGGAGTCCTTGACTCCTTTTTAATCCTTCGATACACTCAGGATAAACAATTCGGATGTTTACGCATAATCTGGGGTGAAAAATTAGCAATGCCTGAAATTAAAAATATCCGCCTCGGCACTCGAGCCAGTGCCCTCGCCCTCAAGCAGGCCGAGTGGGTTAAATCGGCCCTCGAACAGAAATATCCAATCCTTCAGGTCACCCTGGTTAAGATTAAGACCGAGGGGGACAGGCTGCTTAACGATCCCTTGTCCGAGTTGGGTGGTAAGGGGGTGTTTGTCAAGGAGATTGAGGAGTCATTGATTAAACAGGAGATCGATGTTGCCGTCCACAGCCTGAAGGATCTGCCAACCGAGATTCCGGAAGGGCTCAGCCTGGAGGGGATTACCGAGAGGGTGGATGCCCGGGATGTCCTTATTTCTAAGGATAATATTCCCTTACAGGAGCTACCTGAAGGGGCCCGGATCGGTACCGGCAGTTTGCGTCGAGGAGCGCAACTGCTCAATTTCCGGCCGGATCTGGAGATCTTGCCTCTTCGGGGAAACCTGGATACCAGGTTGCGGAAGTTGACGACGGAGGGGTTTGATGCTATCATTGTCGCTGCGGCCGGGATTAAGCGGATGGGGTGGGATGACAGGATTACCGAGTATCTTCCGGTTGAGATCTGTCTTCCGGCGGTGGGCCAGGGGGCTTTAGGCCTGGAGATTCGAGAGAGCGATAACGAAGCTAATAATTTGATTAGATTCTTAAATCATCTGCCTACTGCGGGGGCAGTTCGAGCCGAGAGGGCCTTTTTGAAGAGGCTGGGAGGTGGCTGCCAGGTTCCTATCGCCGCCCAGGGAGATACCAGGGACGGTCAGTTGCATCTCCGCGGCTTGGTAGCCAGCGTGGATGGCAGTCAATTAATCAGTGATAATATTTCTGGGGAGCTTTCTCGGGCAGAGTCTTTAGGGATTGAACTGGCGGAGAGGCTTTTAGCTCAGGGAGCAAAGAAGATCCTCGAGCAACTTGGTAGCTTATGAATTCAAATTTTTTCTCGAAACTCTTAGAATTTTTCTCTTCCCTCCGACTGACGGTATCACTGTTTATTATCTTAGCAACCCTCTCCATTGCCGGAACGGTCATCCAGCAAAATGCGCCGGTTAACGAGTACCTTCGGGTTTACCGGTTAACTACCTATCGAATCCTCAACGCCCTTGATCTGTTTGATATGTATCACTCCTGGTGGTTTATTGCCCTGCTGGTATTACTGACTATAAATCTGGTTACCTGCTCCCTGAAACGCTTTCCCCGGAACTGGAGGGCATTCTCCCGGCAGAAGAAGATCCTGGATGAAGACCTGCTTAAGGGTCTTCAGTTCAATGAGAGCCTGGAGGTCTCCGAGGCTCCCGAAATAGTTAAGGAAAGACTTTCGGGGTTAATTCAGAAAGCTTTTAGAAGACCCGCAGTCGCTCAGGTTAACGCTTCCTATCATTTATCGTCCGAGAAGGGGAGGAGCTCCCGGCTCGGAAGCTCCATCATTCACCTGAGTATCCTCATTATCCTGGGGGGAGCCCTGATTGGCTCTCGTCTGGGATTCGAGGGGTGGGTCAGGATAGTTGAAGGTGAATCGGTCGATAGGATTTATCTTAACCGCGGGGGACAGAAGGATTTGGGTTTTGGGCTAAGGTGCGATGATTTTGAGGCATCTTTTTATGAGAGCGGGCAGCCCAAGGAATTTCGAAGTGAAATTACGGTAATTGAGGCAGGCAGGGAGGTTCTCCATCAATCCCTAAGGGTTAATCACCCACTTGCTTATAAGGGGATTAGTTTCTACCAGTCAGATTACGGGACTGCCGGAAGGGAAGGTTTGATAATCGGGGTTCGGGATGGAGTTAATAGTGAGGAGAAGAATATTGAAGCCACCATAGGAGAAAGGATTAATGTTCCCGACTCACAGGTTTCAATCCACCCCGTTACGTATGTCCCCAATTTTCAGGGTAAAGGACCGGCAGCGCAGATAGTCGTCTTTGAGCCGGGTTTACCTCATTCGGGCCCACCTCATAAGATACTCTGGATAACTGAAGATTATCCAGTTTCTGATGGCTTAAACTTCCGTCTAAAAGATGTAAATCTGAAGCAGTTTACCGGGTTGAGGGTTACTAAAGACCCGGGTAGATGGGGGGTCTGGGCAGGTTGCGGGTTGTTGATGATTGGACTGATAATGGCGCTATTTATGTCTCATCAAAGGATCTGGGTGAGAATTGAGGAAAAGGGAGGAGAGAGCTTGGTTACCGTGGCGGGATCAGTCAGTAAAAATAAAGAGGCCTTTGCCGACAAGTTCAACCGGTTGTTGGAGGAAATCAGGAGCATATAAATGATAAGTTCTAAAATTATCAGTATTGTAACCTTTGTCTACCTTTTCTCAATGGTTCTCTATATCAGCTACCTCTTCTTTCGCAGTAAAGCCCTGGGAAGAGCCGCCTTCCTTCTGATTCTCCTGGGGTTTATTGGCAATACCGCCGGGCTTGGCCTGCGCTGGGTTGAGTCCTACCGGCTGGGGATGGGGCATGCCCCGATGTCGAACCTTTACGAGTCTCTGGTCTTATTTGCCTGGTCGATTGTGCTGATCTATCTTGTGGTTGAGCTCAAATACCGGGCAAGGGTTGTGGGGGCCTTTGTGAGTCCCTTTGCCTTTCTAACCCTGGCCTATCTTTCACTCTCACCCCAGATTTCCGATCAGATCGAGCCGCTTGTCCCTGCCCTTCAGAGCAACTGGCTGACCTCCCATGTAATTACTTGTTTCATTGCCTATGCGGCCTTTGCCGTCTCCTGCGGGGTGAGCATAATGTATCTGATCAGGGCGAGAAAAGATGGGCAGGGCATAATTGAGTTCTTCCCCAGCCTGAATACCCTGGATGATCTGAACTATAAGGCCATTGCCGTTGGGTTTACTCTGCTTGCCATCGGGATCATCACCGGGGCGGCCTGGGCCGATGTTGCCTGGGGAAGCTACTGGAGCTGGGACCCCAAGGAGACCTGGTCGCTGATCACCTGGTTTATCTACGCTGCCTTTCTCCATGCCCGGTTTACCTACGGTTGGAGGGGGAAAAGGGCCGCAATCCTCTCAATTATTGGCTTTATTGCGGTACTTTTTACCTATCTGGGAGTAAATCTCGTGCTTTCCGGACTCCACAGCTATGCTGATTAAGAATTCAAAAGATTAAAAAATTCTAATTTTTTCTTGACAGTCTAAGATCTCCGTGATATTTTTCGTTTAATTTTTAACTGAATGGTTATTCATTTTGCAAAAAAAAAGCCATAATTTCAATCTGCTCTGCCACTAATAGTTTAATTTTTAGTTTTCCAGGAGGGCTATTTTGTTTGGTCTGGGAGTTACGGAGTTAGTCTTAATACTTGCGATTGTTTTTGTCATCTTTGGTGCCGGAAAGCTGCCAGTGATTGCCGGTGATCTGGGCAAGGCCATCAAAAACTTCAGGAAATCAATAAAAGGAGTTGAGGAAGAGTTAAAACCTGACTCTGAGGGCCCGAAAGAGTCGAAAGAAATAGATAAGAGTTAGGAAGCAGAAGCGATAGGATTATTGGTAGAAAAGGCTTGTTTCAAGGCTTGAGGGCAGGAAACAGGCCTTTTTTTATGAATGAACTGTGATTCGGACATAAGGGAAAGATTTAGGATTATGAGGATTTTCCCCAGGGGAAGGCTTCTCTCGCAAAATAATGAGTCCCAGGGTAGTCCATGAACGGCAGGCTCCCTTTCCCAAGTAAGGCCGAGGGGCTCTCAGGAAAAGATTCCCCTCCCCTGGTGGGAGGGGATTAAGGGGAGGGGGACAGAAAAAAATGCTACAACGCAAATTCCTCCCCTGGGTAAAGTAATTTTTTTATGTCCGAATTGTAGTATAATGAAAGGATGTGAGGAATCAGTGGAGCAGATGAAAGAGTTTCCGATAGTTAAATGGAGATCAGGGGAAAGGGGGAAAGCACGGGCCTCCATTCCTCGGGAATTCTCGCTTACGGTCTTTTTCAACCAGGTACCGCTTGTCACCATATTAGCCACTCCCAACCAGTTGAGGGAGCTGGCGGTGGGCTTTCTTTACACCGAGGGGTTCCTGAAGGGTAGAGACGAGCTTGAAAGAGCTGAGCTTAAGCTTCGGCAGGGAGAGGTATGGGTCGAAAGCAGAGATAAGCAGGGGGGCTTAAGTCGCCTCCTTGATCAGAGACCTTTGGGACTCACCTCCGGGTGTGGGAAAGGAGTTACATTTTCCCACCCTTCCAGGCTTAAGGGGCTGAGGAAACTAACGAGTAAGCTCACCATCTCCCCGGACAGGGTCTTCGAGCTAATGAAAAAGATGTTCAGTCAGGCCTCCCTTTACCGCCGGGGCGGAGGGATTCACTGCTCGGCCCTCTGTGACCGGGAGAGGGTTATTGCTTTTAGTGAAGATATTGCCCGCCACAATACCATTGATAAGATCCTGGGGCAATGCCTGTTAGAAGGGATCAAGCCCGAGGGCAAGATCCTTCTGACCAGTGGGAGACTCTCTTCGGAGATGCTCCTGAAGACGCTTAGGGCCAGGATTCCCCTTATTGCTTCCCACACCTCTCCTACCAATCTCACGGTGGAGTTAGGAGAGAAATTTGGGGTAACCGTGATCGGTTATCTCCGAGCCGGGAGGATGAGCATCTATACCCACCCCAGGCGGATAAAGAATTAGTTGAAATTCTGCCTTAGACGAATTAAAGGATTTTCGGGGAAACCCCTGGGTGAGAAATAAGCTTGACAAAATGATAAATTTGTTATAATTAAATCTACTAAATCTATACTTATGGAAAAGATCAGAAAAATAGGTGCTAAAAAACCTGTCCCAAAGAGGACAAAGCCTGTTCCAAAGGGGACAAAGCCTGTCCCCAAGGAGACAGGCCGTGGGCAAGTGAAGGCAGTCAAGGATATTAAGAAGACAGGACGTGAGCAAGTGAAGGCAGTCAAGGATATTAAGGAGACAGGACGTGAGCAAGTGAAGGCAGTCAAGGATATTAAGAAGACAGGCCGTGGGCAAGTGAAGGCAGTCAAGGATATGCTGCTCGAGATGAAGGAAAAACTGCTTAAGGGGATCTCTGAGAATGTTAAAACAGAAAGTGATACACTGAAGGCGGAGATCGGTGATATTTACGACCTTGCCTCCCGGGATCGGGAAAGAGAGCTCTCTATGCTTTTAGGGGATCGCGATCGAGAAAAATTAATGCAAATAGAGGAGGCCCTGGGGAGAATCGGAGAAGGGACCTTTGGGTTTTGCGAGGAATGCGGTGAAAGAATCTCTACTGGCCGCCTGATGGTTATGCCCTTTGCCAAGGTATGTGTTGAATGTAAGTCAAAAATGGAAAGAGAAGAAGACAGCTTCAAAACTTCAGGAGAAGAGGGAACCTATCAAAGCCTGGCTAGTTTTGATCTCGATGAGGAGGAGAGTTAACCTTTGACCCTCTGCCTTCATCCTTCATCTTTAAGAATTTAATTCCTTCCTGCCGATTGTTTCAATTCTCAAATGAAACCCAGAAAGATTATCCCAGATTCAGCCTTCGTAGTCCACCTCAGGCGGACAAAGTAGGCTTTTGATATTACGGTAATTGAACCCCTACTCCTTCGACAGGCTCAGGACAAGATTAAAGCATTATTTGGTTTAGTAATAAGGTTTCTCTAAAGTTGTTTCGGATACAAAGGGGGACTGGATGAAAAGAGCTTTAATACCTGCCATTATCTTAATATTAATTATTTCACTCGGGGCCTGGTATCTTTTCCGGGGAGAGGCTGAGGATGAGGGGGTGATCACTGCCTCGGGCACTATTGAGGTTACCGAGGTTGATATGAGTGCCAAGCTTATCGGTCGGGTAGATGATATAAGGGTGGAGGAGGGGGATCAGGTTAAGAAAGGAGAGGTTCTGCTAACCCTGGATCACAGAGAGCTCCTGGTCCAAAAGAAACAGGCCCGGGCCGTCCTGGGGGCCGCCCGCCATCTTTCTGCCCAGGTGAAGGCAGTTTTAAATAACCTTACTACATCCTCCCGGCGCGCGGAAAAGCTGTACCGGAACGGTTCGCTTTCCCAGCAGAAGTTTGAGGAGATTACTACCAGATTAGAGGCTACCAATCAGCAATACGAGGCAACAAAGAATCAATTAGCCCAGGCTGAGGCTGCCCTCGAGTTTGTCGAGATCCAGATTGGCAATGCCCGGCTTGAGGCCCCCATTGACGGTGTTGTCCTGCAGAAGAACATTAATGTAGGGGAGTTGGCCTTTATGGGAATGCCCCTGATAACCTTGGGGAATCTTTATGATGTCTGGCTTAAGGTCTATATCCCCGAGACGAAATTAGGCAAGGTAAAGTTAGGGCAGAGGGTAGAGGTTACTATCGATTCCTTTCCTGATAAGGTCTATGAAGGGAAGGTAATCAGGATAGCTCAAGAGGCCGAATTTACTCCTAAAAATATCCAGACTAAGGAAGAGAGAGTAAAGCTGGTCTATGGGGTTAAGATCGGGATTAAAAATCCTCTTCAGGAGCTAAAGCCGGGAATGCCGGCGGATGCCAGAATCATAATTAGATAAATCCAAATATCATCTGAGAAATCCTAAATCCAAAATACTAAACCCTAACCCCTGATTAAATCAGGGGTTAAATTCAAATTAGCCAAATTCAAAACTATTTCATCTATTCAAGATCGTAATCCCTTCGACCCCGCCAAAGGCGGGGCTCAGGACAGGGTTTTGTATTTTGAATTTTGGTCATTTAATATTATTTAGGATTTGGTGTTTAGTGCTTAGGATTTTTTCATATATTTTGCCACTTGAACTTTTACCGTTAAACTTTGACATTATCTCACCTTCTACCCACTCTATACCGTGAAGCACCTAATTAAAGGATAATAATTTGGATGTCATCGAGACCAAAGATCTGACCAAGTCGTACGGAGAGATTCTGGCCCTGGATAAGCTTAACCTTCAGGTCAGGAGGGGAGAGATCTTCGGACTGATCGGACCCGATGGGGCCGGGAAAACCACCTCTCTGCGCCTTCTGGCAACTGTACTTAATCCCAGCTCCGGGGAAGGAAGGGTGGCCGGCTATGATCTGGTCAGGGAGCCCGAGGAGGTCAAGAAAAGAATCGGATATATGCCCCAGCGCTTCAGCCTCTATGAGGATCTGACAGTGGATGAGAATATTGAATTTTTTGCCCGCCTGAGGCGGGTGGGTGGAGAGAGTTTTCGCACCCGAAAGCAGGAACTGCTGGATTTCACCGGACTGAGTCCTTTCGTAGATCGACTTGCTGGCCGGCTTTCCGGGGGGATGAAACAGAAGCTTGGACTTATCTGCACACTTATCCATACCCCGGAGATCCTCCTCCTCGACGAGCCTACTACCGGGGTTGACCCGGTCTCCCGGAGGGAGTTCTGGAAGATCATCACCTCCCTGCTCGGCCAGGGAGTAACCGTGGTGGTCTCTACCCCCTATATGGACGAGGCTGACCGCTGCAAACGCATCGGCCTGATTTACCGGGGAAAGATTATTGTGGCCGATACCCCTGAAGCAGTGAAGGGCCTGGCCCCATCAGAAAAACCAGGGCTGGAGGAGGCGTTTTTGTTCCTGACCCGGGAGGAGAGACAATAACCCCCCCACTAACCCCCCGTTTTCAAAGAGGGAATCCCCCCTTCCCCCCTTTTTAAAAGGGGGGTTAGGGGGGATTAAAATTGCTCGAATTAAGGAGGTTGTTGAAGATGCCTACTCGACGCGAGGTATCACCGTCGGTTGAGGTCCGCGAGCTTACCAAGCTCTTCGGGGATTTCACTGCCGTGGACCGGATCTCCTTTGCTGTCCAGAGGGGTGAGGTATTTGGATTTCTGGGACCGAACGGGGCCGGAAAGACTACAACTATCAAGATGCTCTGCGGACTGCTCCTTCCCAGTTCGGGATGGGGAAAGGTAGCAGGGCACGATATTGTTAAGGAACCTGAGCAGATCAGAGCCTGCATCGGCTATATGTCTCAGCGTTTCTCCCTCTACCAGGATTTAACCGTGGAGGAGAACCTTGATTTTTACGGAACTATTTATGGATTAGAGGGTAGGCGCCTGAAGGAACGGAAGGAATTCATCCTGAAGATGGCCGGGCTTTTCGGGAAGGAAGGGACACTTACCTCTGCCCTGGCTGGCGGCTGGAAGCAGAGGCTTGCTTTGGGCTGTGCCATAATCCACGAGCCCGAGATCCTCTTCCTTGATGAGCCCACTGCGGGGGTGGACCCTGGCTCCCGGAGGATCTTCTGGGAGTTCATCTGCCAGCTCTCCCAGCAGGGGGTAACCGTATTCGTTACTACCCACTACATGGATGAGGCGGAGCACTGCGACCGCCTGGCTTTCATCCATAAGGGCCGGCTGGTGGCACTGGGTGAGCCTCAGGAGCTTAAGTCGCGAGGGTTGAAGGGGGAGCTTCTGGAATTAGACTGCGGGGATGCCATCCGCGCTCTTGATCTTGTTGCCGCAATTGAAGGGGTATCCGATGTTGCCCTTTTTGCCAATACCCTTCATCTAATAGTTGATAAATTAGAAGAGGCAAGCCCGAAGATCCTGGAAGCAGTCAGGGAAAAGGGTATTGCCATCAATTCCCTGAAGCCAATTCCCCCTTCATTAGAGGATATATTCATCTCCCTAATTGGATAGATAAACCCAGAATATGCGTTAATGTAGGAGTTCAATTCCTTCGACAGGCCTGCCCTGAGCGAAGTCGAAGGGCTCAGGATAAATTATTAAACCCGATGGGCTATGAAAACGGGTCGGATGAATCCGACCCCTACAAAAATTCACCCACCAATAATGCGTAATTGTAGGGGTTCGATTTATCGAACCCGATCCGCCTCAGGCGGATTGATGATCTACTTCGTCATAGTGGCTACGAAGGCTGAATGTTTAAAACAAAGAATCCTCACCTTAATCCTGCCTGTCCTGAGCGAGGTCGAAGGAGGGGGAGAGGAAGTAATAACCAGTAAAAAGTTCCCTCTCCCCTGGGGGAGAGGGCTTGCCCTCCCGATGGGCATCGGGATCCATCGGGGTAAAGGTGAGGGGGAAATGTTTTGATCCGCCTTAGGAGGATTAGGATTTGGTGCTTAGAATTTATTCTATTTGGTGTTGCGGTGATTGAGCCCTTATATTAACGAATTATTTGGGCATAGTCGGTTGGGATGAGGAAATCATGAGATTCATGGATCGCACGCTGATTGTTCCGATAATGAGGAAGGAATTTATCCAGATTCTCCGGGATCCCCGGAGCTTAATTGCGGCTATCCTTATCCCGATAATTATGCTTATCCTTTTCGGCTACGCCATTACCTTTGACATCAAGCAGATCTCCCTGGCCATTCTGGATCAGGATAGGTCGCTCCAGAGTCGTGAGTTTCTCCGAAGCCTTACTGCTTCCCCGATCTTCAAGGCCAATCGTTACCTTAGTACTTACGACGAAATCGATGGACTCCTGGATCGGGGATTGGTTCGAATGGGAGTTGTGATCCCTCTGGGATTCAGCCGGGCCCTGAAGCGGGGGGAATCGGTTCCGGTGCAGCTCCTGGTGGATGGCACTGATGCCAACTTTGCCGCCATCTGCATCGGCTACCTTACCGCGGCCTGCTATCGCTATTCGCTCAATCTGACAGTAAAGTACCTTCGGAACCGGGGGTTGGGTCATCTGGCCCGGGCCTTCCCGCCGATCTCCGTCAGAACTCGGATCTGGTTTAATCAGACACTACGTAGTGAGAATTTTATTGTTCCCGGAATTATTGCCGTTATCCTGATGATGCTGGCAGCTCAGATCACCTCCCTCAGTGTTGCCCGGGAATATGAGCGGGGGACAATCGAGCAATTGATAGTCTCCCCCATCCAGTCCTATGAGCTGATTATGGGAAAGATTCTCCCCTATATATGTATCGGATTCTGTCAGGTGAGTCTGGTTACCCTGGCCGGGACCCTGCTCTTTCGTGTCCCGATCCGGGGAAGCCTGCTGCTATTTGCCACCCTTACCGGGATCTTCCTGATTGGAGCAATGAGTATCGGCATGCTCTTTTCCATTCTTACCAAATCCCAGCAGGTGGCCATGCAGATCTCTATGCTTTCGACTATGCTCCCCTCTCTGCTGCTTTCCGGCTTTATCTTTCCCATTGAGAGTATGCCGCCAGCGTTGCAGGCAGTTACCTATCTGGTGCCGGCCCGATACTTTTTGATTATTCTCCGGGGGATATTTCTCAAGGGGAGCGGGATCAATTTTCTCTGGCCGGAGATACTCTGGTTGAGCATTTTCTCCATTTCCCTGCTTTTCCTTTGCTTCCGGTCTTTTAAGAAAACCCTGGGTTAATTCAATGAGATTGCAGTTCGGACATAAAGATAAATACTTTTCCCAGGGGAAGGCTGAACGAAGCAAGATACCAACTGTATTAAATCCAAATGCCAAAACCCAAATACCAAATAAATGTCAAATGACTAAATGTCAAAGGATCTTTCTTCTTTTATTTTTTCATTCAGCCTTCGTAGCCACTACGGCGAAGTAGGCTTTGGACTTTGGATTTCATTTGAACTTTGAGCTTTGGCATTTGACATTATATATTTTTCCAACAGGCTCAAGACAGGCACTAAAGGAACGTCCCTAAATATTTCCTCATGTCTGAATCAATGTAGTTCTATGAGATTGCTTCCGTTCAGAATTAGAGCCATTGCCCGGAAGGAGCTATTTCACCTGTTTCGCGACCGGCGGATGCTGCCCATCGTCTTCATTGCCCCAATTATCCAGCTCATTATCTTTGGCTATGCCGCTACGATGGATGTCAAGAATGTATCTATTGTCTACTGGGATAATGACCGGAGTGCAGCCAGCCGCGAGCTGCTCAGTTCCTTTGCCGGATCGGGCTATTTCCGGCTCAAATACCAGGCAGAGGCCCCGGAAGAGCTGGAATCTTACCTGATTAGTAATCGGGCACTGCTCGGGATTGTTATCCCGGCGGGTTTTCAGAGGAAGTTAAAACAGAGAAAGCCAGCCCCGGTTCAGCTTCTTCTCGACGGCTCCAACTCCAACTATGCTACTATCGTCTACTCGTATGCCGAACAGATCCTGGCTAATCTGTCTTACCGGATTACCCTCAATAATCTGCAGAAACTCGGTAATATTATCGCGATAGGCTTTCCGGAAAGGCCCAAATTGGGCAGGCAGACCATGCCTAAGATACCCCTGAATGATCCCGAATCCGAATACACTACCGCTGTTTACCCCGGCGCCGGGCAGATCCCGGAGGCTACGGCTTCCCTGCTGAGCCTTGGTAACCTTCAGGGGCTCAGCATAAAACCACCGCCCCGGATCGATCCCCAGGTGCGGGTCTGGTTCAACCCTACCCTTGCCAGCGTCCATTTTATGATCCCCGGGGTAATTTGCCTTATTCTACTGCTTATGACAATGGTCCTGACATCGATGGCCATCGTGAGAGAACGGGAGACGGGAACCATCGAACAGTTAGTGGTAACTCCGATTCGGCCCTACGAGTTGATTATCGGGAAGCTCCTGCCTTTTATAGTTATCGGTTTTATTGATGTTGTTCTGATCCTGCTGGTAGCCACCTTGTGGTTCAAGATAAGGCTTTTGGGAAGCATTCCCCTGCTTTTTCTTATGACCGGCCTGTTCCTGCTTACTACGCTGGGTATGGGTCTGCTGATCTCCACTGTGTCCCGGACCCAGCAGCAGGCGATGATGACCTGTATCCTTATTATGACCCCGTTTATGCTGCTTTCCGGGGTATTCTACCCTATCGAGAATATGCCCCTTGTGATTCAGCAGCTGACCTATCTGATCCCGCTCCGTTATTTTATCATCATTCTCCGCACTATTTTCCTTAAGGGTGCCGGACTGGAGGTTCTTTGGAATCAGGCCCTCGGCCTCGGAGTTTTCGGGGTAGCTATCATCTGGTTCAGCATCCGGCGGTTCAAGAAGAAGCTGGAATAGGTTTTATTTTGAACTGCAGCTGTAGGGGCGGACCTCAGTGTCCACCCTTACCTGTCCTGAGCCCCGGAGGGACATCGGGGTCAAAGGGGTGCGAGGGGATTAACAGGAGGGGGAAAATAATTCCTCTCCCCGGTGCGGGAGCAGATTACATTTCAAAATATAAATAATCCCCTCCCCTGGTGGGAGGGGATTAAGGGGAGGGGGGAAATATTCCATCTCTTCTGGGAGAGAGGGCTTGCCCTCCCGATGGACATCGGGATCCATCGGGGTAAAGGTGAGGGGGAAAAGGAACTGTCGTTGCGAGGAGCGTTAGCGACGAAGCAATCTCGATCCTCCTCAAACGAACGATAACATATAGACCGATATCCCGCATAATGGATAGCCGGGGCTTTTGCTTGGCTGAGCTTGTCGAAGTCCAGCCCCGGTATTTTCTTGTCAAAAAAGAAAATTAGTGTTAAATTTACCTTAGCTGCGCCCGTAGCTCAAATGGATAGAGTGCCGGACTACGAATCCGTAGGCTGGGAGTTCGAATCTCCCCGGGCGCGTTTCTTTTATAGGCTCCGCTGGGAAAAGGATTGAAATTAAGGATGGGTTCAATCTTCTGTATCTTCAAAGAGATTATCCCTAACCCTCCAAATATCCCGAAAGATTGATGGAGTAAATTATGAAAAAACTGGAGAATATTAAGGTTATTTTAGAAAAACATAAAGAAGAATTGAGGAAAAAGTATGGGATCGAGGAGATAGGAATTTTCGGCTCTTATTTGAGAACAAGGCAAGAAAAAGAGAGTGATATTGATATCCTTGTCGAGTTTAAACCGGAGGCGAAAATGAGTCTTTTGGAATTTGCGAAATTGGAAAACTATCTAAGCGATTTATTAGGCAATAAGGTTGATTTGGTGGAGAAGTCGGCATTGAAACCAAGAATAGGTAAACACATATTAAAAGAGGTAGAATATCTATGGACAGAGAGATAGGCGATTATATTCAAGATATTTTTGAAGCCATAAACAATGCTATGCAGTTTGTAAATGATATGACCCCCAAAATCCCCAATTTATAAAGAAGTAAAAAACATAACCCCTACTTACCTCTCTTAGCTTATAGGAAAAAGCCATGAAATCATACCGGGAAGAGCTCTGGTTCAATGTCGAAACCCGCAGGGCGTTTATCAACATTACTCCGCAGGTGGAAAAGGCCCTTAAAAAGAGCGGCATCCGCGAGGGTCTGATATTGGTAAACGCTATGCACATCACCGCCAGCGTTTTTATCAATGATGATGAATCCGGACTGCACCATGACTATGAAGTGTGGCTGGAAAATATTGCCCCCCATGAGCCGGTATCCCAGTACCGGCATAATGTCGCGGAAGACAATGCTGATGCGCACATGAAGCGGCAGGTCATGGGCCGAGAGGTCGTAGTAGCGGTTACGGAAGGAAAGATGGATTTTGGCCCCTGGGAACAGATCTTCTATGGAGAGTTCGATGGGAGAAGGAAAAAACGGGTTCTGGTGAAAATCATTGGTGAGTGAGCGTCTGATGTCGCCTGACATCTCCTTCTGCACCCTGCACTGCATAAGACGACGAAATTTGTGGGGCGCGTCTTCTTGTTTTTTGCTTTCCGGGCTAATATTCTGCTTATCCACGAATAGCGATAATTAATATAATCCCCAGTCCATTAAATAATAACCCCACCGGTAACCAGCCTTAAAAATACCATCTTCCCTATTTTTTTATTTAACCCAAATAATACGTTAATGTAGGGGTTCAATGGCGGGTCGGATAAATCCGACCCCTACGAAGATTTATCCATCATTAATGCATAATTGTAGGGGTTCGATTTATCGAACCCGATTCCGATCCGCCTGAGGCGGAGGAG
>SDBT01005403.1_pt1 | contig 21451 bp, 19 predicted proteins | sample 2277101 | NCBI WGS metagenome assembly SDBT01 (sample SAMN10404973, study PRJNA504765) | marine sediment metagenome | isolation source: marine sediment core GS10_PC15, 103 cmbsf | place: Arctic Ocean: Southern Knipovich Ridge | collected 2010
AATCGGTAGTTTGTAAAAAACGTTTAAGTTTAGTTTTGAAATGGAGATCTCAAAAATGGTATTCCCACCTCTCGGAAACGATTATTTCGGGTAGTTTGAACTTTTCTTTGAAATTTCCTTTTTCGGTACGGCTTAACCTTTCTCAAAAATTCAAAAATTTCCTTTTTTGGAAATCAGAATAATAAACTTTATTGAGAGTTATTTAAAAAACAACTAAATCTTTTGCCATTTATTATTTTTCCACACTTTCTTTTCTCCTTTCCATTTACCATGGTTCCACATTTCCCTATTTACTATCTTACCGTGGTCGTTATAATCGATTTCAGCAGCGCCATCTTCTCTATGATATACTCCATTTTGTCGCCATTCTTCTTTTTTCATACTTCCATTATCATAATAAGTAATAACGGCAGGTTCTTCTTCGTTATGTAATTTTCCATCTCGGTAGCATTCTATTAACACTTTCACCATATTCTTCGTACGTTTGATCACAGCTGGCCCACTGTTCCGATGCTTTTGACCATGTTTATACCAAATGCTATTTATTGTTTCTCCATTTTTGTTGTATTCAATCATGGCAGCTTTCTTCACTCTATGTCGATTCCCATTCTCAAACCACGCCTCCATTTGTTTTTTTCCATTTTCATCATAGCTAATTTCAGCAGGCTTACTTTTGCGATGAAATTCCCCGTCTTTGTTGAACCACAATTTACTCATTATCTTGCCATTTTCGTAAAACCATGTTTTTTTCTCTCTTCCATTTTTCAACACTGTCGTCTCTACTTTATATCCATATCTAATTTCATGATTCATTTTTTTTCAAATTTATTTCTATTATTAATTATTAATACTTTAAAATATATAAAAACTGACATGGAATTTTACTAACTAAGAAAACAATGGAGACTGATGGAATGTATGAGGCATTCGCTTCAGCTCCTGATATACACGCAACAAACGAACCGAGATGGCGTGAATTGTATAAAAAAAGTCCTCCTCCTAAAGATGGTATATGGAAATTCAGTGCAAAAGACGTAGGTAAATATGATGGAGGACCTTTTAGTGTGGCAAGTAAAGATGGGAAATCAGTTCTTAAACAGAAGACTGATATATTTGAATTAGCATTCACAGAATATGGAATAGAAGGAAGAGGACCCAATATTATCATATTGCACGGTGTACCTAGCAATAGATACCAATGGGGTCCAGTGGCTCAAAGACTTGCTTCGTTCGCATATGTGGTAACATTCGATATGCTGGGAATGGGAGAATCATCCAAACCTTTATTTGATACTGATCATGGTATGAATATGACTACTGATAGATATAACAATAAAATACAACCGTTCCAGAACATGTGGGAATGGAGACGTGATATTCCTTATATTGTAGCTTTTATTCAAGTAATGTTTGGTAAGGAACCTTTCTTCTTTTACGCAGACGATTGGGGAGGAGGTCAAGCAATCAAAATGGCGGAATGGGTCTCTCAGAATCCTGGTTTTGTAGACATGATTGCTGTGGGTTTACTAGATCCTATTGCTCTTGACGGTTATCCAGTAAATGAAATCCAAGCTATCGGTCGAAGCTCGGGTCTTCCTATGGCTGACTTTATGGGAGCTATGGGGGCAGCAGATCAAACTCTTGTGCAGATTTTCAAGAATATGGTACACAATCCAGATGATGTGTATAATCAATACTCTCTAAGACCTATTCTAAAAACTTATGTAGATGTAGATTATCGACGCTCAGCTACGTCTTCTAGTAGTGGAGCAGGTATTAAGGGGCCTGCTACGTCGATAAGCCTTGAACAACATCCAGCGGCTCTCAGAGTATTAGCTCAACGATCATCTGTTCTCAGTCCTGGATTATTATTACCTTATCATCCTGATGATGCACCTGAGGGTGTAGAATATTCTAAGATTACTATGCATGCTCACATTATGTGGGGTGAGAAAGATAATATGATGCCGTATAACCAAGTTTACAGATTTAATCATCTCCTCAAATCAGGTCGTCATAACCACGTTCATATCTCAGAGATTGCTAATGCTGGGCACTTTGCAGCGGTTGATCAACCAAACAAAGTGGCAAATGCAATGGTTTTATTTCTGAGTGAAATTGTGGGACCAGAGAACTTGGGAGACGTGTTTATGGGATTTGATGGTATATGGAAAGGGGATGAGAAGCACGTGATCAATTCTTTACGTGAACTTTATGGGATGATATCTACTCAGAAACAAGAAACGATTGGTAATTTGGCAATCAGAAGTTCACAACGACAAGTATTCACTTGGGTCAAAACACCATCTCAATATGATTCTGTAAAAGGTTATCTTGAAAATGGCGGCGATCCTAATTTGTTCAATAATATTGGACAAACCTTGTTACAGACTGCAGTAAAAGTAGATAATTTAGATATGGTCAAATTACTCTTTGAATTCGGTGCGTTTCCTCAATTCTCATTGAAAGCTTATGGTGCTGGTCTCATGCATATGGCAATTGATAACAAGTCTCTCAAAATTGTGAAATTACTGGCAGAACGGTACCATAATCTCTTGATGTATACTAACAAGGATTACAAAACTCCATTAGAATACGCTAAACAAATTGGTGCAACCGATATCATTAAGTATCTGGAAACAAAACACGCAGAACTGGGAATTCGTGGCTCTATAAAATCATCATTAATCAAACTAGATAAAGTGGTAAGTAAAGAACCTGAAAAGGTTGGCAAGTTGGCAATCAGAAGTTCAGAACGACAAGTATTCACTTGGGTCAAAACACGTCAATATGATTCTGTAAAGAGTTATCTTGAAAATGAAGGTGATGCTAATTTGTTCAATAATATTGGACAAACCTTGTTACAGACTGCAGTAAAAGCAGATAATTTAGATATGGTCAAATTACTCCTTGCTTTCGGTGCGTGGCCTCAATTCTCATTTAGAGCTGGTGGTGTTGGTCTCATGCATATGGCAATTGATAATAAGTCTCTCGAAATGGTGAAATTACTGACAGAGTGGTTCCATAATCTCTTGATTTATAGTAACGAGGATTATAAAACTCCATTAGAATACGCCAGACAAGTTAGTGCAACCGATATTATTGAATATCTGGAAGGAAAAAAGGTGGAACTGGGAATTCGTGGCTCTATGAAATCATCATCAATCACCAGTTTAATCAAACTAGATAAAAATAACGGCTATTATGTGTTGCGTAAAGAACCAGAAATCGTAGTAATTCCTTCAAAAGATGAAGAACCTGTTCACGAGAATTATGTGTTCTCTAAACTTGACAATGCTGCTGCCAAGTACAAAATCGGGCAAGAAAACACGAAATCATACACACTCTGGCACATGGATCCAAAAACCAAAAACAAAAACAAAAATCAAATCAAAAAAATAGACTCACTCCATCATCTCATTTAATAAAAAATAATACTCACTTTATTACTATATTCTTTACAGGTAATTTTCTATTCTTTTTAGACATTCGCTTCTTGACTACTTTCTTCTTAGGTTTCTCCTCTAGCAATGCCTCGATGATGAGTTCTTCTTTCCCTTTAATATCTTCTTTAACTTTAGTTTTGGGTTTAATTTTAATTTTAGTTTTAGTTTTAACTTTAGTTTTAGATTTCTTTGCAAGTACTTCTTTCACTTGATCATCTCTATTTTTGTTGTCCAGCTCGTCTCCATCGAAAACCGGTTGTCTCTCACCATTGCTAATAGCACTGTTTCTCAATAGAGTGATAAATTGTGTTTTTCTATTTTCACCGCGAAGCACGGCAATAAAATTATCTTTACTCATTTTAAATTTAAATTTTTTAGTTTTTAGTTTTTAGTTTTTAATACAAAGAAATGCACTGTGTCTAAAATAGATCATTTCCTATGGCGCAGATTCCGCCAGCGTTTCGATGATGTGTTCAATCTGGAAATCAACATTTTGCACCAGTTCATGCGTGCGTCTCCGTAAATCAATACCTACAATTTTATCACGTCTTGCCAAGTCAAAAGGACTGCTGTATTCACTAGCAAACATGACGAATCCATGCAATACCAGATTGGGAAACCATATGATAATGAGAGATCCAATCAAACCCCACATCTCGAAAATCGCAAATGGTATATAGATGAGCATGATCCACACCAAAACAAGAAGAGCATCCAAGACTATGATAGGTAGAGCTAGATTGCGTCCAGTCACTTCAATGTCAGATTCGGCTTTACCAAAATTCTGCACTAATCTATAAATTACTGGTTGTGTTCTCATACTGAACCCATGTTGTCGAAAAAGAGAGTCTGCTCGTCTCGCATACATCATAGCCATCCTGTTCAAGTAATTGCCGTTATTGGCGTCTGCAGGTAGATCTGCCATGACTTCATTCTGCATATACCGAGGCATGGCAAGTTGGCGGGGATCGATATCGAATCCAGTTCTCCCTGATTTGGCGACACTGTAAATATATGGTACGAGAATATGCCTGATTTCCATTATGAGGGATTGTTGAGTAACTTTGACTGTCGTACTGACTCCTTTCAGATCAAACATCTGAGTGTCAAAAATCATTTCAGAAGAAACATCTTCATTGATCACCCCCGCTATCATCGTAAGAATTTCTGTAACTCCACTTTGTAGATTGCCTATGAAGGTGTTCATGGACGTTGCAAAGTTGCTGATAGCCCCACTTACTACCAGACCTAGAAGAAATGCTAAAAATACATAGACAACGCCTTGGAAGACAAACACATCTACGGGAAATATAGTTGGTGGAATAATTTCAAAATGTATAAACAAAATGATACCAACTTGAATGAGATAAACAGGAATGAGATTGTACCACTTTATGAAGAACAAGGAACCTAACACCCGTTCACGAAACCATTTTCTTAGACGATTCTCTTTGGGTTTTGCACGTTCTTTTGCAAAGTATTGTAAATAAGGTTTTAAATTGTTATCTCCTTTATCTTCTTTATAAATTTTGATATTGACCTGTTCCGATCCCTTGGGTAGAACAGTAAATTTTTTAGTTCGTCGCATTTTGTGAGGATAATCATCTGATTCATCTTTTATATCGAAACAATAATATACTACAAACATTTATTCTTTAGAAATAAAAAACAATGCATCTAAATAAATAATATAAGAATAAGAAAATGTCTCTCATGACTATAGGCATAGCAGGGACGATTGTCTTCTGGGCAGCATTTCTGATTTTTATTTTCTGGTACAAAAAAATAAAAAATAAACGTTATCATGTGACAATTGGTGGTAAACATTATTATTACAATTATAGTCGTAAAATATACATGGCAAGTATATTCTCACTAGCTGTGATAGGATATATGTCAGTGATACAGATTCTCCAGCAAGGATTCCTTACAAGAAGTGACGGTATAATTATATGGTGGCCTCGGTTCATAGCTTATGCTTTAGCTAGTTTTGGTACTGTATATGCTACGGCTTCTTTTCTATGGGTTCCTATACGATATATAATAGGATTGATGGTATGGATAGCTTTGTTTCTAGTGGTTTCTGGTGTATTTGCTACTCTTTCTTCGACTCCTAATAACTGGGTGCATTTTGGTGTCGGGTTTGTGGCTTTTTTTGTTGGTTGTTATATTCTCTGGAAATACAGGATTAGGGGAGATCGCAACGCTTCAATTGCAATGTGGTGTATTTTCCTATTGTGGGGTGGTTATGTAGCAACGTGGGCGGTATCCCCTGCTGGAGCAGGTGTAACAACTCTCGAAACAAGTTGGTGGATTTATTTCGGCTTGGATATATTCTCAGTAATTATCACACCTATTTTCTTCATGCATTGTTATATATCTTACAAATATGCTCATCATCATCATCAGAATCAACATCAGCATCATCATAAAAACCCATATTCTCTTATTAATGATCAACTCACAGTACCAATTGCGAAAACTATGACAACAAGAACTATGCGCATAACAAATCTTTAAAAATTAAAATAAAATTATATTTCTTCATTGTTTATTACTAGAGTATTATTTACATATAAAGGGTCGAATTCGTATTGATTCAATCCCTCTAACATGAGAGTATTGAACTGTGCATGTTTTTTATGTTTGAACACTACAACTAATAAAATTACACAGAATCCCACGACAACTACAATAAAGCCACTGGTCAATATAACACCGAAATAACCATTGTTGTCTGTATTCACCGATGTTTTATTACTTTTACATTTTTTAAGCTTCCAATCACATACACATTTGGGGAGTTCTATCATCTCGCACTTTTTATCTACACACATGGCTTTTGCACCACATATTGGTTCACATTCTTTTGAATGTTCACAGCAATCAACACAGTAAATAAAAAATAAAAACAACACCACGCACAAAAACGAACTTCGCATTATTAAAGAACTTTCAAATATCAAATGGCAAATATTAAATATGAAGATATATATAGTTACTTTTCTGTTGCTAGTAACATTGTTTAACTGGTGTTATACAGTTCATTCATCTACTACTAGAGATCAATATCTTCCAGCTATCTGTGCGAACGGAGAAACTATCAGAAAGAGCGAATATGAAGCAGATCGAGCCTCGTTCAAAACATGTCCTTATAACAGGACAGAAGCTGTTGATTGGATGAAAGAAGGATTTGACTTAAATGGAGATGGTTATGTTACCATGGAAGAATGTATCGTATGTAGAAACGAAATCCTTACTTGGTACGAGAAACCTATTGCAGAAAATTGTGAACTTATTTTCAGACATTGTGATTGTGATGGAGATGGTCGTATCTACCCCGAAGATTTCCTCAAGGCTGAGTTCACTTGCTTGAGAAATTGTGATACTGTTATGGCTGCTCACAAGTATATTTACAAGAGAGTGAAGGACAGGGGAATAGATGGAAGTCATTCCGAAACATGGAAACGAATCCATGCTCTTGCTATAAAAAAAGCAAAAAAAGCTAATAGAGAATTATAAATTTATTTAAGAATTTAAGAATTTAAGGATTTAAGAATTTAAAAATAAAAACTATTTTTTCTGATAAGATAATAGTATACTATTCACATTTGTATTTTGTAGTTTCTGATCCACGTCCATAATACTTCTAGTAATTTCGTCAGCGTTTTTATGCAGACCAGTGTCTGAAGGTATTAAGAATACAGTAGAATCAGAATAACTAGAATAATATTGCCGTGCCTTTTCTGCGTGCTTCCTACATAGAGTATAAGCTATTGTAGTAATAATTATGAGAAGTATACCCATAGCAAAAATCGAAACATAAGAGAATACAGACAGATGGTGTAAAATATGAATCACATCAATATTTGCAGTGAGAATGATCGTATCTAAGATAAATACCACAAATAAAATCCCTCTGAGAAAAGTATAGAGAACTGCAAAGAACTCATAATCATGGTTCCACGCACGATCTGATTGATTTGTCTTCTGCTTACTCTGACACCAGTAAATATAGATGGGATAATATGACACCAAAATCGTGATAAGAAAAACTGTGAGAAACAAGTCACTGGAATGCTCCAGCCAGTAAGAAATGATAAATATTATACAAAATAGCAAATCTGCTACAAAATATCCATTTATATATTTGTCTAACATTTTAAAATTTAAAATTTAAAATCAATTCACATAATAAAAATAATCTAGAAATCTGTTGCCTTCTTGATTTACACCAAGAATAATATATAACACAGCGCAATTATTACACCAATAAAGTCGTGCTATGATTTTACCGTCCTCTTGAGTGTTGACCAGCGTTTCTCTTATAAATGTAAAATTACTAAGTGGGAGTTTCTGTTTCATTACTGCTCCTCTATGTGATAACAATATAGGTCTGAGGCTATTATCAACATTTTTCAATTGGTCTTTTAATTCAGGCTTTGATTTCACATAACGATATGCGTTATGGACTTGGAATGTCTGCATTGACCAGTCCTTCTCCCAGTCGAATTGAAGAGATTTCGCAGCTCCCAAGGTTAGAGAACAGGGTTCCCGCTTTATGCCGAAATTCGCATCATCCACCCATTGCATCATTTTTCCTGCTTCTACTAAAGAGCTCTCTTCTTTTGTGTATGGGTTCTTCACAGACGATTCTTTCCATTTTTGATTTTTTTGATTATATTTTTCCTCGTATTTTTTCTGTATTGTTGATAGAAAAGTATTGAGTTGTCGTTTCTCTCCAGTACTTGTTTTTTGAGACTTTTGCATTTCACTCGGAATCTCACCACCAAGTAAACTAAAATTTTGTTGTTCTCTTTTTCCAGAAGAAGAAGAAGAAGACATGACAATTTACGATTTAGCATTGCCCCAAAGCACGTTGCTTAAATTGTACAATGAAGCTGAACACGATTCTACTTTAGATGAAGATGATCTGGTCGAATATTTCGGGAAACCTCCTTATGCTTTTGCGGGAGAAGGGACATATAAAACAACTAAATCGGCTATCAAATCTATTGCAGGTTCTCCTTCCAGAGAATTCGGAAAATCTAGTCTCACACAAGACCAGAGATGGAAAATATATTTTAAACTACCAAAGTGGATGCAACAGATGATACCAAAGATTCAAGTGGGATTCTGGATAGATGAAGAAGGACGAGAATATAAAATGGAAGAGAAATATTCAAAGACAGAAGAACGGTGGTCGATGCGATTACCGATTGTTAGGAATAGGAAGAGGAAGAGGGTAGAATTTACCGAGCAGACTGAAATACTCCAATTGCAAAGAGGTTTAGGGAAGATTACTCGGGAAGTTGTTGCAGTTGAAGTCTTACGAGCCGCTACTGCGACAATCATTATGCATGTAATACAAAAGCAAACTATTAAAAACTAAATAAAATATTTAAAAACTCATATTTAAAAACTTAGATTTGATTGAATTAAATTTTACAAGAATGAGTGAGGTGCAGTCTAAGCGACCAACTCCCGAGAAACCGAGGAAAACAACAATTCCAGCGAATGGGGATGTGACAAAAAAGAAAGTGGCTGGCAAGCGGTCTCGAGATGAAAAAGAAAATGAAAAGAAAATGATAGAGAGTGGGATGGTGGATTCCGATTCCGACTCTGATTCTGATTCTGATTCTGATTCTGATTCTAATGAAGATGAGAAAGTAGAGGAGAGTCAAGACAAAAACTCTAAAAGAAAGAAATCCAATCCTACTAAACGTCAATGTGTTATGGGCCCAGTTTTAAAGAAGGGTAAGCGACGAACTCAACACCAAGCCTTCTACCAGATACAGCGACGTCTCCAGAAGTATCCTGACAAATACAGATTGCTTCCATTTGAACCATTTCGTCGAATAGTGGTAGAAATCATGCATAGTATTCACAAGGATCTTCGAATACAACAAAGTGCTTTCGAGATGCTTCATGAGTCTGGAATCGATTTTCTTACTGATGTCTACAGCGAGACACAACGGTCTGCCGAAATTAATGGCCGCAAGACTCCTAATGCGGCTGATTGGAAGCAAGGTATTCACATTATGAACCGAGTATTGAAACTTCAATCTGCTCCTTGCAACCAGTCGGCTGATGATCGAATGAGAGATTATCCTATGAAAGCTAAACTTATAGTGGCATCCGAAACAGGTGCAGCAAAGACTCATATGGTTGCTCGGGGATTGCTTACCTATAATGATACAAAAAATATGCCTAAACGTCGACACTAATTTAATTTTAGATTTTAGATTTTAATTTAAAACAATAATACAATGATTTCAACTATAAAGTTAATTCGCTATTCAACGTTTTTAGATTTTAAGAAAAATGAAGAAAGAGGTTATCATCATAGCAGTTATAGCTTGTTGTATATCTTGGGCATTTTATGGACCTTATTACAGACAAGCAAAAGAAAGAGATAGGATTTATGCTGAGATTCTGGATACTGGACTGTGCCACACGAAGGAAGATTCGATCGCAGAAATAGTAAGCAGGTTGAGTCCCGAGAAAGGTGAATTGATTAAAAAGATCAATTTTGTATTGATTTCTTATGAAGGGATTCAAACTAATTGTAGTATGATTCGAGTCGCACGTAGTGATTTTCTTGCACTCACAGCATTAAGAACATTTTGGTACGATTCTAATGTATATTATTTAGTTACTGCTGGTAGCTGGAAAACTCAAATTATTGTAGGAATATCTGCATTAGTAGCTGTTTATTTGATTTTCTCTGGCCTCAGGGAATACATGTTTACAAGTGCTCTCATCGATAAGATGTATGGAATGGGTAAAACTTTATCTTTCCCCAGTCCACACTCCCAAAAACAAGAAAATGTTGCTATTGTTCCTATAGGACAGATAAAACAAGAAAATTAATTTAATAAAAAATAAAAAATAAAAAATAAAAAATAAATGAAAAAATTGACTGAATTAGTAGCAAGAGTAATATTTGAGTGGAAAGAAATACCAGTTTTAATGGAAGATATAGTAGACATATTAATAGGATGTGCAACTTCATTTGAGGAACTTGATCGTCTTTTTGAGCATCAACTGAATCTCAATTTGTATTATAAACCAACGTGGAAGAGACTCAAATACTTATTTTTTCATGGAACGACGTTTCCATTGTACTATAATATGTTGAGTATTCCTATGAGACCATATGATCAGTTGATGGCATTTCATCACGGACTAATTACTATGATCAGGGAAAATCTAAATTATAATGAGAAAACTGGGATTTTTGAAGAAGTGTTAAGAGTTACTAGTTATGTACGAACATATAAGAAATTTGAACAAAACTATGTGGACATTACGTTGACAACATCAGACTTCATTGAGAAGAAGTACTTGTGTGTTTATTATGAAAAAGATGATGAAGATCCATGTATATTAATTCTTAATAAGATATGTAATATAAAATCGAGTGGTTATCTAATAGATCCAAAGACACTTGAACATATTAAAATCAACAAGGTAAAGCATAGTTGTATATATTATGGAGTACATGGTGTAAAACATAAATTATTAGGACAGCCACCAAGTCCTACACTGGATGTATATTTGCAATGTGATGTTGCTCCTTCTCAAAATATCTGCTATGTTCTGGACATCCCGTTTCGTCAGTCATCTAATTCAATTCCAAAAAAGGAAAAAAAAAGAAAATTAAATTTTGAAAAATCTTGCCGAAAAAAAAGAGCCCTTAAAATAACTCTTCGAAAAAGTAAAAAATAAATAAAATAAAAATAAAAATAAAAAATAAAAATAAAAATAAAAATAAAATAAAAAAAGGAAAGAGAAAGGACAATGGCATGGCCCAAAAAGAGGAATTTGAAGCCGAAAATAGTGGGAACTGATAGTATTCTGGGAGAAATACGATCAGCGAGTGCAATAGGAAATGCCATGACAAAACCGGAGAACCGATATGGGAAACAGACGCGTGGGCCATGGCCGAAAACCAAACATTTATATCAGTTGGCGTTCAGGGTGGTAGAGGTGTTGACGATGGACAATGAAACGAACGAGGCGATATGTTTGGTGAGGAGTGTGGATACTATGTTGACGGAGGCATTATTAGTGAAAAGTTGTGAGAATCCTGGATGGGTGCAGCGGAGAACACAGATATCAATATTAGAGAATGAGGTGTATAGATATTATGTAGCATGTGTGGCATTGTCTGATTACACAAGCATGCATACGTGGGTGGGACGAACAGATCCGATTCCATGGGTACATCCAAAAACTCGGGAGGCAGCACTCAAGACTTATAGAGTGAAAGGAAGACGGCCATACTTTTTTGCGTTGAAACACACGGAGATGGTGAATTCAAATTGTTATACTGCATATGATTTGGTATGTTGGATCACATGGACGTTTTATAATGTGAATTGGGTCTATGATAATGACGCTCGTTCATATATTGTGAAAGTGTTTGAGAACAAAGTGAGTACACTTCCACAATGTGAAATGCAGAGTATTGCGGAAAGTAAAAAACAAGTGGAAAAAATCATGCAACAGATTATACCAGAGATAATAGAGCGAAAGTTAGAGTTTCATCAATATGCTTTTGGGAAAATGAAGGCGGAGAGATTCAAACTGGTGTTTAGAGCTTTATTAGATGTAATGAATATTCCTAAAAACAAATGGTGGATTTATACAAGCAGTGAGTTCCGCAGTGAGAATTTTTATAAATTGGAGAAATACTTTCCTATCAAGAAACTGTTGCAATTGGAGGAGGATGATATTAATGAGTTGGAATCAATAGTGAAGACTGATCCCCTCGTATTTATTTTACATGATGTATATTTCAATGACATTCGTTTTGATATGGATTTGCGACAAGCCACAGCTGCTCTTTATGCAAAGGATAGGAAAGTACCTGCAGAAGTGATGTGTCGCGTTGTTCAAGTATATAGAGAGATGACTCATTCAATTTCTCTTGGAGTTCCAGAAAGTCTATGGTTTGAGCAAGATCCAGTGTTACGACTCTTGCGACTTGAACGACATATTGAATATATTGATAATGCAGCATGTGGCCGTAAACAGTTCAGACCAACTAGTTATATTCAGAATTATCAAGATTTCATTACTATCATTGTAAGAACTCACAAGTTGTTAATATCAATTGCCAAAACCAAAAAACATGTAGAAGTATTTAATGAGAAAGATGGAAAATTGAATAAGACGTTCTCTCGAATTATCAAACATCCAGGTATTTGGTGCGTGGATCATGGAGGTGACTTACTTCGAGAAGATCGTGTGCAAAAAAGTTGGAACCGTATAGTCTTGCTTTCTTCAACTGCAATCTACAGTCGGCCTGAACTTATAACCATGTTCTCTAAATGCCATATTTATCACGATTGTGATCCTGCTATTGTTATTATCGCAGATGTACACCGTGCTTCTTTATTCACGTTGAGAAACTTGCTTGCGAGACTTCCTTCATTCTTATCAAAATATCTAGTTACTTCCGTAGTATTTGTTGGTGACAAACAACGTATCATTTTGGATTCTATGGCTATTTTTAATGTATCAGATTTCCACTGCGAAGTGAAATGGAGTTATGAGAAATTCTTTCCTCCAAAAACTGATCTCAGTGGATTGGTCAACGGCAACCTCATCAATATTTATACTATTTTGAATCAAGCGGTGATGATCCGTCCTCACAATTTTCTGAAATCGGCCATAGTGTCTTTTGCAAAAAACAAAAAACCCAGCAATTATGTCATTGCTGTTCCTCAAAACTGGCATCCTGATGATTATGCGATGATGTTCAATCAAGACGAACGTGATATGTTCACACAATGCCGAGAAGCGATTCCTAATTTTGTTATTGAACAAATATGTGAATTTCAAACTCTTCATGAACTGATTACATTAGAAATCCCATGCGAATATGTTGTGGCTATAATAGATGATTTCTATTACGCTTCTCTTTCAATTCTCTTTTATGCTTCTAAAAAACTCATTCTCTTGTGCAATGAAAAGGAACTGTCGATCATCCAAGCACATTTATCTCAAAATTAAAAATTAAAAATATTAATTTTAAAATTAAAAATTAAAAATTAAAAATTAATTAAAAATTAATTAAAAATTAAAATGATAAAGAAGATTTTATTTCTAATAGTATTTCTTTTCTGTGTACACCAATTCATAAACTGGACTATATATTACAGTAATGTCCACATGTTGAAAACAAAATATCCTACACTTCTCCACCAACCCAAATATCACGATGCCCATGATATTTCGAGTTCATTGTTAGAAAACTTGCTCAACCCTCTCTACTCACATCATATTCTACATAAATGGCTATATGAATATCCTCCATTGATGGCATATGCTCCTATCTCCAACAATTTTCGATTACGAGTACTCATTGTATGTGGACAACATGCTCGTGAATTTATCACTGCAGAGCTTTGTTATCATTTCATTCGATTGCTGCAACTACAAGAGCGAGATCCTGATCTCACAATACGACTTCAAGAGTTAAGAATTTTAGGTGTAGGGTTCTGGATTGTTCCAGTAGCCAATCCGGTTGGAAGGCATATGATTTCAGTCAACAGTTCTCGTGCATGCATGCGAAAGAATCCTGATGGTGTAGATTTGAATAGGAATTGGCCTATCTCTTCTTCATGTAAAAAGAGACCGATTAAAGATCCAGATTCTAGCGAATACGGTGGACCCTATCCAGGGAGTGAAATAGAAACTCAAGTACTTATGAAATACATAAACTCTGTAAAACCTAATTTAGTACTCAATGTTCACTCTGGAATCGAATCGGTGCTATTGCCTTATGATTGCAGTGCAGAGAGATTGGCTGAGAAGTATGCAACAATGGTCAGATTGGCAAATTTAGCAAAAATAGATATATGTCCTTCTTGTAAAGTGGGTCAAGCGTCTCTGATTCTCTATCCTTCTGCAGGAACTCTCATGGATTATGTCATAAGTATTGGAACGAAACTTGCTTATACACTTGAAATCTATGAAGCTCCTGATGCTGACAATTCCATTCCAGATAAACAATTAACACCTGAACAGTGTATCAAGTGGTTCAATCCTCCTGCTGGGAAACCTTACAAACAAGTTATCTCAAAATGGCTCCGATTCATTATTACTCTTGTTGAAAAGACCCAAGAGCGAAAATCTAACCTAGATATATAAGAAAACGTGTATTTTCTCTGAATACTTAGCAAAATGAATCAACAACAATTAACAGTCACAGAACTTTCTGCTCTTAGAAAACTCATTTCACCACCTTCACTTACACCACCATCACTACCATCACCTTCACTTCCATCAACACCAACACCATCTCCTATTATTCCTCCTGCAAAAAAACAACGTACTGATGATTCTGGAGCATTCAGTGGAGCCGTTTATGCTGCTAAAACTATTAATGCACTCTATTCAAACAGTAATATGGATCCTCGTCTGACTCATGCTTATGCTGCTGCTATTCTTAAGAGGTGTGGTGTGGATACACCTCATTGGGAAGATATCTGTAAAGCCACTAAACTTGATTTTAAGGCCCCAGAAGTACCTCCTTCTTCTATTCCAAAACCTTCTCCTATTTCTAACGGAAAATCTCCCGATATGCAAGCACAAATTGATAAATTATACAAGATGATGACAACTTTCCAAAATTCATCAGGAACTAAAAAAGATGATGAAAAAATTCCATCAATTGCTCCCGTGCCTAGTAGTGCTGTTGCTCCTCCACCTGATAGCACTACTACTGCTACTACCACTACTACTGAAGATGCTCAACTTCCCCCACCAAGTGACAAATTGGATTTGACACAAATGTTTTAACTTTTATTAGAAATTATTTTTTTAAGTGTGTCGATACCTTGATCAGTATCATCACAAATACTATAATGTTGAGAATAAAGAGTTACTGATTGAATTGCATACGAGATTGTGCCATTGAATTTGTGAATTATTCTAATTCCATCTTCATCTATGTAATCTACCCACAATTTTATTGAGCGTTCTCGGTATTTAGTTTTTCCAGGACAACTCGTAGAACTTTCTCCATAATAAATTGTATAATCAGGAGAATACCCCACAATATTTGCATTTAGCATTCCCAATGTTGAGTTGTCTTCCATTCGAAACATACTATAGCAATAAGGTTTGCCTACGTGAAATGCAGAAATTCCTGATAGACTGTAGGTTTTCATGTGATCGAGCATAGACTCGTGCATATCATCCCACTCGCCTGTTTGTTTGAGTTCGTTGATTTTATCTTTTGTTACTCGAAGACACTTATCTGCTGGATGGTATATAATAAGTGATAATTGTGTATATGCCGGACGATGTGGTGTTGATGAATGTAGAAAAGTCGTTATTGCCATAAGAAGAAAAACAACTGCGAAACCTCCCATAAATTTCCAAAACGGGTCATCTGTTAGAGCTATACTCTCATTTATTCTATTTGTTTTTATTGGTATTTCCTTCTTTAGTGGAATTTCTTCATTTTTTTCATTTGTAACTATAAGTTTGATTTCATTTTTCGTTTCTTTGTTTTCTTCAAGTTGGTCTCGGATATCTTCAAATGTTATCTCCTTCTCCTTCTCCTCCCCCTTCTCCTTCTCCTCCCCCTTCTCCTTCTCCTCCTCTTTCTTTTTCTCTTTCTCCTTTTCCATTTCAAATAAATCAATCAAAATATTTTAATTTTTTTTCTAATTTGTTAATGTCTTTTATTAAACAGTTATTAAATTTAATTTTGATTTCGGTTTGAATTTAGATCTTGAGCTAGAGCTAGAGCTAGAATTAGACCCAAAATCAATCCGAGCCAGCATCCTTTTATCTTTATGAAGTAATCTACATGACAACTCTTCCTCATTAATTGGCTCCTCCAAATCAATAATCTGCTCATGTACCCTTTGCAAAATATATTTTAATTTACGTTTAAGATCAGCTTTAGAAATGTGTGCAGGGAATTCTGATCGAACCATTTCAGCATTTAATCTCGTAGCTGCAGTCCTCATAAGCGGTGGTCTCCAATCATCTCCTGCACTTGCTCTTTCCTGTGCAGTAACCAACATCCGAGCCGTCATACGCTCTAATCTATTGAACTCCCGTTCATTATCAGCACCAGAAATCGCCCTCGTGACCAACTCTCGAGATTCTCTCCGATTACGTATACAGCCAGTCAGAGGAACTATAATGAAGATGTTGATGATGGGAATGACGATGTAAAATATAACAATAATGACAAGTACAGTGATGAAAAAATCATACAGAAAAATAAATATACACAGAATGTCGGTAAATTTTGGCAGTTCTCCTTTTGGGATGAGGAATATCCAATCCACCGTCCACGCAAGCCATGGCACAAGAATTGTGAATGTTGTTAATAATACATTTATGGGAGGAATCCCACTGAGCAGTAATCTAAACCATTGAATAGCATTGTGCACCCGATCTATACAAAATACACAATTAGTTACACGAAATGTCGGACATATCTCTTCTATTGTGAGATTAATTGGAGATACAACAGGAGGAATAACAAATGAAAACCCCGCTGGTAGTTCTGGTAGACATAATGGATGTCTTGGTACACTATCAAAGCAATTTGTTTTAGTGAACACATCAAATCCCTGAACGCTTTGTTTGCTCTCTCCTGTGCCTACTACTGGTAGTTTCTCGTCAGATCTTTGGAGTGCTGCATCATCGAGACTTAGTTGTTGTAACAATGTTCGACTGCTAGCTCGTTGTCTTGCTCGCTCCTCATCTTGTCTTGCTTGATGCCAGTCATGCCAAAATATATTCTCGTGAGAATGCGGATCCATACTTTTGAGCCATCTCATCTTCGGATGATTTATAAACTCTGAGAAAGATGCTATGAATGCAGCAGCATCTCCATGTTTTTTCATGAAATTGTGATAAGGATCCCATATAGATTTGTATCCCATCTGTTTCATAATCCCGCTCCAATGGTACATGATGTTGTCTGAATGAAGACTGGTAGCTGCATGTTTCCGAGTAACTGATTTAAATCCATGATGAATCACTCTCCAAACTTTCATGTGATGTATCTGATGATCATGTAATACCTTTTCCTGTTTCAAAATGGTCTTAGCATGTTCCTTTTCCATTAAATTCAAATACTTGATATGTCTTTCTTTATCTGCTGGTGTTCCCATGAGTTTTCGACTCGTAGCATATTTACCAGACCAAGCAGCTCCCGCACCAAGTTTGTGTTTAGCTGCATAAGCTTTCCTCTCTCCATGAAATCTGACATGCATATCACGTGGATGTTCTGGTACTTTTGTGTATCCTATAGAAGTAGGTCCTTTTGGTAATCCATATAGTCCCGGATGTTCTTTACGGAAACGCTTTATCTTTTCCTGGTAACCAAATCTATCTTTTTTACGGCCGTGTGCCAGAATTCGTTGCATACTTTCGTGCATCATTTTTACATTTGCACCACTGCGAACCATGTTTTGGACTCCCATATGGAAGTGGTGCATGAAAGTGTGAGTAGTAGCATCGAGATTGGAAACTTTGTCATTGTCTAAGAGAGTTCTAGTTGTTTGTACATGAGGACGGTTACCTTTAATGTAATCTTCTGTAGTATATGGGTTCCCTTCCACAAATTGGTAATGATAGTTGTCTGTGAGTAGTCGGGAGATGTTTTTGCTTTCTGGATCGTTCTCTATGAGTGAACGATAGTATAAATAAGTGTCTGTAGTATAAGTATTATATTGCAAGTGTTGGTCTTTATCTTCTTCTGTTAAATTTAAATTTGAGTCATAGAGATTGGCTCCCAGAATACTTGCAGACATTGTGACTGCCAATAATTTACGAGTGGCACCTTTAGTTGATAACATCCAACTGTAGGCAAACACTAAGGCTTGTATTGCAAATAAGATAGGTTCGAGAATTTTGAACAATAGATCATAGATCCAAACTAGTAGTTCGAACCAGATTTCTATAGAAGCAAACGATATTTCCCAAATTGGACCCAGAATCTCAGCCGTCAATTGCAGAATTTCAATACCCACTTCTAATAAAACCATGAGGATTTGCACAAGTATTTCAACAAGGAAAAATAATACTTCCATCAATGTTTGAAAGATGGATTCAAAATCTATAGCTCCTATAATATCAAATATAATTCTCAATGTTGTGAGCGTCAGATCAATGACATAATAAAGAAACATGAAAATGAACGGTACGAACATATTCCACATCATGACGGTGATGCGATAAATTAAAAGGGCCACTTCAATACCAAAATTCAAAAACTCTCGGAAAATTTCGAACGTCGGAAGCAAAACATCTCTAATGAACTCAATTATAAAAGGGAAACCAATTTGAAATCCATAAGATAGACCGAGCAAGAATCCAATGATAGCGAGTAAGAGCAAATTTTGAATAAAAAACCAAAAGAAGTTAATAATGAATCTAAGAATGAGACTGAGTATATATCCTACCAACCTAATATCAAGTACAAAATTTCTGAATGCAGCATATGTGTGGAACCGGAATTTGGCAGCTCTTTTCAAGGTGAGTGCTCTTTCTGCATAAGTACCTTCATCCGGTTCGAATTGTTCTTCTTGTTCGGACATATCTTTTCATTCTACAAAACAGAATCATACTTTTATTGACTTTAATCATCAGTTTGTTTTTTGAAATTCAATTTTCGAAAATTAAATTTCAATTTTCAATTTTCAATTTTTGAAAATTAAACAGTTACTTTTGACCCCTTAAAATAACTTTGTTCATATAAAGAGACAAATGAATTCTAGATTAATAACACCACTTAAACTTCACCAACAAGAAGCTATAACAAGAATCGAAGAGTTAGAACATGATCATCCACTCAGTGAAGTACCGTGTGCTATACTAGCATATGAGTGTGGAGACGGGAAAACCCTGATTGGACAAACTCGTATTCAACGTAAAAGGAATGAAGAAGCATTACCGACTTTGGTGGTATGTCCTTTAAACACAAAGAATGCATGGTTTAGAGATGCACAGAAACACTTTTCACCACCGTTACGTGTGAGTTGGATAGGCAGTCGATTAGACGAGAAGTCGTTCTATACATTAAAAAAAGATTCTGATATGATTATTATCAATTATAAAATGGTGCTCAGTGCATTCAAACAAGTATGTGATCTCCGAGAGTCAATTCTGAGAGAGTGTATTTCACGAATTGATTCACATTTCCCTTCTACTCTTGACAAAAATAGAATGTTGACACAAGAACTCGAGAAATATAGAATAGCTAGAACCAGACGACACAAACTTCATGATATATTGGAAGATCATCTGGCATCTCCTTCCGTAAATGTGGATATTGATGATGAAGAAGTAAAAAAGATGGAGCATATAGATGATACTTACAAGGGATTGGAAGTTTTGTTTAAAGTGAAATGGCCGCGGATTATATGTGATGAAGCAGATGAAGTACGCACGTCCACAGGATCGACTTTCGGTGCTCTTTACCAGTTGCAGGCAGATGAATGGATCGCAGCTACTGCTTCTCCCTATAATAATGATATATCTGATATAGTATCACTGTTTCGTTTGCTGAGAGTTTATCCTCCTCCTGGTTATGGCTGGAATAAACTTCTTTCTAATCGAATTGGCTATGATTATTTACAAGAATGTTGGAATGCTCTTCTGTTAAATATTAATACTCAACGTATAGATTATAAGCCAACGGAAGTGATTGTATATGAAGATTTCCGGAGTCAGAAGGAAAAAAATACTTATGAGAATTTGTATGAAGAATTACTACTTGATTTGAAGAAGAATGAAAATGATGCTAGTAATATCCTCAAGGCTATTCTTAGACAGAGACAAGCTTGTGATGGTATTTATGAACATTTGAAGTTAGAGGACTGGCCCACAAAAATATTGATGGTGGCTGATTATGTGCGCAATGTACTCATTCCTCGTAAGGAGAAAGCGGTACTATTCACTGGGTTTATTCCTACTTTGAATAAAGTTGCAGAATATTTGAAAAATGTCATGCGTGTGCCAGTGTTCATTATTAACGGAAGTGTTCCACCTCCAGAAAGACCTAAAATTATTGCTCGCTTTGAACGAACTCGGGGAGTGGCTATTCTTGTAGCTACTATTCGTACTATAAATCGCAGTCACGATATTGCTGCTGCTAATCATACTTTAACTATGAATGAATGGTGGAACCCTAAACCTAAGGAACAAGCTTCAGGGCGCATTGAACGACCTCAGCAGCGTAGGAGTGTGTTTCATGTAAGTTTTATCATCAAGGGGAGTATAGAAGAGAGTATCTGGCTTGTTTCACAATGGAAGAAAGATGTTAGTGATCGTATTATGGTGGATGGAATAATAGATGAAGCTGTAATGATGCGTGTGACCAGTAAGAAAGCTATGACTCACATGACTGATGACCCCAGTGATCTCAATTGTTCTTTACTTAAACCCTTAATGGAGCGAAATAATGCCATCTTCGTACGGAAAATCTCCAATGTTTGTAAATCAGTCCAAGATGTGTTAAATGAACGTTCACTAGTGACAACCGCGTTCGAATTGAAATTCAAACTGCCACAGACTATAGCTCTTGATCACCAATTAGCATCTTGTTCATCTTCCTTTTCTTCTTCATCCTCATCAAAAGCTAAAATTAGATCTCATTTAACTGATAAAGAAGTCACAAAGTTCATGCGCGACTATATGAAAATTCAAACAGCTAAAAAACGGAGATGGAAGTCATTTAGTATTGTTATGAGTAAACCATCGAAAAAAATAAAGAAGCCACCAGAAATAAAAAAAGACGTAGCCGCGGATCTAGAAGACGCTCTCTCTTTATTTTTGTAATAAAATTTTAAAATTCCCAAATAAGATTTTTTGTTACCGATTTAGGAGTGTTGTTGAAAAGTTTTTTGTTACCGATTTAGGAGACATCAATGTTGAAAACCACTATTTTGAAAAATAAAAAGTCGAGATTGTCAACATCAATGTCTCCTAAATCGGTAGTTTGTAAAAAACGTTTAAGT
>SDBT01005404.1_pt1 | contig 21445 bp, 33 predicted proteins | sample 2277101 | NCBI WGS metagenome assembly SDBT01 (sample SAMN10404973, study PRJNA504765) | marine sediment metagenome | isolation source: marine sediment core GS10_PC15, 103 cmbsf | place: Arctic Ocean: Southern Knipovich Ridge | collected 2010
ACAACCGCCAAACCCACGGAGGTCCCCTCACACTCAAAACCAAAAAAATCCCAAGATCAGCTTGACATACTGAGTCCTCCAGGGTTGATTTTCGTTTGGCAATTTACCACGGGTTGCGCTCGCCTTGGCTCGCTCCACCCGCGGCTATTCACGTTCAATCCCGGCGGGATTGCGGACAAAATGAACGTCCAACCCGCCTTCGCTGAAGCTCGCTCCATCCCGGCTTGCCGGGACTATTCACGTTCAATCCCTGCGGGATTGCGGAGGTCTGAAGACGCCCCGCTGGGGCTGGGGATTTTTGTCTTTGGGCGTGAATTCCCGGGGTTTCACCCCGCGCTAGCGGAATACGCCTCGACGAGGCTCAGGAATTGAACTACAAACAAGAATCGGGGCGTGGTTTTTTCGCGTTTCGCTCCCACGTTAGGGGAAGGGACGATTACGATTACGAAGGGGAAAGGACCCGGCGCTAGAGGGGGGAAATATGCGGGTCAATCCTCGCCGGGGCTGGTCTCGGGGCGCGGCGGGAGCTTGGACAGCTCACGGACTTCGGCAACGACGACGGCGCGTTCGGGAGACGGCAGGCGCGGGGTATACATGACCGCAATGAGTATATTCCCGGAGCAATTACGCTCCCAGACGCTCATCCGTTCATCCTCCATGATTGCAGTTCTTACCTGGCGTGCTTCATCGCAGTCAATAAACTCGTCGCCGCTTTCGGTGCGGCAGATTACCAGATAGACTCCCGGCTTGTCCTGAATGAGGGCCCTGGTGAGGAAGGGACCGTCAAAATTATGCTCGCCAACTTTGATACCCATAGCTAATTCCCTTTGAACCGAGAATTCTGAATTTCGGATAATCTACCGGAAATTAACCAAGCCAAAGCCGATTGCAAGTGGCTCGCCAAATAAAATCCAGTTGAACTCAGAATATCGAACAAGGAACCGAAGAATTCCGAACTTCTGCCCGGTCATCCAGTCATTCGACCGGACAGGTTCGACCGGGTCTTCGACCTTCTGAGTTTATTTCTTCTTCTTTCTGCGTGTCAGGCACTTGATTGCTTTCTTGGCGTTGTCGCGCACGTGGGGGTCATCGGCAGTCCTTTCGAGCTTTTTAAGGAGGCCAATTTGCAACTTGGCGGCGGGACCCAGGCGGCACAACGCGGCGGCGGCGGCAGCGGACACCATCTCTTTCTTATGGCCGACCCGCTCGGCCATCGCCGGGGCAAAATATTTGGCCAGCGTTCTCCGGCGGCTCATGATGTGGAGAGCGGCAACGGCCAGGTAATGCTTGAGATGATGTTTGATGATTGTTTTCTCACTATCGGCATAAACCTTGTCCAAGTCTTCCCGCGAAACTTCATCGGTGGCAGATATGAGGAAGACGTCGCGCATTTCCCGGATGAAGGTATGGGTGTAGAGGACCCTATTCCGGACCGCATCGTTGATCTTGAGATGGAGTTTGACGGTCCCGGCCCGGCGGAAATGGCTGACGCTTATGAGCCGGCCGCTTTGACCAGGGGGCTCGCAACGCTCGAACGAGGCGTAGACTTTCAGCGCGGGCCGGGCCTTCTTCTGGCGTTTGCTTGGCGGCAGGTGTTTAAAGTACAGCCCCCATAAGTATGAGCGTTTCATCTGCTTTTCGACGCCTCTTTTGAGCGCGATTTTGGCCACAACGCTGCAATTGAGTTTTACATCCCTGACCTCGATCATCTCCCGCAGCCTGTCGCCAAAGAAGTAATAGGCCAGGCCACCGGCCACCCCGAGCAGCAGCACATATATGATCGTGTCCTGAAGATAAGCGGATTTTCTTCTGGATAGACCCATGGGACAAGCCTTCCACAGTTGTCCTACGCTTTACTATAACCCGGAAAAGCAGTGATGCCAAACAAGTTTTCGACGGAGTAAAGGTATTCAGTTTTCAGTGTTCAGTATTCAGTGTTCAGTATTCAGTGTTCAGTGTTCGGTATTCAGTGTTCGGTATTCGGTATTCGGTACTCAGGATAAAGAACTGAACACTGAGTACTGAATACTAAATACTGAAGGCGAAATCGAGGGCGCCCTGCGGGCGCGGAATCGCGGGGTGGTTGCCGCTTCGCTCTCGCCTTCGGCTCGCATAGCGCCTGCGGCGCGTCTCCCGCTCCCACATTGATAAGGAAAAGGCGGGGGGGAGGGGGAGGGCGGAACAATCAGTCAGGTATGCCGCCGCCGTAGTATCGCCAGAACCCCCAACTGGGCCGATCGTTATATGGGTAATACTCGCTTGTTCCGGGTAATTTTTTCTGCCAGTTGACAATGGTGTCGACGCCGCCGTCGAGCCGGCCGAGGTTCATATAAAGGCCGTAATTGTGGGAGATTTTCTTGTAGTAATAACAGAACATGCCGCAGCCATCGGCAATCCAGTAGACCGCGGGCCGGCGGTCCAAATACCTGCCGAACCCGGTTCCTTCCTCGAAGGCCCGCATCGAAGGCGCGCCGCCCCACCAACTGAGTTCATAGTCAATGCACGCATCAACGCGGCTGGCAACATTCTGGGCAAAGGTGTCGATTATGTTTGCGCGAGTCTGAGCCGGGTCGGTCCCCCAGCCGTCCGTAACCACGACGTCCGGACAGAAGAAGATATGATGGTCGCCCACATAGCCCGCATTCCAAATGTAGCCGAAGCCGCTCAACGGGCTGTCGTATGGCGAGGTTCGGCAGGTGGAGGGGTTCGCGTCGGAGCGGACCCACGGCAAGATCGTGTCATTGTCGTCAACATACATCAATAAGGAGATGGTGATCTGGCGCATCTGATTGACGCAGGCGATGTGTCTGGCCGCCGTCTTGGCCCGCGAAAGTACCGGGAGAAGCATGGCGGCAAGAATGGCAATAATCGCGATCACCACCAATAATTCGATCAAGGTAAACTGCGACCGTTTTTCTGTATGCATGGCTGTTTTCCTCCTAAAGTTGCCCTGACCGACTCTTTTTCAAGCTAATGGGGGAACTATAACCGCGTATGCGGTAACTGTCAAGCGTAGAATTGAGATGACGGGAAAAAATTGGCAGGCGGGCGGTCAAAAAATGTGCCGGGCGGTTTGCAATATCACCGTCTCCGGCCCATAGTCGTGGTTCCGTTTGCCGCTTATAACTCTTTCTACACAATACAATAAGGAGTGACTACTATGGATACTTTGTTAATCGCCGCCCTTAGTTTCGTTGGTTTCATCGTTGCCTATCACACCTACGGCCGCTGGCTGGGTCGGAAGATTTTCAAGCTCGATCCCAAGGCTGAGGCGCCGAGCGTCGCCATGCGCGACGACGTGGACTACTGCCCGACCCGGAAAGAAGTAGTTTTCGGGCATCATTTCACCTCGATTGCGGGCACGGGTCCGATTGTGGGTCCGGCGATTGCGGTGTTTTGGGGCTGGCTGCCGGCGCTGCGGGCGGTGGCGCCGGGCGGGGTGGTGGTGTGCGCCGGCATTTACATGAGCGATATTCCGTCATTCCCCTACAGTATTCTGTGGGAAGAACGGGTGATTAAATCGGTGGCTAACCTGACCCGGCAGGACGGCCTCGAGTTTCTCGAGCTCGCGCCTCAAATACCGGTCAAGACCAAGGTGCAGGTCTACCCGCTCGAGCAGGCCAATGAAGCGCTCGAGGACCTCCGTCACGGCCGCCTCACCGGCGCCGCCGTATTACAGATACAATCGTGATGAATGTTCCCGAGCCGGGACGGGGAAGGTCCGCAGCGCTCAGATGCGCCATGACTTCCAAGCCGAAACCCAAGAGTATCTCCGAAACCCCGGGAAAAAGCGTTCCCACCCCTTGCGATCCCGGCCGCCGCGCCTATAATAAGTCCCGGAAACAAACGGGACGTAGCGCAGTCTGGTAGCGCGTTTGACTGGGGGTCAAAAAGTCGCAGGTTCAAATCCTGTCGTCCCGACCATCTCCAACTCCCTTATAATACGGCAGCTACGGGGTGTTTTGGTTTTTTCTAAAAAAAACACATAGAAACACGTGGAAACAGGCAGGACACCTATGCGACAAGATTACAAATACGCCCACTATACGCCCACCTGCGTTGAGGCGAGGGCGGCGACGGTTTGAACCGACGGCCGGGATTTCCGCGGCGGCGGCGACAACGTTGGCGGCGATTAAAAAGGCACTTGGGATGCTGAAAGAAAAAGATGCTGCGAATTGAGACCGCGGGATTTGAAGCGCCGCGTCGGAAAAAGTGCCGCCAAGCGACGGAATGCCGCCGAAGTCCAGCCGGTCTATACCGATGCCGCCGAAAGCACGCTGGCGCAGATTCACGCTGCCGTCAGCGGCAAGCGCGGCAAACTGGCCGACACCATCTGGACGATCCTGGCGGAAGGCTGAGCCTGGTAGGTCTGCTTGGCCGTGCTTTGTGGGTCAGCATAAAGGCCGTCAACGCATTTCAGCAACATCGCCCGATTGCCGGTTTGATACGCCGCCAGCCTCAAAAGGGATAGGCCGGGTCTTGGCAATCCGTCAGCAGCAGCCCCAGGATGCAGACGGCGCCGATCACCGCCATTGCTTCGAGGTCATTTCGTCTTTCATTATGCCACGTCCTTACTGCCGATGGCCGCGGCGGCGTTCGCGGATGAATTGACGGCCCGCCCGACGGCCAGCACTCCGGATTATGCGGCGGATCCGCGGCGGCAAGGTTCGCAGCTCGCAGTTAATCCTGGCCAGGCAGTCAAGTTGCCGCGGTGTCCGGTTCATGGTGCAAGCTCAATCTTGGCCAGATCCCTTTGACTTCTGCTATCGATCCCGTCAGGGCTGCCGATATTGCTTAGTCATACGACGGCTCGCGGGTGAATCGCCGGCGTCAGTATTCAGCGGGACAAAAGCCACCGGTCCTGCCGGAGCGCTCACGTCTAGCATATAGGTCGAGATGCAAACCTTGTTGTTAAATTCGTTGGATTCGTCCACCTCGTACAGCGCGTCAATAATCCAACCAATATAATACTTGCCAGCAGGCAAAACTGGCAGACTCACAATCGTGGTCACTTCAACATAATTGCCCGCGGCGCACCCAGAAACATACTTCCAGCCAAGTAGATAGTCCGAAGTCGTGATAGTCGTGTTGGTCGAGGCGTAATAATCTATATAGAACCCTCCGGCATCGGCGGTGCCGCCGTTCCTCACATCGCACCAGATAGAAAGGTCTTCGCCCGTCAAGTGCCAGCCGTGAAATTCCCACCCGTTATCGTAAAGGTCGGCGATTGGCAGCGGCCGTGGTGAGGATGGGCTGTCACTACCGCCACACCCTCCCATGATAAAGGGGTGAACGGCGATCAGGCACAGACACGCGAGCAGGGCTTTGGGATTAAGTTGTTTCATTTGGCTTTCTCCAGGTTACGGGTTCGGGGGTTACGGTCGTGGAAATTCAAACATAGGCAAGCTCCCAGCAAGGAACCGCCACCAACATGCTCACTGCCGGTAACGATTGCCCAGCGGTCAGGCTCAGCCCGGCGTTTCTGTTGTTTAGGTGTTCGGTTCATTAGCATCCTCGATCTCGGCCAAGCGGCCCCGCAACTCAAGCAAGGTTCCCTGCAGGCCGCGGTGGTATAGCGGCGGCAACAAGCGGTCGCCGTTGCCCCTGGCGCGGTAATCATCATCAGCTTGCACAAGGTCCGCGAGGGCTCCGATCAACTCGGCGGCCACGGCCCGGAGCTTGCGGCAGTTCGGGCAAGGTTCGGCAGGCATAGTAGAACCCCAAAATTTCGCTGCATTGCTGGCACTGGCGACGGCACTTGCCAAACACGGTCCCCGGCGCCAGTATGCCTTTCACCCGCTGACGCCCGCGGAAAAGGCCGAGTTGGCCCGCCCGAATAAAGAGATCGAGGCAGACCGGGCACACTTCGGCAGCAACTGCCCCCCAGAACAAGGCTGATAACGCGCCGAAACCGCGGCCGTTCGGTTCGCGGGTCGTATCGGTTGATCAATTTGACTCAGCGTCTGAGCCGGATATACTGTGGGAGCGTGTCCAGCTAGTGTCCGCGTCAGCGAGGGAGCTATTTCTTCAGTTGTCTCTGCTTTTCCCACAGCTTCCGGCAGGCCTTAAGGTTGCTCTGAGTGGTCTCCTTGTCCAGACCACTTATCTCCTCCAATGTGGGAATCTTCTTCAAGAGATAGTAGTCGTTTTTTTTCAAGCTGGAACAGCCGGCTAGATTGATTTTGCGTAGTGATAACCCCTGCAAGCCGTTCAGGCTCTTGAGCGATGAACAGTACCAGAAGCTGACCCCGGTAAGCGCCGTGCCTTCAAGCCCCTTTGCGCTCCTGAGCGATTTACAGCTCTCGAGGTCAAGCCACGTAAGAGGCGCACCCTCAAGTCCTACCAGGCTTTCGACCGATGAGTTGCGGAGGTCGAGTTTTGTAAGGGGTGCACCCTTAAGTTCCTTTAGCTTCTTGAGCAATGACCAGCGGAGGTTGAGCTCTGTAAGAGGTGCGCCCTCAAGCCCCTTTAGGCTCTTGAGCGATGTACTCCCGAGGTTAAGCTCTGTAAGAGGCACACCCTCAAGTCCCTCGAGGTTCTTGAGACTGGTGCATACACCCAAATCCAGCTTCGTAAGAGGCATGCCCGCAAGTCCCGCCAGATTCTTGAGTTTGTAACATCGGCCAAGATATAGGGCTTGCAACCGAAGCCCATAGAGCGGCACTATCGAGGTCAATTGTTTATTCTCGTGTAGGTTGAGTTCGGTTATCCGTCCGTTGGTGATCTTTTGCCCGCGAATACGCACTTCACTTCCGTAGCTATACTTCTGCAGTTCATTGACGATCAACCGCAACTGTTCATTGGGCGGGAGCTTATCGCGTTTCGTCGCAAATTCGATCCATTTCTTCGGGACTTTGGCACTCTTGCGCTTTTCGGATCCCGGCCCCCGGAATGCTTTATAACCAGCCTTGGCATGGGCCTTCTTTGTGAGCGGGAGTCTTGACTGGGCTGTCTCAGCTTCCCCCGGTTGCTCAGCAATCGTTATCTCACCCTCACCCAGGGCAAAATCCTGGAGCGCGTTGGCTACGAGCTGGAGCAGCGCCTTTTCGTCCTTGTCCTTAGTGGTCTTGGCGGCTTGCGTCAGTTCCTCGGACTTGTCAAGGATCAGTCCTGAAGCCGGACTTAGCCGAGCAATGGCTTCTCTTGCTTTCTCAGCCGTCCGGCTTCTGCCGCCCTTGGCCCTCTGAATCAGCACAATCTTCCGGTAATATTCGAGCGCTGTCCTTTTTCTTTTCTTTTTTTCGGCAATGTAGCCAAGCGCATTAAGCACCTTTATGGACGTTGGATTTCCCTTCAGTGACGAGTCCAGCAACAGCTTGGCCGCATCGTAGTTCTTCGATCTAATCAGCTTCACCGCCGCGCTGTAATTCTCATCTTTCGCCGCGAGTGCGGGCAGCGCCGCCGCCAGTGCGAGCAGCAGGGAAAAAGCCACAACGGTCCATGTTCGGGCCCCCAAGTCCGACAGACTCTTAGGGAAAGTACTTCCCGTACTCTTATCTTGCGCCCGCAATGACCCGAGTGCAGTGAAGCTCCGAAGTAGAATATAATCTTTCAAGCATCTTGAGGCGTAATGTATTATCGTCGCCGAGGTCCAAGTTGCGGGGATCATTTTTCGTTTCCCTTTCGGTTTCGTCGTTACTTAATGTCCAAACGCACGTACGGCAGGTGCATTGCTTGCTGGAACCAATCTGAAATGTCTGTAGGACTTTTCAGGTATCCAGGCCAATAAAAAAGGGCGCAAACTCAAGTGCTCCACGAGAGGCACCAACGAGCGCCCAGGTATGAACACAAGAGCCACGCCCAAAACGGACGCAACCCTACAGTTCGTGCTCTCATACCCTTGAAAATCGTTGGTTTTCTCGTGGGGACACAAACGAGAGTTGAAATCTGGATTATTTGCTTAGCTGATCAGCCTTATCCTCCTCAATTTGGTTCAATTAGGTACAGATTCACAATATTTGCAATGTGCCCTGCGGCGGTGGGGTTGTCAAGCGGCTTTTCGATGAATGGTCCAGGTCTTAACGAGATATCCTATTTGGCCGGGTGCCAGTCCATATTGTTCCCCCTCCTTTTTCGCTGATCCACCCCTACCCAGCGCTCAAGTTGGCCGCCGCTTCCCGTTTTTACTTAATTTTGGCCATATTAACGTTATAACATAACAGTAACCGGGCCTATCCGTCGGCGCTTGCGGAGGCGTATAAGTTTTAGCACCCGAATCGAGAAAAGGAGGCTCATGACCGTACGAAACTACCATTTTTCTTGCCCAGGCTGCAGTTGGGGCCTGACCCGGCGCCAGTTTCAGCTTTATCAGTGCTGCCCTTCCTGCGGCCGGCCGCTTCAGGCTGACCCGGCCCAGCACGATTCCCGTCCCAACCGACATCCTGCTTCCGCCCGCCAGTGGCCGGCTCTGCCCGAGCTCGATTTCGCCCGGCTCCAGGATTTCAATCACCGGCTGCAAACCTGGGCCGCCGCGCATCCGCGGCAGGCGTTCGCCGCCAGCATCGGTGTTGCAGTAGCCGGCGCCGGACTAATCGCCGCCACCCCAGCGGTGCTGGCCACCGGCAGCGGTGTCACCGCCTTCGGTATCGGCCTGGCGCAGGCCGGGGCCGTGCTCGGCGGCATTTGTGTTGCCATGGGTGTGCTCGATCAGAATGCCAACACTGTTTATGTCGTTCTGAAAGGCTTTGGGGCGGTAATAATCGGTGGCGGGGTACTGGCCGGGGCGGGGCTGGCATTGCAAGGCGCGGGCCTCCTGCTCGCGGCTGGAGGCGGGATTATCACTCTGGGCGCGATTTGCCTGACGCTGGCCGCCGCCCGGCGGCTGTATCGCCAGTCCGGAAACGAAGAGCTGGCCCAAGCTGTCCGGCAGACGACAGTCAAACTAAAATCTGAGGTCGAGCGCCACGACTTGGACCCCGATGCAGTCCCGGTCATCCTGCTCAATCTTGAACAGAAGGAGAAACGATGAAGAGAAACCAAAAAAACCATGATCGATTCAGCAGTATCGCGAAGATCATGCTCAAGCCGGATGTCGCCTTTCTGCTTGGCGGCCTGTTGGGTGCGCTGGCTCCGGTGATCGTCCCGCTCGCTGCAACGGCCATTATTGGCTATCGGCTGTGCCGGCATGGGCTGGGGCCATTGCTTGACCTGGCGACGCCGAAAACCGAACCTGAAGATGCCGGCGAGGCCACGGCCATTGACAACTGATCCCTGCCCGCCGGCAACTTGGAGGCAAACGACCACGAGAGGCACCGCCAAGCGCCCGGGCCGGTGGAGCCGTTGATCAGGTTCATACCTGGTTGATAGGTCTCACCGGCCCTTTTTATGCCGACGTGAATGAAAGGGAGAAAAATGGTCAGAGTAACTTACAGCGACTGCCATAGCGAGGAATATGCGAGTGCAGCAGAGGCTGAGAAAGGCATCCTGGCAGTCTTTGCCGGCAGCGAGGGTGCAGTCGTGCCGGACCGGGCCGAAGAACTCGATGACGGGGGCGAACACCTGCGTGACCTGGGCTGCGACTGGCAGGTGCATCTGGTTTCACTGGACGATTGAAGCAGCCTGTCAGCCCTGGCATATCCCATAAGCGCAGGTATATTGCGCGTAACACGTTGTTTGTTTTCGCTGAAGCTTCCGTTGCCTTGACCGCGGGCGCGGATGGGCGAAGCAGGCAGCGTGTCTTTTCTTTCCACCCACTATCCCTGGAGAAATACCATGCAGATCAAACTCGTTGTCGCCTGTACCAACGCCTCGGGCATTCCCGAATTAGTGGCGGTCAAGGTGGCCGTGACCAAGGCTGAATACGAGAACGGCGTTCATTATGAAAAAGCCGAATTCAAGCTCAAACAGAAAGGCTATGAAGGACCGTTCGTCTGCCTTGACGAGAACGACGCGTCCGAACTGGTCAGGCTTATCCATAACCGCCCGGACACGGACCTGCACCAGGCCCTGGTTACGGTGCTGAATGAATTCGGCGAATGGCTCGATGCCGCCGACAATCAATCCGGCCGGGAAGCCAATGAAGCCTACCAAACCGGGCTGAAGGCTATTCAGCAGCAGGAGGCGGTCATCGCCAAAACCAGGAAGGAGACGCTGCCATGAATTGGTTGACTCGTCTGCAGAACGGCTTGTCGGAATGGCATGAACAACCCACCGGGGAACAGGTGCTGGCGTGTTTTGAACCGGATAGCGGCAGCGTCAATCGGGAATCGCTTTTGTATTACGATGAAGACCCGGATCTCCTGCTGGCTGTCATTGGAAAATTCCAGCTGGTGTTCGACGCTTTGATCGAGCAGCTCGCGGAAGACCTGCGGCTACCGGAGACGCCTTCAGTGGTGGTCGAGCCTTCATGCCTGCACCCCAAGCGAGGTGGCGATCATCTGTAAAGATGCGGTGTTGTACCACGCCTGGTTCAATGCCTGGGATTTTGCTTTCAAGTCCAAAGAAGACCTGGAACAGGGCGTGGAAGAATACTACCAGCAACTGAAAGCCAAAGCTGAACAGGTATTCGACAATACCGGCAGGGAAAAACAACCGACAATCGCCCGGGCTTTGCTGACGGCTTTACAGGAGATTCTGCCTTATGCCGAAGCTGATGTAGCCTTGCTCAAAAGGCTCACTGAAGAGCCGGACACGGCTCTGGTTCTTCCCCCGCTGGAAGATGATCAAGCCGCCAACAGGGGCCAAAGAGCGCTCAGTCTGGCCTATCACGCCCGGGCCCAAGCCCGAAAGGAACTGCAGCCATGAAATGTCCGAATTGCGGCAATGACCGGTTCTACGCCCATCGGGTAGTTCATACCGATGTGATCGTGGATGAAGACGGGGATTTTCTGGAAGACTGCCCGGAGGGCGTGCATCCGTCCGAAATCTACCAAGCAAATAAACCGTACGGGCCCTACGCCTGCACGGAGTGCGGCGAGGAATTCGCGGAATTAACCGCTGAAGCCAGTCAGGAAGGAGCGCCGCCATGAGCATCAAGGAAATCCTCGACCTGGCCAACTCGGGCTATCCGGACGGATTTCTGGCGACCATGTACGATGGTGAGGGCAAGGAAACCACCGAGGCTGACAAACAGGGCGACACCCTGGCCTTGTTCATCGTTCGCGAGCTTATCGAGACCTACGATGCCGATGCCGGCAATGAAGAACAACTCGCCACGGCCCGCCGGACACTCGAGAGAGCGGTGGGGGATTTACAGGGCGTAATCGAAACACTGTCTAACTGAAAGGACATCATCATGGGGTTGACCGTACACTATAGGTTCAAGGCCGGTATTACCGCGAAGAAGGCCCGCGAGCATGTCGAAGCCTTGCGCCAGAGGGCGCTCGACCTGCCGTTCAAGGAAGTCGGCGAACTGGTCGAACTGCAGGATAAAGACTGCGACCATAGACAGGGCGAAAAAGACGACCGCAATGCCTGGCTGAAGATTCAGGGCGGCGCCTGGGTTGAGCTGGGCGATGGCCGCTCAACCAGTGTGGCCGCCAAACAGATAATCGGCTTCACCGCGTGGCCGGGCGAAGGCTGCGAATCGGCTGAAATCGGCCTGGCCAGGTATCCGCAGACCGTGAAAGTCGACGGCAAGGTCTTCAAGGTCGAGCAGGCAGAGCACGGCTGGAGCTGGGGCGCCTTCTGCAAGACCCAGTACGCTTCCGATCCACGCTGTGGCGGCGTGAAGAACTTTCTGCGCTGCCACGTTACGCTCATCAAACTGCTCGACGCTGCCAAAGAGCTCGGTATTCTCGATGAGGTCCATGACGAGGGCGGCTACTGGGAGAAGCGCGACATCGAGGCTTTGGCCAAGGAAATCGGCGAATGGAATCAGATGCTCGCGGCCTTTGCCGGCCAGTTGCAGGATGCGCTGGAAAAGACCGGGCAGCCTGACGGTCTGAGCCTGGAAGCACCGATTCTCGACTTTCCGGATTTCGAGCATCTCGAGGCTGAGGGCCGCAATCCCAAGAAAACTGCCTAGCCCACGGCAAAGGAGGCTGATCATGGGCCAGAAAATAACGTTTCACCTGCAACTGCCGCTGCGCCTGTACCAGATCGAGGAGGCCGGGGAAGCGGAGAAACAAGCAAAGAAAGCCGATGGCCAGGTCTATACCTGGAAAACCGGCGGCAAGAATAACTGGCTGGAGAAAGGCATGTCGATTGCCGACGCTCTCGGCCTGGTCCTCTTGCCCAACCACCTCCCCGACGTGATCGATTTGCCGGACGATACTCTCAGATAAGTGGGAGGTCGAAAAAGTCCGGCTCTTCGACCCTTCGACTTTTTGACTCTTCGGCCTCAACAAAAGGAGAAAACCCTATGGACGACGCAAAACTCATCACTGTACCCGTTGCCGAAGGCTCGTGGGCCATGGGCCGCAACGGCGGCCGGGACATCGGCGAAATCACGGTCCGACTGGTGGCGCCGGCGGATAAGCCGGCCCGGGCAAGTCTGCAGTTTATCACCCGTAAGCGGAAAATCCTGATGAATGGCGGCGCGGTCATCGATGCCGCCGCCATGGACCAGCTGGCGGAGCAGTGGCTGGCGTTGCGCAAAAGGACTGCCGCATGAGCCGGCTGTACGAAATGCACGTGGAGATCTCCGGGTTCAACCCGGAGAAAAGAGACGCGATCCACCGGGCTGCTGAAAAAGAATGGCCGTTCGAAGACTGGGACATGTTCTCCCGGAAAGATGCCGGCGCCTGTGATTCTGCCTGTACCGAAGGCTCCTTATGCGGCGGCGAAAGCGACGAAGAGTTCGCCAAGAGGCTGACCGCAGCCATCTGGCAGGCCAACGAGGCGTATTGCCAGGTAACTGTCCAAGCCATCTATCTGGAAGATCTGCCTCACGAGGACTACTGCTTCGAGCAGGCTGATTACCAGGAATGGCAGCAAAAACAGCAGCCGCAGCCTGCCTGAAACGATAACCCAAAGAAAAGGAATAAAAAACATGCTGATCACCATCACCAAAGCCGTCTTGAAGAGAATGCTCGAAGGCTTCAAGAAGATCATCCCCCGCAGCAATCATCTGCCCATCCTGCAGCATATCTGTTTCCAGGTCGAGAACGGGCAACTGAGCGCCATGGTCACCGATCTCGAGCAGGAACTGATCTACCAGGCTGAGAAAGGCGCCAACGGCATCGAGATCGAGGGCGGCGACATGAGCTTTCTCGCACCATTGGCCGAACTCAAAAACCTGGCCAAGGGCAAAGGCCATGAGACTATCGGCATCGGTCCTTTGGACGAGAACCGGCTGAACGTCGTTACGGCAGTCAACGGCCAGGATATCGGCCGCACCGTCGAGACCTTGCCGGTGGACGAATTCCCGAACAGTGCGTCTGCCGGCGTCGAGGTTAATCCGTATGGCGTAATCAGTCTGATTGACCTGTACCGGAAAGCCGTGCCGTCGGCTTCGGTGGACGCTACCCGCTATGTGCTGCAAAGCGTGTATCTCGACCAGAAAGCCAAGGCCGTGGTCGCCACTGACGGCCGCCGGCTGGCGGTGCTCGATCTGCCGGACTTTCCGTTCGATTGCAGTGTCCTGCTGCCCATCACCAAAGTGCTTGACAGCAGTTTGCTGCAGCAGGATGAGGGCCGGCTGGGGCTGAAAAAGAACGAAGCGGATGAAGTGCAGGCGGTGGTGTTCGAAGTGTCCCGCTGGCGCTATACGGTCCGTTGCGTTGACGGCGTCTATCCCAACTGCCAGACCGTGATCCCGGCCAAGGACAGCGATAAAGCCAGTATCACCTTTAACCCGGCTGACCGGGAAGTGCTCGAACAGGCCTTCCAGGAATTCCCGGATGACGATTCCGAGCATCCGGTGATCTTCTACGCGGATACGGAACGGGTCCTGGTGTTGTACCAGGACAAGGACAGCGACAATCCCAGTTTCCCGCATGTGGCGTTGCCTGAAGCTAAAGCCGCGGGCGGTGGGAGCCCGGTGGTGTTCATGGTCAATCGCCGCTACTTCCAGACCGCGCTGGAGGCGGGATTCAATACCGTGCAGGTCACCGGCGAGGCTACCCCGCTCCGGTTCACGGGCGAAAGCGCGGGCGTCTACGTGCTGATGCCGCTGCATTCGCGCAACGCTCTGATGGCGGAGCTTAGCGGCTATCTCCGGGAAAACGTTGACTCAACTATAACCATCTTACCCAAGGAGCCGGAAGAGAATATGGACAAAGAACCGAAAGAAGAAGCCGGCGAAGGCCAGGCAGACAAACAGCCGGCAAAACAGCCGGTCAAACGCCAGGCCAAGCCGAAGGTCATTGAGCCGGACCAGCCGGTGACCGAATTGCTCACGGCCATCGACCAGGCCTATGCGGTCGTACGCGAAGCGGCCGATGCCATTCGGCAACTGAAGCAGAAGGTCCGGGAAATCGAGCGGCGGCAGAAGACCCGCCAGAAGGAGTTCAGAGCGGCGCACGAGCTGATCGGCAAGCTCAAGAAGGTCGCCAACTTCTGAATCGCTACCATCCCAAGCCAAAGTTCAACCGTACGGGCCGTCTCGATATTCCGGGGCGGCCCGTTTTCTTTGAGGTCAAAGAGCCGGAGAGTCGGATTTTTCGACTTTCCCGCTTTTCGACTTTTCGATCACTCAAACCGAAAGGAATTCTCCTATGCTTAAACTCAATGTTTCGTACAGTAAAAAACTGCCGGTGCCGGGCCAGGAATTCTCGAGTGAAAGCTGCCATGCGGCGCTCGAGGTCGAGTTGTCCGAAGGTCTGCCGGCGGACCAGCTCCACGCCCGGATTCACGAACATTTTCAGATTGTCCGCCGCAGCGTCGAGGACGAACTGCGCGGCAATGCCCAAGCGTCGGCCCCGCAGTTCCAGGGCCAGCCGCCGGCGCCGCAATTCGAGGGCCAGCCCGGCAATAATGGCCAGACGGCTTCGCCGAAACAGGTCCGGTTCCTGCTCGATCTGGGCGCTAAACAGCACAAGGACTTGCATGCCCTGAATGCCGATATCCACCAGCGCTTCGGCGTTGACAACGTCTACGCCCTGACTAAGCAGCAGGCCAGCAAGCTGATTGACGAATTGACCGGCAAGACCGGCCGGAGCGGGAGGGCCGCATGATGAAATCACTGACCGAACTGCGGGCTGAACCGCACTGGTCGTGTTCGGCGTTGAGAACCTTCCTGGCCTGTCCGCTCAAGTGGGCGTGCCGCTACGTATATGACGTGGAACCGGAGTTTACGCCGGTCGCGTTGGCCTTCGGCTGGGTCTTTCACCAAGCGGTGCTGGCCGCCCGGGTCCAAGCCAGGAGCATAGTCCAGGCGCAAGACTATTTCTCGGAGCTTTGGCTGGAGCACTGCCGGCATACTCGGCCGAAGGTGAACTTCGAAGGCGAAGGCAAAGGCCCGGACAGCCTGAATGTCACCGGCAGGAAGATGCTGGCGGTCTTATGTGATAAGCGAGACCCCGAGGAAAGAATCGTGGCCACCAATCAGGTGTTCAGGGTGCAGTTGGTGGATGCCGCCGGGAACAGCTTGGCCAAGCCCTTGATCGGCGAATATGACCGTGTGCTGGAACTGGACGGCATGACCGTGATCCAGGACCTGAAGACCTCCGCCTCTCGCTGGCCGGACGGCAAGGCGCACCGGGATCTCCAGGCTACGGCTTATCTCTATGCCTACAAGCAGGAGACCGGAAAAGACGCCGTCTTTCGTTTCGACGTAATCACCAAGGCCAAGGAACCAAAGCTCGAGCAGCACTGCACCACTCGCAAGAATGACGATTTCCACCGGCTGGTGGAACTGGTGAAGACGGCTGAGGCGATAAGTCAGCAGGGATTGTTCTATCCCAACGAACAGTCCTTTTTCTGCAGGAACTGCGAATATCGAAGCGCCTGCAAAAGCTGGCATCAGCGGCGGCGGCATTCGGTTTCACCTGCCATCCAACCAAGAACTCGCCCATCACCCAGGAGTAGATCCCATGAGCAATACTGTCTTATTGAATGCGCTGACCAGTAAGGGCGTGCTCGTAAACGTGCACGTCCGCTACTGGCGGGCGCGGAAGAAACTTACCCCCGAAGACCTGGGTCTTTCCGCTGAACAGGTGGACGACCGGCTGTTCTCGCTGGGCCACAAGCGGCTGCTGCCGAAAGAGGCGCTTAAACGCCTGGCGTTGCTTGAAGGCCGGGCTCATGCGCTGGTCGAGGAGAACACGTTCCCGTTCCTTAACGGCATCGGGCATTACCTGCCGAACAGCAAGCTGGCGGAAGTAACTGCGAGGCTCGATGAACTGCGGAGTGAATTTGCCGAAGCGCAGGCCCAGTTTATGGACCGTTACGGTGAATTGCGTAATGCCGCTTTGGCCAACTGGACCACTGCCGCCCGCAAGCTGGGGGTCGATCCTCAGTTGTTGGTGGCCAAGATCCGGGCAGCGTTTCCGCCGCCGGAATCATTGTCCCGCTATTTCGGGTTTGCGGTCAATCTGTACCAGATCAGCGTGCCGGACGTGCCGCAGGCCGAACTGATCGAGTTGGGCGCCCAGCAGGAACTGGCGCAGGCCAGGCGGGAAGCCGCGGAAGCGGCCAGACGGGAGATCGAGCAGTCCTGCCAGGGGTTTATCGCTGATTGCGTGGCCACTCTTCGGGAGCAGACCGCCAAGCTCTGTGAAGACATGCTGGCAACCATCAACGATACCGGGTACGTGCATCAGAAGACGCTGAACCGGCTGCTGAAGTTTATCGAGCGCTTCGGCGAATTGAACTTCGTCAATGACGCCGAGATGAAGCAGCAACTCGAGCAGACCCGGAAAGAATTCCTGTCAAGAACGGCGCCGGAATACCGGGACAGCAACCATGCCCGGCAACAGTTGGTCAAGGGCCTGGAAGGTCTGCGTAATAAAGCGCGGGAAATGGCCGGCCAGGATACGGCCGAATTGGTCAGCAGCTTCGGCAAGCTCGGCAAGCGCAAGTTCAACTTCGCGGCCTGAGCCATAACTCAATCCTCAAGCGTTTCTACCCATAGCGGCCGTGTCCGCGGCCATCGATTCAACCCGGTGGCCGTGGGCGCGGCTTTTCTGCGCCCTCCGGTCACTACATTCAAGGAGGACGCATAGTGAGCCCGACACTGCAGCAGCAGTTCATTCAAAACATCCTGCCGATCATCGTGGCCACGGTGCCGAAGGCTATCAAGCCGATCGGCTGTGAGGACCGCGAAGAATTGGTCCAGGATGCCCTCGCAATGGCCTGCGAAGGCGCCGATTCACTTGAGAAGCGGGGCAAGGAGATCATTGCCCGTTCCGTGGCTTATTACGCGATTCAAAGGCTGAAAAGCGGACGCCGGTTCAAGCAGGCTGGACGCACTGACGTGCTGAGCACAGGATGCCGGCTGCACAACTGCCAGGTCGAATCACTGGACGCGCCGGTCCAGCAGGGCGACGACGATGAAACACTCACCCTGGGCGACATGATCGCGGCCAAGAAGGATGATCCAGCCCAACGGGCAGTTCGCCGCATTGACTGGTCTGGATTCACTTCAGACCTGGACCAGCGCAAGCAGCGCGTCCTGACCGGCACGGCCGCCGGCTTTGCCGTGAAAGAACTGGCTGATGAAATGAACGTCAGTCCACCCCGGGTCGTCCAGCTTAAGAGGGAAATCGCTGCTGACGCCCGCGGCTACTGGGGCGGAAACGTGCTCCAGGATGCCGCCGCCGAACCGGCCTGGGCCAGAGAACAACTCCAGAACCGCAGATAAACCACGAGGTGTGTTATGCCGTTTACTTACGTTGACCCGGAAGTTTTCATCGTCGTGGACGGCATCGCCATCTACCACGCGTACAAGGATGATTTCGCGGACCGGCCGCTGGACTGCTGGTTTCAGGTGGACTCCAAGGATGGCTATGCGGAATTCGACATCCGTGACCTGGATGATTGCGGCGATGAGGCCGAGACGCTGCGGCAGGCGATCAGGAACGGTTCGTTGGCGCAGCTGGTTGGACACGCGCTTGAACCTATGCCCGAATAATCAACTCGTGAGGTATAACCATGAATAAGCCGCTCAAAAAATTCAACGTCCACCTGTTTCCGGTGGTCAGGGTCAAGATATCTGACATTGAAGCCGCCAGCCAGACCGAGGCCATTGAAAAGGCAAGGGAACTGCGGGATCTGGAAACGCTTTCGGAACTGGATCCTGACGTGACGTATGCTGATGAAATCAGTCATTTCCTGGTTGATGAGCAGGGCGATGACGAGCACGAGCATTCGCAGTTCTACGAAGCTGACGGCGAGACGCTCATGACGCCGGGGGTCAAGCCGCGAATCGTGGTTACGGTGTCCGGCGGGATGCTGCGGCGCATTTCAACCTCAAGTCCGGCTTTCGAAGCCGTTCTCCTCGATTATGATGTTGACGGCGTTGAGCCGGAAAAGCTCAGGAAAAGCCCCTGCGGCAGAAACTGTCTTTGCCATCCGTTCGAGGTTGACCGTGATCCCGAATACGTCGAGCAAGCCTTTGCCAGCCTCGAGGAAGGGTTGCCTGATCTCGAAGCGGCACTCAGACGGATTCGCGACATCCTGTATCTGGACATTGATGCTGGCGGCCGGGAATTCGTCAACCCCGACAAGACGTGGGATGCGGATACGCTGGAGATGGTCGCCGAAGTTATCCGCCAGACTATTCCGGTGAACAGTCCTGAGAAAGCCGACGTTAAAGACCACACTTGACACCGAACCTGTCAACCATGAGGAACCCGCTTATGTCGCACTTCACTGAAATCAAGACTCAAATCAAGGACATTACGGCCTTGCGGGCAGCATGCGCAGAGCTCGGCCTCGAACTGCTCGAGAATGCCGAGGCCCGCGGTTACGGTGATCGCCGGTTGCGCGGCGACTATGTCATCAAGCTCAAAGGGCCGTATGACATCGCGGTCCAGCGCCAACCTGACGGCAGTTTCAACCTGGTTGCCGATCTCTGGAAGGGCCACGTCGAACGGGAAATTGGCAAAGACTTCGGCCGGCTGAAGCAGTTCTACGGCGTCCACAAGGCCATGCTGGAAGGGAAGCGTAAAGGTCTGCACGTCCGCCGGCAAAATCTGGCCAACGGTCAGATTCGCTTGGCATTGACCAGAGCATAGAATCGAAGAGTCCGGCTCTTCAACCCTTCGACTTTTCGACTCTTCGACTCTACTGAAGGAGCTTATCATGGAACAGATCATCATTGACATCGATCCTGACGGCAGTCTGCGTATTGATGCCGTCGGGTTTCAGGGCCCGGACTGCGAACAGGCGACGAAGTTCATTGAGCAGGCCCTCGGCACGGTGGCGCAGCGGCGGAAAAAGCCCGAGTACCATCAGCGCCGGCAAAGTCGGCGAAAGCAAAGGCTGGAGCGATGAATATCCCAGTCGTGATCACCTTCGGCTTGGACGGCAGCGCCCACTGTCTCTATAACGAGCTGATCGACCTGCACCAGCTCGGAAAACTGCGCTGCCGCCGCGCTTCGGTGGTCGAATTCAACGCTGAAACCCAGCAATGGGAAGTGAAGCATCCTACCCTTGGCACGGTGCTGTATTCTCACGATTCCCGCCAGGCCTGCCTAGACTGGGAACTGGCGCACCTGCAATAGCCTGCTGTTCCTGGCCTCTCTATTTCCCCGTTCTTGTGCTTACTCCCACCAGCGCCCTGGCAGTATGGAAGTCATCGGTTCAAATCCGATATGCGGCGCCATATTATTGGGTAGACTGAATTTCGAGTTTGGTCTAGCCCTTTTTTATGGCGCCGGATCGGCTTCTTCCCGGTCCCACGTCTACATCCGCCGGCAATGCCTCACGTAGTGATTTCCTGCGAATTGGAATGCGAGATATTGAACTCACGAGGAAATAATCTGGACAAATACGTTGACACTTGTGAATAAGTGTATACGTTATTGTCCATGAAGAAGCCACATTCAGGACGGCAGGCTGCGATTCGCCTCCTTCAGGAGACGGGGAAACCGCTGCGTACTGGCAGGATACTGGCGGCGGGAATCCATCGCCGTGACCTGTATGCACTGCGGGACGAAGGCGTGATACACGCGGTGAGCCGGGGACTCTACGAACTTGCCGGCCGTAGCGACCAGACTGAACACACAAGTCTTGCGGCAGTAGCCGAGCGCATTCCTCATGGCGTCGTGTGTCTGCTGTCGGCGCTGCAGTTTCACGAGGTTAGCAGCCAATGGCCTCACGAGGTCTGGCTGGCCGTCGAGCGCGGGACAAGGCGGCCGACGCTGGACTATCCGCCTCTTCGCATCGTGGTTTTCGCCAGTGCTGCTTATCGTGAGGGTATCGAGGAGCACAGAATCGAGCACTCCACGGTTCAGGTGTATTGCCTGGCCAAGACCGTGCTGGACTGCTTCAAATTTCGCCACCAGATTGGCCTCGATGTCGCTCTGGAGGCCCTGCGAGAAGCGTGGCGCTCACGTCAAGTCACCATGGACGACCTGTGGCGTTATGCCGCAATCTGCCGACAGAAGAACGCGATACGGCCATACCTGGAGTCGCTGACATGACGAAGAAAGGGGACAGACCAGATGTCGCGGCATCTGTCCGACAGCGGTTGCTGAACTTGGCCAAGACCGAAAACAAGTCGTTCAACGATGTGCTGACGGCATTTGGGATCGAACGCATGCTTTATCGCCTCGGCCAATCCTCGTATGCCGAGCGGTTCGTGCTCAAGGGGGCGTTGCTCTTCCTTGTCTGGCAAAGGCGCTCGTATCGAGTGACCCGCGATGTGGACCTTTTGGGGTTTGGCGCCAGTGATGCCGAATCGCTGACTGCTGTGTTCCAGGAAATCTGCTCAACGCCGAGCGACCCACCCGACGGCATTGAGTTCCAGTCTGACTCGGTCGTGGTACAGCCAATTCGCGAGGAACAGAAGTACGGCGGGATGCGGGCGCTCGTGCCGGGGGTGCTGGCTAACGCTCGGATAAAGGTGCAACTGGATATCGGCTTCGGTGACGCCATTACGCCCGGCCCGGAAACCATAGACTACCCGACACTCCTCGATGCCCCCGCGCCACGGCTGCGGGCCTACCCCAGGTATACGGTAGTGGCGGAGAAGCTTGAGGCCATGGTCCACTTGGGAACAACCAACAGCCGGATGAAGGACTTTTATGATGTGTGGCTGCTAAGCAAGCTCTTCGAGTTTGAGGGACAGACGCTGGCGAACGCCGTTGGCAATACATTCAAGCGACGCGGCACTCCCATTCCCGGTGACGCCCCCCTGGCCTTGACCGATGAGTTCGCCACCGACAGCCAGAAGCTGCTCCAATGGCGGGCGTTCCTGCGGAAAGCAAGACCAGACCCGGTAGAGCCTGACTTCGGCAAGATGGTTGAGGAACTGCTGGCATTCCTTCTACCGGTCCTCGAGTCAGCAAGAGCCGAAGAAGCCTTCCCGCCCAACTGGCCCGCAACCGGGCCGTGGCAGGACCAGTGACGCTGTCCTCAGGCGCTGAAACCAGTCAACAAGCTGCTGTTCGACCTCAGG